>TARA_R110002012_G_scaffold171891_1_pt1 | contig 12171 bp, 13 predicted proteins | sample TARA_R110002012 | Tara Oceans TARA_R110002012 (sample SAMEA4396515) | marine metagenome | biome: Westerlies Biome; feature: [DCM] deep chlorophyll maximum layer (ENVO:01000326); material: water (ENVO:00002006), including particulate matter (ENVO:01000060) such as... | depth 40 m
GGTGTTGATATAAACATGACTAATATTGAAATGCCTGCCGATATAAATTTACAAAGTCAGCCAATTGAAATTGAGATACCACAACAAATTGATATGACCGTAGAAATTAGAGTTGCCCCTGTTATACCCACTGATATACCTGACCTTGCCAACTTAGCTCCAATTGACGAGGTTCAAGAAATTCAAGAAATGCCTGTAATAGAAATCCCTGTTTCTGCAGATCTTGAAGTAGAAATGGAAATGGACAGCGTTGAAATGGAACAACCTGAAGAATTAAATAATTCAACTATGGAAGAAGATCTTGTTGAAATGAATGATGAGATAATAGAGAATGTCGATGAAGTTGTTGAAGAAGTTGCTGAAAATAAGGAGAATAATAATGAAGCAAAAGAGACAGAAACAAATGATGGAGGAGATGAAAAAAGCCAGTTATCAGAGTCCTCTGAAACCAAAGAAAACAAAAAAAGTGAAGTCGTCAAAAAAAGTAAATCTAAAGACAGTAAAAAAAGTAAGAAAGATGACATTAAAAAGTCCACCGTTAAAAAAGATAAGCCTAAATCAAAAACTAAAACAGTGGCTAAAAAAGATACAAGTAAAACTAAGTCTGAGAGCATAAACGTGCAGTCGTTAGGTCAAGCAATGCTTCCTAATGTTTATTTGCAAGTTTTGCAAGATACTATTAAAATAACGGAAACGTTGTCTTTACAACAGGAGATGATTTATGAACAAGACCCTTACGATCTCGTCCAGCTTACTTTTGAGTCTAGTTTTGGGGGCGATAGTGCCGATAGGTTCGACAGTTTACTGGGTGTCCAACCTAGCTACCAGAGTCCAACATACCGAAGAAGCGGTGAGTAATTACAAAGCAACTGATACTTCTGTATTACAAGAAAGGTTGGTTACGGTAGAAGAACGACTACAGTTTAATAGCGATAACATTGATGATGCCTGGGAAAGTTTAGAGAAACTTGATGTGGAAATGGGAGATATGGAAGATAAACTAGCTGGATGGATGGAAAGAGAGATAGCCAAAATTTACGAAATTATTAATACAGGAAATCCATTGGGACAATAATGAAAATAGCTATTGCTGGCTACGGTTATGTGGGAAGAGCCTACGCAGCCGTTTTACAAAATTATCACAAAATAGAAATAATAGACCCTAAACATTACGACAAAAAAATTAGTCAAGATGTTGACGGTGTAATTATTTGTGTACCCACCCCGATCGGTAAAGATGGAGCGTGTAATATGCTTCATGTATCTGAAGTTATGAAAGATTGTCCTGACGTGCCTATTTTAATTAAAAGCACTATATCTTTAGAGGGTTGGAATTATCTTGAATCACGTCACAATAGACGTGTTGCTTTTTCACCTGAGTTTTTAAGAGCAGAAAAAGCTTTAGAAGATCTTCGTCAACAAGAATATATAATGCTTGGTGGTAAAGAAGTGGATTTTTGGACAAAACTGTTTAAACAAATTTTTGCTAGTTGCCCTCATATTGTTGAAGCTGATCCAAGAGAATTAATAGCTATTAAATATTTTAGAAATGCTTATTTAGCCACTAAAGTATCTTTCTTTAATCAAGTATACGATTTATGTCACGCTTCAGGTATTAATTTTGAACATGTTAGAAAAGGTATAATACTTGATCGAAGAATAGGAGCCAGTCATAGCCAAGTAACTAAAGAACGTGGTTTTGGCGGGCATTGTCTACCTAAAGATGCAGAAGCAATACTGCATTCTGCTTTGTATTACGGTTTAGATTTAAGCATAATAAAAACAATATTAACTTATAACAACAAGATAAAAAATGATACTGACTCGTAACGATCAAAGTTTTACGGTAAACGATTTTATAAAAGACGATAAGTTTAACTATGGTTTCTACACTAGAGACGACGGTGACAATTTTAGAACCTACAATGTAGAAGGTAAAAAAGTTCCTAGTGTCACCACTATATTAAGTACAACACAATCTCAAGAAAAAAAACAAGGCTTGCAAAGATGGCGTGATCGAGTTGGTCATGAAGAAGCTGCACGGATCACGAACCAGGCAGCGACCCGCGGCACAGAAATGCACTATGTGTTAGAGCAGTACATGAATGGTCAAGGTTATTTTAATTTATCTAAAGAAGGAAGCCTACCAAGAATGATGGCTCACACTATTGTTGAAAACTTACAAGATCTTTCTAGAGTTTATGGAACTGAAGTAAGTTTAGCTTATAAAGATCAATGGGCTGGCTCCTCTGATTTAATATGTGAATATAAAGATGAACCTACAATTGCAGATTTTAAACAATCTAATAAACCAAAAAGAGAGGAGTGGATAGAAGATTATTTTTATCAAATAGGTGCCTACTCATTAGCGCACAAATTACAGTACGGAGACATAAGACAGGGTTTAATTTTAATATGTACTAAAGATTTACTCTTTCAAAAGTACGTTATGAGCGAAAGTATGTTAAAAGAGTATGAAGATAAATGGTTAGAGAAAATGCAGGATTTTCGTAAAATCATGGAAAAAACAAGCTCCTGAGAGGCTCATATAGGCGTTTTTAGATAGCACCTGACCCATTGGTAACCCCTAAAATTACCTATAAATAAGCTAAAACTTCTTCACCTAAAGTTTCTGCACTGATCTTTAATTTTTTATTTAAGAGGCTAATAATAAATTCATCTATAGTTTTTTCAGCTATAATATCTATATAAGTTACATTTTTTTCTTGACCTATACGATGAGCTCTGTCTTCTGATTGAAGCCTGGTCTCTAAATTAAAATTATTAGAAAAATAAATAACTGTAGAAGCTTGAGTTAAATTTAAACCATATCCTCCAACTGTAGGGTTACCTACAATAAACCTAACTTCGTCTGATGTTTGAAAGTCCTTGATTGCCTTCTCTCTATCTTGTATAGAAATATCACCATATATAGCAACACTACTGCCTTCTCCATATATTTTATTTAATTTTTCTCTTATTTGTTCTATGTTGTGTATGTAATCTGCCCAAATTATAGCTTTACCATCTAACTCATCTAAAATATTTAAAAGTTCTTGAAGTTTAGCGTTACCTAAATCGGTTATTACCCCTTCATCAGATTTTAAAAAACCATTGCAGACCTGCGTTAACTTAATAATTTCAGTTAATTTATTGTTATAACTTACTTCTTGATCTTCAAACAATGCTCTAGCGTGTTTTTTTAAAGTAACATAAACAGATAGCTGTTCTCCTTTTAACTGCACTAATCTTTTTTGATATATTTTGTCAGGAAGATTTAAACATTCTTCTTTTTTAACACGATAAGAGTGTTGTTTAAGTCTTGCTTCTATATCTTCAAGATTCATATAATGAGTTATTAAAGGTATTTGTTGGTTTCTACCTGGCAAAGCTATATGCTTCATAGCACAATGCCTTGCTCTAAATACAAAATAGTTATCAGTTCCTAGTATATTATTATCTAAAAATTGACATTGACTGAATAAATCTAAAGGTGATTTAGTAACTGGAGAACCAGTTAAAATACGCTTGTAAGCTACGTTTTGACCTACTTCTATTATAGTTTTAGTTCGTTTTGCCTTTCTGTTTTTAATTGTAGTAGATTCATCAACTACCATGCACATTTTTTCACAACGAGCGTAAACTATAGGGTTTACGAACTCAAAACCTGATTTATGACTAAAAGCTTCAACGTTAATTAACAAAAAATTTAACTTTTTCGGATCCATCTTAAAATTTTTGTTTTTATCTATCTTATATACGTGTATATTAGTCTCTACGGGACAATGCTTTTCTATCTCTGTTTTCCAGTTTTGATAAACAGAATTAGGGGCAACAACTAAAACTAAAGATATTTTGTCCTGTAGCCATAAATGCGCCATGTTATCGATACAGACTTTAGTTTTTCCTGTACCCATTTCCATAAGATAAGCGTAATTATGTTTGTTTGCACCTTCTGAAAGGGCTTTTCTTTGATGATCAAAAGGTTCCGTTTTATATTTGTATTCCACATTAGCTCCAATTTTTCTAATAAATTATAGGAATAATAGTATTTATTTGTTGACAATGCAATATATTAATATTATATTTAATTTCTATAAATTATATAGGAGGTCCTATGGACTTAGAAGCAGAATCTGCCTTATCGGTAGACACAGGGAAGTTGAAAGACATCTCTCAATCTTGCAAAAAGTTATTAGAGACTCAGAACGAAATAGCAAAAATGGAAGAAGTTATAAAAGGACTCAAGGACGAAGAAAAAACTATTTCTGAAGAGGTTATTCCTAATTTGATGCAAGAAGCTGGCGTATCTATGATTAAGACTGAAGACGGTAAAACTGTTAAAGTCAGTCAATTTTACGCTGCTAGGATTCCTGAATCCAAAAAAGACGAAGCTTTTGATTGGCTTCGTGATAATGGTGCCGGGGATATGATAAAAAATATAGTTTCTTTAAATTTTGGTAAGTCTGAAGATGAAGCAGCCGCTAGTCTTGTAGATGAACTAATAGAAAGAAAACTTAATGTATCTCAAAAAATGAAAGTAGAACCAATGACCCTTAAATCTTATGTTAAAACAGAGATTGAAGCAGGTCGTACGGTTCCTATGGACATGTTTGGGGTTTATATTGCAAACAAAACTACTATCAAGTAAGGAGTTAAAATGACTAAAGCAGTAAGTAAAACGAAACAAGGCGGAGAAGTAATGGTCGCTAGTGACTTTGAGCAGTATGCTGGTCAAGGCACTGAAAACATTACCGCACGTGACGTGAAGTTACCTATCTTAAAATTATTAAGTAGTAACTCTCCTGTCTTAAACCCACAAGATGCGAAGTACAACGAAAAAGGCAAAGTTGGTGACATTTATAATGAAGTTACCGGCTCTATCCACCGAGGTCAAACAGGTATGTTAGTTGTGCCTTGTCTTTATGTTAACACTTTTAATGAATGGGCTGACCGTGGAGATTCTCCTGGCAGACCTATAGATATACACACTAACCCAAAAATACTATCTCAAACCTCTCGTGGTGACGATGGTAGGGATAGACTACCTAACGGTAACTATGTAGAGGATACCGGTAATCACTTTGTCTGTATTTTAGACGAAAATTATGTGCCTTTAGAAAGCGCTTTGATTACTATGAAATCAACACAAAAGAAAAAATCTAAACTTTGGAATGCACAGATGTCTTCCAAAAGAGTTCAAGGTTCAAAAGGTTTTTTCAACCCACCTAGTTGGGCGACTATCTATAGATTGACCACGGTTCAAGAATCTAATAACAAAGGTAATTGGCCAGGTTGGGCTATAGAGTTTGATCGTTTCTTAGATCCTGTTAAATCAGCTTCAGATGCTGAAGTATGTAAAATTACTAAGGACTTTTATTTAAGTGCTAAAGAGTTTGACATATTTAATAAAGTTGATTTTGACAAAGCTGAAGAAGTTGTCTCACCTAAACAAAATATACAAACTAATACTCAGAGTAAAGAAGAAGCTAAAGTTGTATTTTAATCATGAACCGCAAATTTTTAAAACTATTTGCGGGAGATGATACCTGTTATCTCAAGTCCTCACTTACAGGTGAGGACGACGAGAGAGGGAAGAAATCCGCACAATATCAAACTATTCGAGAATCAGTCACTGAGTCTTTATGGGAGCAACATCTAAACGGTTCTATAAGAATTGGTATTAAACCTGAAAAAGATGGTAAGTGTTTGTGGGGATGTATAGATGTAGATCCACATAATTATAAAAGTTATTCTGAAAAAAAATACGTAGACATTATAAATAAGTATAACCTACCTTTGGTAGCCGTTAGATCAAAGTCTGGTGGTCTACATATATTTATATTTTTATCAGAACCGGCAGAAGTTAGTAAAGTTTTAAAAAAATTAAATGCCATAAATACACAATACTTTCAAGCTTTGGAAGTTTTTCCGTGTAATAAAATGTTGAACATGCCTTATTTTAATATGAATTCTTCTATGGAATTTGCTTTTGACGACAGGAATAACCCTGTTATGGCGGGCAGGTTTTTAGAAATAGCTGAAGATAAAAAAATATCGCCAGAAGATTTTTATAATTACAAAGTGAAGGAGTATGATGTTGAATCTGATTGGAGCCATTATCCGCCTTGCGTACAAAAATTAATTCAAGAAGGTTGGTCTTCTAATAATCGTAACAATTATTTATTTAACGTATTAGTTTTAGAGATGAAAAAGACCACCTCTTTATCTATGCAACAGATTGAAGAGATAGCGCAGCAAAGAAATTTAGCTATATTTACTAAACCATTAGAAAGAAATGAAGTCAGTGCGTTAGCTAAGTCAGTACACAAGTCTAGTTATGAGTTTCAATGTCCGCCAAAACACCCTGAATTACAACCTATATGCAACAAAGATTTGTGTAAATCAAGAAGGCTAGGTATTGGCGAAGCAGTGCCTGAAATTATAGATAACTTTCAAAACATCACTTACATTAGAGATCCTAAAAATACTTTTTATGAATTCGACTATGAAAATCAACGTGTTATAGTAAGTCCTGAGGATATGAAAGATGAGAAAGCTTTCAGGGTTAAACTTTTAAGGTATGGTAAATTTTGGATGACTTTACCAAAACCAAGAAAAGGCCCTAATCCTTTTGAGTTGTTAATGAAAGGTGTGGTAGAACAAGCGGTAGAGAATAAAGATCATGCTTATGCAGATACTTTAGAGGAGGAAAAATATTCTATGCTTAAAGATTTTTTTGAATCACATATAGAACAAGATAAGTTTGAAAAATTAAAAGACGGTTACGTTATTTTAGATACTAGCACTAATGTTTGTTACTTTAAAAAAATAACCTTAGATAGTTTTTTAAAGAAAAAAGGATCTAAAATATTTAGCACTACTTCGGATGCTTTACGTATGCTTGGTTGTGTTCGTAAAGAATATGTTAAAAAAGAAAAAAATGTTTGGTGTGTAGAAATGCCAGAGTTTGTAAGTCATACAAAATTAAAACCTAAAAAAACAAAAAAAGTAAGCGAGATTGACGATGACCACCACAAAAAATTCAGGTCTGCAGAAGCAGAAACAAATATACAAGAAGACCATTAAGATTTTTGGTCCTCCTGGAACTGGTAAAACACACACTCTTATTGAGAGAGTGCTTAAAGGTTATTTAAAAAAAGGTATAGATCCACAAAGCATAGCCTTTATATCTTTCACTAACAAAGCAGTGAACACGGCTCGCGACAGAGCTTTAGCAGCTTTTCCTAAGTACACCGAAGAAGACTTTTTACGATTTAAAACTTTACATAAATATTGTCGTCAGTATTTTGAAGAAGAAGTTTTTGATCCAAAGAACTGCATGATTGATTTTGCTCTTGAAAACAGTTTTATAAAAGGATCTGACTCAAGACTGGCTGATGACAACTTTACTTACAAAGATTGGTCCTTAGGTATTTATGATAAAGCAAGAAACATGTTACAAGACCCACGGCTCGTATATAAAAAAGAATCTTATAAAAAAGATAGTTTAGATGTGTTTTGTAGAAAAATATCTACCTACGAGCATTATAAAAAAGAATCTTTTATCGACTTTACTGACATGATACAACGAGCGATTGATGAGGTAGAGTTTCCGCCATTAGAAGTTTTAATTTTAGATGAAGCACAAGACTTTACTCCACTACAGTGGTCAGTTATTTACAAGGTAGCTGAAAATGTAAAACGTATTTATTTAGCAGGTGATGATGACCAGGGTATTTATCGTTGGAACGGTGCCGATCCTAAATATTTTACCGAATATTTTCCAGGTCGTAGAGTTGTTTTACGTAAAACTAGACGTTTTGGTAAAGACATTCATCATTTTTCACAAATTATAAGAAGAGGTATAATAGATAGTGTAGATAAAGAATACAGCTATCTAGAAAAAGAAGGAGCTGTTAAGCGTTATTTAAACTTTAACGAGATACCTGTGGGCGATTTACCTGGGACTTGGTATGTATTAGGTAGAGTTAACACCACTGTTAATGAGTTACGGGTCTTTGCTAAAACATCAGGTTTTTATTTTTCGGACAATAAAGGTAATAAATCTTTTGATCAAAAACAGTGGAAAGCAATTAAAAGCTGGACTAAACTACAGAAAAACAAAAGCATTGATAAAAGTGAAGCTGAGAATATGTACCGTTACATAAGAGAATTAGAAGGTGTTTCTTTTAGACAAGCTAAATTTTGGATGAGCATTCCAGATAACGCTGTTATTGATTTTGATTATTTAGTTGAGTGGTGTGGTTTAAAATTAAAATTAATTGAAAAAGAATTTGATTGGTGGCACGTTTTAAAACGTAACTTTACACCTACTCAAGTTTTATATTTTGTTCGTTTACTGCAACGTTATGGACAAAAAGCTTTAGATGATGATCCAAAAATAATTATTGACACTATACATTCTGTTAAAGGTGGTGAAGCAGATAACGTATTATTATATTCTAAAGCAAACTGGCCGGCTTCTTTTTCTCATAAAAATGTTGAAGAGCAGTCTGATGAAAAAAGAGTAATTTATACAGGCGTTACTAGGGCTAAAGATTCTTTACACTTGTTATCTACAGACCACAGATACAATTATCCGATCGGCAAAGACTATTTAATCTACATACAGGAGAACAAGGATGTCTAATTTGCAATTAACCTTTAACTTTAAAAAACATATTTGGTCCGCACCTAATGAATATAAAGATTTATCTCAATATGATGAGATTGCAATTGATTTAGAGACTTGTGATGAAGGTATAAGAGACGGTAAAGGAGCAGGTTGGGCTACTAGCAGTGGTTATGTTATTGGGTTTGCAGTAGCCGTTGAAGGTTGGCAAGGATATTTTCCTTTTGCTCATTTTGGTGGGGGTAATTTAATTAAAGAACAAGTTATAAAATATATGAAAAGTGTTTGTAGTTTACCTGCGACAAAAATATTTCACAATGCTCAGTACGATGTTGGCTGGTTACGCTCTATGGGCATTGATGTTAAAGGCGAGATTGTGGACACTATGATTGCTGGTGCTTTAATTGATGAGAATAGATTTAGTTATACGTTAAACTCATTGTCAAAAGATTATCTTGGAGAACTTAAAGCAGAAACCGGTTTAGTAGAAGCTGCACAACAACACGGGGTAGATCCTAAAGGTGAGATGTGGAAGTTACCGGCAGAACATGTTGGTTTTTACGCGGAACAAGACGCACGGCTCACGCTTATGCTGTGGCAGAGATTTAAGACAGAGATTTATACTCAGAGTTTAGAAACTATTTGGCAGTTAGAAAAATCTTTACTGCCTATTTTAATACAGATGAGAGAGACTGGTATTAGAGTAGATATGGACCGAACAGTAGAAATGCAGTTTAGTTTTAAAAAACAAGAACAAGAAATATTAAGAAAAATTAAAAAATTAGTGGGTCAGGATGTAGATATTTGGGCCGCACGGCAAATAGGTTTTGCCTTTGATAAGCTGGGTATTGAGTATCCCAGGACTAAAACTGATGAACCAAGTTTTACACAAGCCTGGTTAAATAATAATCCTAACGAAATTAGTAAACTTATCGTACAAGCAAGAGAAGTAAATAAGTTTCATAATACTTTTATTAGTTCTATATTAAAATATGAACATAAAGGTCGTATTCATTCAGAAATTAGGCAAATTAAAAATGATCAAGGAGGCACAGTCAGTGGTCGATTGGCGATGTCTAACCCAAACTTACAACAATTACCGGCACGATCAAAAGAGTTTGGTCCGTTGATAAGGGGTTTATTTTTACCGGAAGAGGGTTGCCAGTGGGGTAGTTTTGATTATTCGCAACAAGAACCACGGCTCGTGGTGCATTATGCAGCTTCTGTCGATGAAGGCTTGCATGGTTCTGAAGAACTGGTAGAAGCGTACGCTAATGCTGACGCAGATTTTCATCAAACCGTGGCAGATTTAGTTGGTATAGAACGTAAACAAGCTAAAACCATTGGTTTAGGCTTGATGTATGGTATGGGTAAGAACAAGTTAGGAGGTATGTTGGGGTTAGACACAAAAGAAGCAAATGATTTAATTGCTCAATACAACAATAAAGTGCCATTTGTAAAACTTTTATCAGATAAATGTATGCAAAAAGCATCCTCAGAGGGCATTATAAGGACCAAATTAGGGCGTAAATGTCGTTTCGACATGTGGGAGCCGAAAGACTTTGGTATACACACAGCAGAGCGATTTGAGAACGCTTCAGCAAAATATGGTGCTAACAACATTAAACGTGCTTTTACTTATAAAGCTCTAAATAGGTTGATTCAAGGTAGTGCCGCAGACCAAACTAAACAAGCTGTAGTAGATTGTCATAAAGAAGGGCTAACTCCTATGCTGCAGATTCACGACGAATTGTGTTTTAGCATCACTAAAGAAGAGGAAATTAAAAAAATTACTAAAATTATGGAGACTTGTGTAGACCTAAAAGTTCCTAGTGTAGTAGACGTGGCCTTGGGTAAGGATTTTGGCGAGGCTAGTTAATATAATTTATCTTGACATTTAATAGCTTATCCCTCATTATTGTAGCTACATTAATTAATTGGGAGTAATATAATGGCAAATCAATACACAAAAAAGAAAGATTTATTAAATAAAAAACAGAAGAAAGCACATCGTAAAGCTAATTTAAAAAAATACGATCAAAGTGCTAAAGGTAAAGCCAGTCAGGCAAGGTATGCGAAAACTGAAGGCTATCGAGAAAGTCAAAGAAAATATAAATCTAGTCCAAAAGGTATAGCGGCTAGAAAAGCTTATCGACAATCAGCTAAACAAAAGAAAATAGATGAGAACTATAGAGAAAACAGAATAGCTTTAAAAGCAAAAGGTGACGAACAACTATATATACATGAGTTGTGGCGAGGTACTGTTACTAATTCAAAAAAACATGGTCTTGTGCATGAACATCCTAAGTTTATATCTTTTTGGAATCTGTGGGTAAAACAGAAAAAAGAGTTTGGCTATCACTGTCCTTATACCGGAGATCCATTTACTTGGATTCACTGGAATTATGACATGGGTGTGCAAAGACCGCTCGGCAATATATCTACTGATCAGTTGGTGCCAAGAGGTGGTTATACTAAAACCAAAGGTAGAAAGAGAAGTAACATTGTGTTTTGCACTTACGGTGCAAACTTAGCAAAAAGAAATTTACCGCCTGAAACTATGAAAATGGTGGTGCATATTTTTGACAACGGGTTAAAGAACCCTGATCCAAAAAAAGTACCTACTAAAGATGAAGTAGGAATTACTAAACTTAGGAGTGAATTAATTACTGGAGGGGTCATTGTTTAAGGTCTCCTAACCTTAACTTTTTGAGGTAATGAACGATAACCGAAACGCGGTTCATCTAAGCTGCAAATGCGAAAAACGAGGCCTCACTTTTTAAATATTATGAATGAATTAGATTATCAAGCACAACTAGAAGAACAGGAACAACTAGAAGAACAGGAACAAAAAGAGCTAGAGCGTGAAGCACTAGAGTTAAGAAGAGAAGAGTTTCAAAGCTGGGTAAACAATTGTCCTGAAAAAGTATACGAAGTAGATTATGACAGCGAACCTAGTAATTCTTGGTGGTGTGCTGTGCATGTAAAAAGTGATATTTGTTTAGAGGAGGATTAATTATGAAACTACCTTGGGCTTATTGGATTAAAAATAAAAAATCACGCCGCACGGGCAACGAACCAAGTCTTTACAAAGACATGATGTTGGAGTGGCTGGTTACTTACATGCGTAAGCATGAACAATTAAATACAACTCAGTCTGATTTTGTACGTTTAGAAACAAACAAGGATAAGGGTATGGATATAGAAGAACTATTAGACTGTTGGAGGAAAGATGGACTCCTATAAATTTAAAAGCCAGTCAAAGTATTTTAGAGCTTTGGTTGAAGAACTAGATAAACGTTTAGCTGAAATGGAATGGGATCCGGAAGTTTTAGATGTTAACTATGATCAGTTAAAAAATGTTTCTTTAGGTACGTTAACTCTTAATAAAACCGGCAAAGATGAGGGAGAAACTTTTAAAGATATGTGTGTGTACACGCCGGTTCTTAATTTAGAAACTTGTCATGTCCTGGCTAAAAGTGAAAAACGTTGTCGAGAACAGTATCGAGACATAGAATTTGATTAAAGAAATATTA
>TARA_R110002012_G_scaffold217245_2_pt1 | contig 12168 bp, 16 predicted proteins | sample TARA_R110002012 | Tara Oceans TARA_R110002012 (sample SAMEA4396515) | marine metagenome | biome: Westerlies Biome; feature: [DCM] deep chlorophyll maximum layer (ENVO:01000326); material: water (ENVO:00002006), including particulate matter (ENVO:01000060) such as... | depth 40 m
TAACGGTGCCGTCCCCAGCCGCAGCGGATTTTTATCAGCATTCTTTGCGCTTGTCCCGTTGCATGGTTTACATGTCGCCGCCGGTGCAATCTGGCTTGTCGTGATGTTGATCCAGATTGCGATGTTTGGATTGATACCGATGGTTAAAACCCGCCTGTTGCGATTGGCGCTGTTCTGGCATTTTCTCAATGTCATATGGATCGGGATATTTTCGATCGTCTATCTTGGGGGGCTTGCCTGATGGATCACGACGCTGAATTTCGCCGCGAGCTGCGCCAGTATTTAATCGGGTTTGTCTTTGCGCTGATTTTGACGGTGGTGCCGTTCGCGCTGGTTGCGTGGGGGGGGCTGTCGTTCGGAACCGCGCTGTCCGTCATTGGCGTATTGGCAATCCTTCAGGGGATCGTACAATTGCGCTTTTTTCTTCACATCGACCTATCGACGCAAAAGCGAGAAGACCTGCATTTGATCCTGTTCACGGTTCTTCTGCTTTCAATTATGGCAGCTGGCACAATATGGATTATGGCCAACCTAGCCAGCCGGATGATGGGATAGTGAAGGGTGGCTATTTTACCGCGGCAACCGGCGACCAAAACCTGACACACGTTGGATGTCGACCCGTATACTTTTGGTGATCGGTACGCTGATCTGTGATGTCGTCCGCAGACCACAGATCATCTGTGGCATCAGCTACCTGAAAAATATGGCGCGCTATCCGGTACTCCATTCCGGAAGCCGAGCCATTATTGTCATTGCCGAGGTCGAAGCACCCGTGTCTTTATCGACGATCATTTCGATCTCGATAATTTTGGATTGCCTTGTGTCATTTGATCATGTGTGGGGGGCAAACTGCAGAGCACAACACCGACTTTCACGCCTCGCCGGGGGCATTGGGTGGGTGCGTTGACCTGCACCAACGCGCTGCGTTCGGAAGTCGGTAAAGCCGTCCTGAGGATCCACAATCAGGCCAACCGCATGGCTTTTTCATTTCCACAAGATATTACTGATATGTCACGCAGGTGCCTAACAGCGCGGTTAAGCGGATTTTTGCATTGGTGGGAAAGTCGATTGGTTTGGAAACTGCCTTCGACAGTGGCGACACGCGCCACTTATCCACTGAGCCCGTACAAGCATTCCACCGCTTTGCGATCTGCAAAATCTCCCCAATCAGAGCACATTAGGCAAACTTGGTCATAACTATTGCTGCTCTCGTGTTGCGTATGTGGCCAATCGCTGCCCCAGACGACGCGATTGTCATGCAGTAATGTCATGAGTGCACTCACGTGCGGCTGGACACGAAAAGGCATCCTATAGTGAGCGGCAAATTTGAAATACAGGGCGCTGCGGTCGGTCAGCGCTCGAACCGCGCGGATCATTGGATCGTCAAATGGCTTTGACACCGACGGTCCAGCAACATGATATCGCGCGGCCTTGCCAAGGCTCCCCTAGAGGCGGCAGATGCACTGGGAACCGAGGATGCAATCAAGATCGTCCGCTTGCGCAGCCTGTCGGACCAGTCGGTTCTTTTCGAAGAAATCTATGTTCCGGTCGGTAGATTTGCAGGCTTCGAAAAATTGCCAGAAGTGGCCTTTGGTCCGCTTCTGTATCCCGTCTATTTTGAACGGTATGGCATCTTGGTCAAACGCGCCATCGACGAAGTGTCTTTTGGGCAGGCGTCCGAGGCTATCGCGAAAAGGCTTCGCATTCCTATTAATGCCCCGAGCGCACAATCGAGCTGACCATTCCGGCGGGTGCAGGCGGCGGCACCGATACAAGCGCACGCAAGCTGGCTATCCTGCTTGAGGAAAAGCTCGGTACGTCGATTGCGATCATGAACGTCGGCGGCGGTTCGGTGGGCGCATCGCAGTTCATGCAGGCCAAGCCGGACGGCTATTCACTGTTTGCCACATGGCACAGCCCCCTAACCACCGTACCGCAAGTGCAGGACGTAGCCTATTCACTCGACAGTTTCACACCCATCGCGTCGACCTCGGAAACTGCATATACTCTTTGCGTAGAAACTGACTTCCCAGTGACCACCGGTGCGGATTTTCTAACGGAACTCGAAGCCAATCCCGGCAAGTACACCTATGGCAATGACGGCATCGGCGGCACCATGCAGCTGGCAGCCGAGCGTATTTTCCAAGCCAAAGGTATCGATGCCATCGCCATTCCTTTTGGCGGCGCAGGCGAGACCTTGCAGAACTTCCTGGGTGGCCATGTCGACATCTATGGCGGATCAATCTCTACAGTATTGCCCTATGTCGAGAGCGGCGAAGCAAAGTGCCCGATTGTGAGATCGGCAGCGGACGTTCCTGCACTTGAAGGCGCATCCGGGCTTGAGTCCCTTGGACTGGCCGACAAGGAGACCTTATTGTGGCGTGCGATCCTTGGCCCGAAAGATCTGGATCCAGCGATTGTAGTGAAGCTCGGAGATGTGATCGAAGAGGCCGTCAATGATCCCGGTTATGTGGAATCCCTGGCTACCAAGGGTGAAATGCCGAACGTCGTAAGAGGCGAGGCCCTGGGCGCGCGGCTCAAATCCGAATACGACGCGCTTGCCGAAGTGTCCAAGGCGCTAGGTCTGTAACCGATGGAGAAGCGGCAGGACATCGTGCTTGGGCTGATCTTTGTCTGCATCGGCATATTCGCGGCCTGGATGGCCACGAACTATAAAGGAGCAAGCGGCATGTATCCGATGGTGCTTGGCCTTGTCTTGACGCTTCCCGGCGCGACTGTCGCGGTTAAGGGACTACGGCAACCGAACGACCAGCCGCGTACCTTGATCGACGCGCCTGCGAAACTGGTCACTGCCGTGCTGGTTGCGACGATCTATGTCGCGCTGGTTATGCCCTTGGGCTTTTACACCGCGTCCCTCCTGCTGGTGATGGCTATGCCGCTGACTCTGGGGTTTCGGCGCGTCGTCTATGCGCTTACCGTCGCAGCGGTGTTCATGTCGCTCGTCTATCTTGTTTTTTAAATCTTGCTTGAGAAACCTTTGCCGCGCGAATTGATCCTTTCCCTTTTCGCCGTAGGAGGCTGAAGTGGAGTTTTATACCAATGCGCTTTCCCACGTCCTGACCTTCGGCCCGCTGACTGCCATGCTCGGTGCCACATTGCTGGGTGTATTCATCGGTGCGTTGCCGGGTCTGAACCCGGTCATGGCCATCGCGCTTCTGTTGCCGCTGACCTATTCGATGAACCCTTTGGTGACGCTGGCCATGGTTGCGGGCATCTACAACGGGTCGATGTATGGCGGCGCAATCCCTGCAATTTTGTTGCGCATTCCCGGCACGCCTGCGTCTATCGCCACAACCTTTGATGGCTTTCCCATGGCCGACCGGGGCGAGGCCGCAAAAGCGTTAAAGATCGCATGCTGGTCTTCTGCTATCGGCGGCATCGCAAGCGCCATCGCCCTGATGACCATGGGCCCCATGCTGGCGCGGGTGACGCTGTTCTTTGGACCCGCCGAATATTTCTGGATTGCTATTTTCGGCATGGCGTCGGTGGCCGTTATGGTCGGGTCTGATCCGATCAAAGGCATGATGGCCGCTGTGCTTGGACTGCTGATCGGTACGATGGGCATTGACAATCTGTCGGGGCAGGCGCGGTTCACCTTTGGGCAGACCTGGCTTTTAGGCGGGGTTGATCTTATCGTCGTGCTTGTCGGTTTGTATGCACTGCCCCCCGTCCTGCAACTGGCCGAGAAATGTGATCTAAAGGGGCTTTCGGCGGCAGAATTGAAATTGGCCGACGTGCCGTTCGATAAAGGCGAGATCCGCGGACTGATCCCGACTTGGCTTCGCGCGTCGGGTATTGGCATCGGAGTCGGAATCTTGCCCGGTGCGGGCGGAAATATTGCGGCCTTCCTCAGTTACAACGCAGCCAAAAACGCTTCGGATGATCCCTCAAGCTTCGGAAAGGGCAACCCCCATGGCGGCGCTGGTACTGAGCGCGCTTACCATCCACGGCCTGCAACCGGGCCCGCAACTGTTCCACCAGAACCCGCCCCTCGTGGGAGGCTTCATGATGGAAATGCTGATTACTTCGGTCCTGATCTTTGCCCTTGGCGGTGCTGTGGCAACCCGCGTCTTTGCGCAGTTCCAGCGTCTGCCGGGTGTCCTTTTGGTTCCGGCAATCCTGATCCTGATGTGCGTCGGCGTTTATGTCATCAATGGTCGGCCTGTAGATTTGTGGGTGATGCTGGCCGCTGGTTTTGCTGGATACTTTCTTGAAAAATTAAACTTTCCGCTGGCCCCTGTTATTTTGGGAATGATCTTGGGACCGATGGCCGAGCCAAGCGTGCGCCGTGCCCTTCTCATCAGTCGCGGTGACGCGACAGAGCTTGTGACGCGCCCGATTTCGGCTGTCTTGGCTGTCGTAACAGTGGTTGTGATCGTCTGGCCTTTGGTCAAAATTATAGGTCGGCGCCGGCAGAAAAATTGAAGCGCTTAAATGAGCGCTCTGGCGGAAATCTGGTTAGCATGTTTCTCACTAATTGTGTGATTAGTGTAGGTTCGGGGGGCTGTCAAAACCCAGGGGCATCGCGCCATGACCCGTCCAGATGTTGGATGCCTACAAAAGTTTTAAGTCCATGCCGTCTGGCGAATTCAACGTGTTGCGTTCGTTTACGTTGTCGGAACCGCCATTGGTCGGTCTGACGCCGCGATTCTTTTTGTTCGTTAGCGCGAAGGTTGCCCCTTTCGACTGCGCACAAGTGGCTGACACAAGCAACCCTGTGCCTATGACCGCTGCGGCCGATCCGCATGGCCAAGGCTCCGCCCAAGAAGCCGCCTCGAGAAACTGCGCTTTGGGCAACGGCAATATACGCGTTGGTGTTCGCACGCGGATCGCGCAGCTCACTGTACGCGTCCCACGAAATAGTGAAAAATATTCGCCTCAGAAACCTGGGCGCTGCATCGTAATCATATCCAGCGTGAACCCCAGAAAAAGAATTGTTGAGCCCCCTATCTTCTCCCATTTAGTATCGCCGCATTTGCCTGCTTTTATACGACCACTGGATAGGCCCATGTGAAGACTTATATGGACCCCGCCTTTTTACAACGCCTTAGTTAGAGCTGGGCAGGTTTCACGGTTGCTGGCGTATACCCGGCATTCTGAATGCGGCTCGAAATATCGTCGCCCCGATGGATTTCCGCTCGCTAAGGCGTCGACTTTCGCCTAGCCGGTCCACACATTAGGTTTAAGAAGCTACGGACCGTGTCGTCTCACCATCCCTTGCCAAGTTGCTGCAATTCTGTCGGGAGTGTCCTCCTTTATTCGTTTTGTTTCGAGCTCTTCTCAGGCGGCTTGTGGCGTTTCGGGTCCGCGGTAGTCCCCGTTTTTGGACAAGATAGACCACACAATTCGGGCATTTTTGTTGGCAAGGGCCACTGCAACTATATTTGGGTGTCGCCGTTCACGCATCCGGTTGATCCAGACGCTTCTGGCGTCCTGTTTTCCACCAGCTTTGCCAAGAACAGCTCTGGCTCCGTGGATCAAAAGCGTACGCAAGTACCGATCACCGCGCTTACTGATCCCAAACAATCGAGACTTCCCCCACTTGATCTTTGTTTGGGAACCAGCCCCAGCCATGCCGCAAACTGGCGTCCGTTCTTAAAGCAGGACTGCTCTCCAACAGCAGCGACCAGCGCTGTGGCGGGGATCGGGCCAATACCATCGACCTTCCCGATGCGCTGATACATCTCGTTTGTTCAAATGAGCCGCCCCGGCTTTACCGGAGGGTGATTTATTCGTCGATCAGGCGACCATATTGAACGTGTTTAATGAGTTTCAAGGCTAACAAGAAAAATGCCGATCATCAGGCAGGCCATTCCAGCGATACCAAAGATGCCGATGTCTTGCTTAAATACGGTGATTCCGACAACAACGGACCCGACAGACCCGATGCCCGTCCAGATTGGGTATGCGATTCCTAAAGGCAAGGACCGCATCGACCAGTATAAAGCCCCAAGGCTAGCGAGCATCAAAGCCGCTGTCGCAATGAGTAAACTAAGTCTGAAGCCTCCCGAAAGGGACTTTAGACCGGCTGCCCATGCTGTTTCCAATAGACCTGCGATAAAAAGTGCAATCCACGCCATTTCGACCTCCATCGTATCGGGTCGTCCCGGCAAGCCCATATTTTGTCAGGTCGTCCTGACCAAGCGTTTCATAACTTTAACCGCTTTTTCCGCAGGAGCACAATGGGCTGGGAGCGATTATCGCCTACCATGAAGTGCACGACAGCAAGGTCCGCTGAACGAAGTTTCTTCCGACAAAACACTGCGCGCGAACCAAAAGCCGTTCAGCCTCCCATTAACGCCTCATCAAATGGATACCGCGTTAGGTTCTCGTAGCCGTCTTCTGTAATGAGCACTTGGTCTTCAAGTTTAATGGTGAACTCTCCGCCAACTGCGCCCACTGCCGCTTCGACACACAGCACCATGCCTGCCTCAAGGGGGTAGTCAAACGCGCCGCCCACGGCCTTGTCTGGATAGGCGACAAGCGGCCACTCGTCGCACAGGCCCACGCCGTGCATCAAACACCCATATTTTTGCGCTTGAAATTGATCGTCCAAGGTGTGGCAGTTAGCCGTCAGTTCAGGGATCGTCACACCTGGACGCAGCATCTCCATATTGGTCGTGATGTGTTCGACCGCGTGCTGCATCGCATAGATCATATCACCTGGTGGTTTTTGGTCACCGATCCACCAAGACCGAGAGATATCGATGCAGATGCCGTAGCTGCCGATAAGGTCTGTGTCGAAGGAGATAATTTCGTTTTGCTGGCATATCCGGGGTCCGCATTCCTGAAACCAAGGGTTGGTGCGTTGCCCCGATGAAAGCAACCGCGTTTCGATCCATTCGCCGCCACGTTTGATATTCTCTGCGTGCATGACGGCCCAAATGTCGTCTTCGCAGGTTTTGCCGTCGCCGACGTGCGCTCGCGCGAAGTCTTCCATCGCTTTGACAGAGGTTTCGCAAGCGTGGTTTGCGCATCGCATCGCGTGGATTTCGTCGATCGATTTGACCGATCTTGATTTTTCGGTGACCTCTTCCCCGTCTTTAATCTCGAGCGCTTGGGCCTGCAAAGCATGCGCACCGTGCAGCATGATCTTGTCTATGGCGAGGCGCTTATTCCTGCCTGAGTGCTCTTGCAGCACTTCGCGCACTTCGTTGGCGAAGACATTCGCTTTTGCTTCGGTTTTGTCGCCTGATGCAAAGTAGAACATAGAGGCCCCGCTGCGCACCTCGCGGACCAGAGGATTGAACCCGCTGAGGAAGGGTGCATTTTTGTAATCCCAGATGACCATGTAGCCGTCTGCGCAAAGCAGCACCGCGCGAAAGGGATTGTGTGCGTTCCACAGCTGCATGTTGGTGCTGTCGGTGGCGTAACGGATGTTGAGCGGGTCAAACATCAGCAGCCCGGCATAGCCACGATCGACGATGTGTTGTGTCAGCCGTCTGTGTCGATAGCTGCGCATATCGACCAGATTGGGGAGCGTAATATCTGCCGCCTCCCATTCGCGCATAGCAAGTTGGGTAGGCCCGATTTCTATTCGGTTTTGGTCGTTCGGAGAGCCGTCACCAAGAGTTGTTCCACGTGTGGGATCGATTTTGCGTGTGTCGCGATGGTGTCGGTCCATGGCTGGTCTCCTCTATCACGGTCAGCCTCGCGCGGTTACTGTGGGCTAAGTTGCCGTTTTGCGACCTGAAATGGCGCAATAGAAGCGATTTGGATTGGAAACGACGTTTCCACTGTAAGTCTGGACAAAGGAAAGATGAGCAGGACAAACATGAAATCTGCAACGGAACAGCCGGAATGGCAGCCAACCCAAATTTGACGTCATGAGCCTGACAGGATCCAGACTTTGGCGTTAACACTGATCCTGACGGTTTTAGCAGATCTGACTGTCGCGATCAGGTTCGGCGTGGCGTTGGGCTTGGCTTTGCAGCCACAGCGCCGCAATATTCCGGCGTCAGAGTGGTCCGAACCCGAACAATAACACTGCCTTGCGGCATGGATGCACTCTCGGCTGATGTTAATTTCGACCTGTTCATCCTGCTTGCAACAAGGCTGTTCTAAACCCTTCTGGTGAAACGGTTGAAAATCCCTTAACCGAAGGTGCAATCAAGGAGGCTGGTACTATGCAAAAAACTCCCCTGTCCGAGCGCCCCAACTGGCGCGATCATGCGCGCGACGTCGGCTTCACTTTTGCGGATATGCATGGCGAACCTTATTGGGACGAGACGTCGGCATATGCCTTCACGCTCGACCAGATCGAGACGGACATCGAAGATCCGGCCACCGAACTGCATGCGATGTGCCGCGAAGCGGTCGCGCAGATTATCGCCAGCGAACAGCTGATGGAGGGGTTGGCGATCCCCGAAGAACACCGCGATCTGGTGGCGGAAAGCTGGCGCAGTGAGGATCCGGAAATCTATGGCCGGTTCGACTTTTCCTATAACGGGAACGGGCCTGCGAAGCTGTTGGAATATAACGCCGATACACCGACGTCGCTGTATGAAAGTGCGGCTTTCCAGTGGCAGTGGCTAGAGGATCAATTGGCCGCAGGTGTGCTGCCTGAAAGGACGGACCAGTTTAACGGCATTCATGAGGCGCTCGTCGCGCGGTTTGCCGAGGTGTTCGAGGCGGATAGTGATCTGCATTTTACCGCCGTGGCTGGAAATCCAGAAGACTACGGCACCGTCGAAGCCATGGGGTGGGCGGCGCGTGAGGCCGGTCTGGGGGCGCATTATTGTGACCTAGATAAGATCGCACTGAGCGAGGACGGGCAGTTTTTGGATGATGAAGATCGCCGGATTGCGGTGCTTTTCAAGCTCTACCCTTGGGAAGATTTGCTGCGCGATGAGTATGCCGCGCATATCGCCGGATCAGGCTGCCTGTTTCTGGAGCCGGCGTGGAAGGCAGTACTTTCAAATAAAGGGCTTTTGCCGGTTTTGTGGCAGATGTTTGAGGGCCATCGAAACTTGCTGCCCGCGTTTTTCGAACGCGACATTGCCGAAGCGATGTCAGGCCAAGGCAGTGCGGCACCCGAATGCGCTGCGGCGTTTGATCGGGCGCAGGCCCAGCTTGCCACGGGTCACGTGCGCAAGCCGATCCTGTCACGCGAAGGCGCGTCGGTCTCGATCTACAAGGCTGGCGAGATCATCGAGCAATCGACCAACACCGACTACGCCGAGCATCCGCGCATCATCCAAGCCTACGCACCGTTGCCTAAGTTCGATGGCTTCCGCCCCGTGGTAGGTGCATGGATCGTCGGACATACCTGCGCGGGCATTGGCATGCGCGAAGACCGGTCGCGGATTACCCAAGATCTGTCGCGGTTCAAACCGCACTATATTACTCCGTGAAATGCATTACATATGACGCTGGCTGAACAGGAAAGTATCTAAACCATGACCAAACGCTCAAAACGGGTTGCCATCGCCATTGTCGGGGCCGCCGCCTTTACCCTCGCGGGCTGCCGTCACGAACAAGTGGATGCCGCGGCCTTCCCCGATCTGCAAAGCTGCACGGACGCCGCATCGCAGGGGGGGGCGTTTTCGGCTCAGGATTGCGAGACTTCTTTTGCCGAAGCCGAAACGCTCCATGTGGAAGCCGCGCCGCGCTATGACAGCTTGCAGGTTTGCGAAGAGCAGCACGGCCAAGGTGCATGTGGCTCCGAAGCGACGGCGACACAGAACGGGTCTGGCAGTATCTTTATGCCGCTTCTGGCCGGATATCTTATCGGCAATATGCTGGGCGGGCGGCAAGGGATGTCTGCGGGGCAACCGCTCTATAAAACTTCGGACGGAAAATTTACCAATGCGGCACGTTCCAGCACGTTTTCCACGAACAGCGGTGCTGCAAAATTGAGTACGTCGCAGTTCGCCCGCCCGACCTCGACCATCGGGAAAAAACCGATGACCAGCGCGACAGCACGTTCGCGCGGCGGGTTTGGCAAGGTGGGCGGCAGAACGGGTTTCGGCGGGTAGCCGATGCTGTGATCCGTGCTTAAAGAGATGGCGAGAATGGGGTTTACGCAATCTGTGCTGTTCTCTCACGGCATTGTCAGGTCGGCTGAGGAGAGTTCTCGGACCGATTATTCAGACCTTAGTGCGATCGATGTTCGACACCGGGCATGATTTCCCGCTTGGCTGCGGCGGATATCGGCGACAAAAGTGGGCCAGCTGATCATCAATGCCGCCGCCACGCCGATGTGCAGTCCGGTGCCATCCTACGACCGGCAACCGCCCCGTCCAGTTTGGCACCGCCGTCAGAAGAAAATCTGCAATGACCGCCCCCAGATAGCTGAACAAAAATTCATGCGTGTGCCAGGAGATCGGATCAAGACGGGTGGGCAGCGACAACAGACCGATCAGCATCAAGATCCAAAGGATCATCGCTGTGGCGGCCCATACGGCGCCGAAAAGAAAGATAGGGCGAAAGCCATACGAGAACAGGGCCGGACCGGTCCACGAACGCATTTGTTCTGATGGTGTCATGGCCGCTTTGCAGTGTTGATCCGCGCCGTTTTCAGAACGTTCCCGGCCGCGTCGCAGGTGAACCGCACTTTGGTCTGGTCGTGCCAAAATGTCAGTCTATGCGTGCCCGCGTCCTCTCCAACACCCGTCTCAAACCGGCTGGTAATGTCTCCGGCGCGCATGAGCTTTTTGACCTGCTCGGGTGACAGATTAAACACGCGGGCAAGGTCGATAGAATCGACAATCGGTTCGGGCTGGCTGAGATCAATCTTCATGTTTCGGATTTGTCCATCAGGGTTCGGATATAGCTGGCAAAAGCCCATGTGGCGGGCAGACCGATCAGTGCGCCCAGTCCCACAGACCATAAAGACGACAGTACAGGCATTCCAACACAGCTTCCAATTAGGGATGCGAAGAATACATTCGTCGCCATCGCCCCCGCCGCGAAAGGGTAGAGCACCGGTGCAATGGTGCGGGTGAACCAGCCGCGTGTTGTTACCGGTGCGCCACCAGACGTGCAACCACCACAATGCACCGATCAGCGCAAGCGAGGCGATGGCGAACCAGAACTCTGCCGTCAAGGTCATTGCCGTCAACAAGGGCCACAACGCGGAGACCATAGACGACATGATCCCTGAAGGGGCCGAAGCTTTTGCGGGCAAGATCAACGAAGCGATCGAAGTCACTCTGACGTAGCCCGGATTTTACGGCGTCAAATGCAATCCGCATTTTGCCATGGGCATGGTGATGGTGATGGTGATTGCCGTCGGCGACGCAGAAGCTGCACCCGAAAGCTTTCTGGAGGGTCGTCTATCCAAGAAGGCCAAAGATAAATTCGAAGATGCGCTGAGCGGGCTTTGATCGCTCGGCCCCTACGATTTTACGAAGTACAAAAACGTTGGGAGAGACCTGATAACGGCCTTGTCAACTAGACGACCGAGATGGGGGACTCTAGCTGGCTGCGACGGTTTTCTCCGTTTCTGGCTTGTGTCTCAAGGTCTTTCGCTTCCTTGGCTCTGTTATTCCCTATGCACGGGGCGTTGTGGTGGCTCTGAACAACGTTCGCACAAGGGTTGGAATTTCCGATCAAACCGGAGGGGGTTTTCATCTGAGCGCGCTGACCAAGAAAGGCAAGTGCCCAGCAGATTACGGAAATCGCTGCGGGCAAGCAAATTATGTTGGCCCGGGTACAAGTTTCAGCCCTTCGGGTGACTTTGGGCAGTACGTTAGGTTCACTTGTACCCTTCTAAATCCTTCAGTGCTGTGGACGAAATTGGATAAAGTCCTAGAAGCGGCCGAGAACTCTAGTTAAGGGGCCCGTTTCAGTGGGTGTAACGTAACCACTGGCATCGGTTTCGTGATAAATACAGCGAAGGTCGGAATCAGGTCCAAGGCCATCTTGTCCGAATTAGATTGCATCGGTCTGAACCTCATACATCAGTTGCGCCTACCTGGTGCAGGCCAGATCATAAGCGTCAATTTGAACGAAAGAACTGTACAGGTATCGTTAACCTTGAAGTAGCCGCTTGGAAAACTATAGTTTCAAGCGATGCTGGTCGATCAAATGAGCGGTCATCACGATACATCAAAATCCAATATTTAACATAAGATAGATTACAGGTATGCAAATTAGTGCCGGGGCACATTCTAAACTGGGTTGCGAAATTTCCCCTATCTTGCT
>TARA_R110002012_G_scaffold5387_1_pt1 | contig 12167 bp, 18 predicted proteins | sample TARA_R110002012 | Tara Oceans TARA_R110002012 (sample SAMEA4396515) | marine metagenome | biome: Westerlies Biome; feature: [DCM] deep chlorophyll maximum layer (ENVO:01000326); material: water (ENVO:00002006), including particulate matter (ENVO:01000060) such as... | depth 40 m
CCTATCGGGTTACCAATCCTACCACCAGGGCCAGGATCTTAGTGTTTTGTAGCTGGTAACACAGTATAGATAAGCAAGTTTAAGTAAGAGGACTTCTCCCATTAACTTGTCGGTAATTATGAAAGGCAATATAGTATTGAAAGAAGGCAATGGAGATTTTTGGGAAGCTGATACACCCTTAAATCTAGTAAAACAAATGAAATTAAGTGATTGGTCTCAACCTTCTTCAGTTGAAGAATATATGAGAGCAGTCCAGGGTAGAGTTGCAACAGTAGCAACCATTTTAGGAAATGAAACAACTTTTGTTTATTGGGATGCAACTTCATTCTTAATAGGATATGCAAACTGTACTAATGGAGTAGTTAGAATTAATGGGGTGGTTCAATGAGTAATTTTGATGATATTCGGGTAATGAGAGAACATTACAAACTTCATAATCCTATAGAATTTGATGAAGATCAAATTATGGATGATGAATGGTTAGATTTTAGAATGAAACTATTAATTGAAGAGCTAAATGAAATTAAGACAGCAATGAATAAATCAGACCCTGTAGAATTATTTGATGGATTATTAGATTTAGTAGTTGTTGCAATGGGAACTGCAGCAGGTTTAGGGTTTAATTGGGAACTTGGATGGGATGAAGTTCACCGATCCAATATGGATAAATCAAGAGGACCTGCAGAACAAACAAAAAGAAATAATTCTTTAGATTTGATTAAAGGACCTAATTGGAAATCACCCGAACTTGATAGAATCTTGGACACAAAAATTCAAACTTCATCTTTTTCAATAGCGAAACAAATTAGAAGAAAGAAAAAGTCAGACTATCAAAAAGATGAAATTACTTTGGAAGAATACTTCCCTTTCGGGTTGTTATCATATGTTCAAATGATTCATATTAAATCAACAAGATTAAGAAGTTTAGCACAAAGTAATAATCCTGTTAATGAAAGCATTGAAGACACTCTTTTGGACATGTTAAACTATGTTGACTTCACATATAACTTTGTTGTAGGTGATGAAAGTTGACAATTATAACTTACTGTGATGATTACAGTGAGCTATTACAAAGAGCTTCTGTGCAACCTTTACAGTTTAATGCTAGGACTGGGCAAGGTGTCAGGTGTATTCCAGGTGGCGAAATTTTGAAGGTTGATTTACTAAGTGGAAAGTTACCAATTCCACTAAATCGCAAATATAGACCTTATGTTGCTGCTTCAGAATGTGCATGGATTTTGCAAGGTGATGAGTCTACAGAATGGATTTCAAAACATTGTTCAATCTGGAATAAGTTTGCAGAAAATAATCAAATTAAAAAATCATATGGTCATAGAATAAAATTTCAAATCCAAAAAGTAATTCAACAATTAAAAGATGATCCAACTACCCGAAGAGCTGTAATAAATCTATGGGATAAAAATTATGATCACAACACTTCTAAAAATGCACCTTGTCCAACCCAAATGGCAATAAATTTTGATGGTAATTTTTTGAATATGCAGATTTTTATGAGATCATCAGATTTATTTGTAGGATTACCATATGATGTTATGACCTGGAGTTTAATTTTAGATGCAATTGCTAATGAATTAAATTATCAGCCTAGGTATCTTACATTTTTCTTAGCTCATGCTCATATTTATGAGGACCACAGAGTTCACATTCCTAATAGAGGTTCTCATTGTTATGTCATAGACCTTCCAGGTCTTTCGGTGTCGTCCATATTAGCTAATATGGATGAATATGTCTCTTATTTCAAGAAGAGATTACAAAGGTTTGAACCACCCAGAGTATTTGATCCAAGGCCGGAAGTGTTCGAATGAGTAAAAAATCCAGAGTCAAAAAATTGACATTAGAAGATAGAAGAAAAATCAAACATATGGCCGAGAATAGAAAGGATCTGGGTTTAACTTATGCAATGATTGCAAAGGCATTTGATGTTTCTAAAGGTAGAGTTAGCCAAATAGTTAATGATAATTATAATGAAACCGAGTTGATTGAATGAAAAACTCGGAAGCATTTGTTTTAACTTTATTATCAGTTGTTGTTACAGGTGTTCTAACTTATTTTGTTACTAAATCAACTGAAGAACCGGTAGAATATGCAGAAATTGCTTTGACTAATTTGTTTTACATTAGTTTGCTTGGGGTTATACTAACAGGAGGGTTATATTTTGCCCTATAGACCATCCCAGGACTTGTTCATTGACCGATTAGCACATTTAGTTAGGCGAGATGGTTTGGAAGGTGTAGCAGGCTCTTATGGAGTCAGACCAGCAACTGTTGTAAATTGGTTGAGAGGTAATACAACACCTTCAAGAAGAAGAATGGTTTCGGTTAGCTCTAGAGGAAGAAGAATTAGTGGACCATCAAGAACCACACGAAATCCTACAACAGGAAGATTTGATGGGGCAATTATTTCCGGTCATGCAGTAAAAGCCATTAATACAATTAATGCAGAAAGAAGAGCAAATTCGGAAGCAGGAATGGCAGCAGCAACTAATGATCGCATAAGAGAAATGGAAAGGGCGAGAGGACTTCCATTGACTAGAGAAGAAGAGCTAGCTTTAGATGCCCGAATGAGGCGATTAAATCAAAGACAAGCATTGTTCGGCGAAATGGATGGAACTCAACAAGATGAATTAAATTTTGATTGGAGAAGATTCGATAGAGATTATAACAGTCTATCACAAGGAAATTCGGTCGAACAAGAAATAATTGACGAAGAAAATTTAGAAGAAGTAACTGTGATCCGAGAAACTGTGAGATATTTGCGACAAGCTTATGTTGTAATTAGAGGGCAAGCGAAACAGGTTTTCATAGGTTCTAGGGGAGGATATTATTATCGATCACCTAGTGGTTACAAAGTTTATGTCGAGGCGGCGAGGGTAAATGAGGCGACGAGAGTGGTTCGAGAATAGGTTGGATATTCAGTCTTTAGACCTACCGGTCAAACCTTTACCGGTATACAGAAAACAAAACCGAAAGCGACAAGCAAAGAATTCTATGCCTATATGGAAGATTTGCGGGGCTGATACAGAAACAAAACAAGGTTTGATTTGGTTATATTCAACTGAAGAAGGGGTTTGGGAGATTGAATCTTTTTATCAATTAGTGATGTTACACTATATCAAAAAGCATTCAAAATCCTGGAAAAAATCTAGGAAGTCTGCTAGTAAAAAAGGTGTATTAAGAGGAATTTCTCCTAAAGAGTTTTTCTTTTGGAATCTCCGGTTCGATGCACAGGCGGTCATTAAACTTTTACCCGATTCTTACATTTCTGAGCTCTTAGATGAAGGTAAAATCAGATTTAATGCAAAATCACTTGATAATAATGAAGTTGAAGGAGAAATGATCACAATAAGATATTTAGAAGGAAAAATGTTTAGTATGAAACCCGAAAAGTGGTTTTATGGGCGGTATCAATTAGGCGAGATTATTTGGTGGGACATTTCTCAATTTTACTATAAGGTTAGATTGAATACAGCAGCAAAAACATATTTACAAAAAGAAAAATTGGAAGAATGTTTTGATGGTTCTATTTTAGATGCTTCAAGATTTGATGATAATGATTATACAGAATTTTACAAAGAAGACATTGACAAATATGCTTTAATCGATGCACAGTTAGCAGGTGAATTAGCTAGATTGACTCATAGTGATTTTACTAGCAGAAATGTTAGATTTATCAAACCTTATTCATTAGCAAATGTTGCTCAAAGAGCTTTATTTGATATGTGCAAAATTCCAACAATAAATGAAATGTATAATGATGAAGATTATAATAGAATTTTATCATATGCTTGGCAGTCATACAAAGGAGGATGGTTTGAAACTTCCGGATCCGGTCATTTCAAAAATAACCATTTACTAGATATTGTTAGTGCTTATCCTTATATTATGTATTGGTTACCAGACATAACAAAAGGAACCTGGGTTGAAGGAGACATACAAGAAGAATGGTTGGAGTTTTTAGAATCTAGAACTGCTTACACTCCAGGTTTTTGTGAAATTCATATTGAGTTCAAACCAGGCCAAACATGGTACCCACTTTGTGTAAAATCTTCTTCAGGCACCTTATGTAGTCCTAGGGTAGTGTCCGGTTGGTTTACAGCAGATGAAATAGAAGAAGCATTGAAACACCCTTATGAAACTGTGATCTTCGGGCGATGGACTTATTTTCATTCTACAGAGTTAGAATATCCCTTTAGAAAATTTATTGATAGATTTTACAAAATGAAAATGGAAGCAACTAATGACCCGATTGCTTACCGGGTCGCTAAGGTGTGCATAAATAGCATATATGGGAAAACTGTGCAAAATGTGGATGGAATAATAGGAAAAATGTGGAATCCTATTTTCGCTTCTATGATCACAGGAGCTACCAGGGCTAGACTAAGTGAGCTTAATAGATTAAATGGTAACCAAGCAGTCTCCTATGCCACAGATGGGGTTATATTGCCTAAAACAGACAAACCTATAGTTATACCTCCTCGCCCTTTAGAAGCACCATATAATCTAGGTGAATGGGAAATAGAAGGTGAAGGCAATGTTTTGATTTTAATGTCTGGGGTTTACACTGTAAACAGTCACAAAATTAAAACAACTTACAGAGGTTCAGCATCTTATTTTATTCGTGATTATTCAGAAAAAGGTCTTTATGACTTTTGTAAAGAAAACAGGTCGCTTGGCAAGCTATCGAAGCACATAATTAAACCATATTCTGCTAGAGAAGCAAGGATGAAAAGTGATTTCGGATTAATGAATGTTTTCGAAGAAAGGACTTTCAGTATATCAGTTATGGGTGATTCAAACAAAAGAAATTGGATTAATATGCCCGCAACTTTTGGAGACTTGTTAAACAATACCTTTACATCGATTCCGCACGAAAGGTTACATTAAGTAGACCGTTCTCCCAGGTTTTATGCACTGGAGTGAAAGGCCAGACATTTGGGCGGCATTAGATACTTTAGGAAAAGAATCCTGGGTTCCATTGAAAGATTTCTTAGGTTTACTTTCAGATCATCAAAGTCAATTGTCACCTATTGCTCAAGCATTACTATTTGGAGGAATTGGTAAATTCATGGCTTTTTACAATAAGGCTAGAGCTGAAGAATTAGATGGACCTACAGCTTTTCAAATAGCTCTTGAAGAAGTGTATTCAGATGCTAGAATTCAAGGTTTAATTATGCAAGCAGTTAACAATCAAGTTGATGGAATGGCCGCAAACTTGGGGTGATTAAATGGCTAAAGTAGAAAAACACCCAACCCAAGAAGGAAAATATCGCTGCACAAAATGCTCTTATGGTCACGAAAAAGGTAAAAGTAGACAAGCAGTTTACAAGCATTACAATAAAATGCACAAAACTTTAGAGCTTGAAGAAGAAACAATTTTACCCGAAGAATCAGAAGATGATTTTTTCGAAATCCCTGGAGCTAGGATTCCAATAGAAGAAGAACCGGTTTTTGAAGAAATCAGTTGGCTTGATGCAGAAGATCAAGTTGAATCAACTCCTCATACAATTCCAGATCCGATTAAAAATATGGCAGGAAGAGAAGAAGGTCAACTACTTCAAGCACATAGAACTATGACTAAATCGCTTGTTAGATGGTCTTTTATGGGCTTAGACAGACTTATTACACATTGGGGTAAGGGAGTAACAAATGACCCTAATTATGCACTCCAGAGAACCAGACAGGATTATGATATTTTACAAAATTCAACAGTCACAATGTTAGATGCTTATGGTTTACAAATTCCTTCAAGCCCAATAGTAGTATGGTCTACAATTGTTGGTTCAGCATATGTTCCACCAATTATTGATATTCAAGCAAAAGCAGATCCATCCAGAAGAGGAATCTTCCGGGCGATTTTATCTAAAATACCATTTATCGGAAGGCGATTTAGAAAGAAGAAAAAAGAGACATTGGTGAAAAGAGATGAGCCTATCAGTTGACAAAATCTTTCACCCTGATGGAAAGCATTTAGGGTCTATGTTTGCAGGAATGAGTGGGTCCGGTAAAACGACAGCAGCATTATCTCTTCTTCAAGAAGCAACAAAACACCCGAAGTTTAAGGAATTTCATCGATTTGTAATTATAGATCCTAAAAGACAACCTGGTGATTGGGATATTTTGACAGACCCAATAACCGATATGAAAAAAGCTATGAAATCAATTAGAAAAGAAAGAGTTACATTATTTTGGCCTTCAATGGAATTTATAGAACAAGAAGTTTCATTTTTAGCAGATTATATTTTTCAATTAGCAGATACAGAACCTAAAAGCTCTTATACATTTATTCTTGATGAATCTTCTATTTTAATTACAGCAACTCAAATTCCATTATCACTTAAGAGATTATCAGTCCAGGGAAGAGCTAAAAGAATCATGCCGATTTGGATCACACAAAGACCTTTAGTTAATCGATGGACAGATGCAAATTTGTCCAATATGTTTTTGTTCCGAACCCTTCCGGTTGATGCAGACCAACTTTCAAAAAGATGGGGTTTAGATTTCGAAGAAAATATGTCAATAATTAGACAAAAAGATTATTCTTTTGCTTGGTTTGATTTAGAAAAAGCTAATATCAAACATTTAGAGCCGGTCAAACTACCAAAGAAGCGAAGAAGGAAACCTAAACCCTGGTATAGAAGAATCATTTAATTATTAGATATTCGTGCGATTTAAATATGGTAAAGAGACAATTTGGTTTGGAGCTAGAATCATTCGGTCTTACCAAGAACATTCTTAAGAATACTATAACAGGTATTCCAACTCTAAAATGGAAAGATAATCTGCACACTCATTCGGGTGGTGTTTTCTTTGATAGAAAAACATGGCAAGGAATGGCAGATGGGTCAATTAGAGCATTAGGTTCAAGAGGTCAAAGACTGCATTACCCATCTAGAAATGCTGATCCAAATATGGAAATCACTCATGAAGTAGTTTCTCCTGTTCTAAAAGGTGGTAAAGGAATGAAAGATGCAGCAAAAGTTATGAGGGGATTAACTAGAGCAGGTGCAAAAGTTAACAAATCAACCGGACTGCATGTAACTTTCGGTCTAGATAATTCCAGATGGAAAAGAATGGGCAAAAAGAAAAGAGCTAAAAGTTTAGCCCGAATAGTCGACACATACAATTGGTTTGGTCCTGGTATTAACACAATGGTAGCTCCCAGCAGAAGAGGAACTTCTTGGGGAGGTTTCAATGATCTTCAAACTTCTTTAACTAGTAAATATAGTGCTGTTAATCTTTCTCAATTTCAATCTGGAGGCAGAGTTGAATTTAGACAGCACCAAGGAACTCTAAACCCTAAAAAAGTTAGAGAGTGGGTTAATGTCTTAGATAAAATGCTTAATTTTTCTACTAATGAAGAATTTGCGGGCAAAGACTTTAGAGATTACCCAAGAACTTTTGAAGGTTTGGCAAAAGCAATTGGTTTGAATGATGCACAAAAAAGATACTGGAGAGGAAGAATCGGTCAATTAGGTCAATCTTCTACTACTGGAAATATGACAGGCACCAGATCTGAAAGCCAAATTCCTGTAAGAACAGACCAAAATTTAAGAGGATTATACAATTTCAGTCCTGATTGGCCTGCTATTGAAGCTTTCCAAAGAGCTCATGGCAGAGTCGATTAGTTTAGATAAGTATAAATAAGGCTGCCCCCATTGTTATACTGGTAGCAATGTGCGGAATTGGCGGAATATACATAAGAAAGAAGACAGGACTAAACCAAAAAGACCTAAAACAGCTTTGGGTTAATTTGGAAGACAGAGGAAAACATGCTTCAGGTATAGCATTCCTATGGCAAGATGCAGATAAAGTAATAGTTAGAAAAGGTCCTAGAAAGGCTTCTTCTAATCATTCTATGATTGATAGTATGGGACAAATGGTACAATATGCACTACTTCACACTAGATACACAACCCAAGGTTCTGTAGATAATAATAGCAATAATCATCCGGTTGTTAGAGATTCAGTAATTATGACTCATAATGGTGTTATAGGAAATGATTGGGAAATGTTTAAGGATTTAGATATTCAACCAAGATTTGAAGTTGATACAGAAGCTCTTGTGGCAGGAATTGAAGAAAAAGGAATTGGTTGGACTGCCCGAAAGGCATCCGGTTCTATGTCAATTGCATGGGTTAATACAGAAAATTTAGAAGAAGTTAATCTTTTTACTAATGGTAGAAATCCTTTAGTTATTGGAGAACTTGAAAATGGTTCAATTGTTTGGGCATCAGGTTTTCATCATATGAAACACTACAAACCTCTCAAGTATTTTCATGCCATTCCTGGTGTTCTATACACACTTTCACCTCAAGGTATAAGATACAAGCCTATTAAGGGAGATTGGCCACAGAAGCCTCTTAAACTAAGAGAATCATACTATGGGAGAGTGTATTAAGATGGCTTTTAGAGATAAACCCAACATTCAAACAGGAGCTACTACTATATGTGGTAGAAATGTGATTATTCAAGAATTAGATGAACCGGTAAAGGTTAATCCATCGGATGAAGAATGCAATTGGTATTATTATTTTGTTGTTGTAGAATTAGGAACCATCAAAGAGAAGAAGGCATGGCTTTGGGATGGATATTTGGAGGAGGGTTGATCATGCCATTATCAACTTATGGTTCTTCAAATGGAGAAAGTGATGGAGTAGTTTTAACTCCAGAGTGGTTCAAAGATAAAGTAAGAGAGGAATTCGGTGAATTTTATGATCCATGCCCACATCCTAGACCTAAAGATTTTGATGGTCTAACTTCTGATTGGAGTTATACTCAACATAACTATTGTAACCCCCCATATAAGAGAGGACAGATCGGTAAATTTGTTGAAAAGTGTTCAATAGAACATAGTAAAGGAGCTACAATATCTTTACTTATTCCATCTTACACAGATACCGGTTACTTTCATGATTATATTTACAATAAAGCTAATGTTGAAATTAGATTTTTAAAAGGTAGAATTAAATTTGTTGATTCTAAAACATTAGAACTATTCAAACACCAACTTCCAACACCTTTAATGTGGGTGGTTTTCTCATGAATCCATACAAAGGTCACTCATGCACATATATTAATGGTAGATATTCAAGGAAACCGGTCAAAATCAAATACCCTTGTTCAAAGTGTAAATCTAACCGACCGATAATTCCAGGAACCCTAAAACCTGGGCCTTGTCCTTGTCGCGGATAGAAAAACTTAAGTATTCGGGCGGTTTCCCGTCGTTTATGATTGGAGCACTATTCGCTGGAGCCGGGATTGGATTTTTCGTCCAAGGCCTTTGGTCTGGTACAAATGTAGCATGGACATATCTTAGCCCGACTAACTCGACCCTACAACAGGCTGTCGAAGCAAAATTACCTGAAGCATGGAGGGGCGAATAATGTTGTCCGGATTTATGCCTAACAACATTTCCCTTGGTGGAGTTGCAGATTGGATGATGCTTGCAGTTGGTTTAACAGTTGGAGTTTCACTCGCTGGAGCTATCTTTAAGCCTCTTGAAGACACACTAAAGAAAGGAGCTTGATACTATGGCTATTAAGTGGACCAAGATTGAAGAAACCAGCACTGATGGTTATATGCCAACTACAACTGCAAATACCTGGAACACAGGAATAAATGCACCTGGCGGACCTGTTGAATTTTTAACTCTTCGTTACAAACTAACTTTTGCAGATACACCAACAACAACCGGTGAAATTAGCAATCTTATTTCAGGTCTTCGTGTAGTTCTTAACGGAGAAGTCGTGCATGACTTCACTGCAGGATATGCAAGCAGCAACCCAGCAGTTTCTGCAGGACCAAGTCAATATGCTTATCTAATTAACCACATTGGTGGAAGAGTTGTTGAAGTACCAAATGCTGCAGAATCTAAAACTCGAGAAGGTTACATCAACATTCCTCTAGGTCGACAAACACCAGCTGGAGTTAACCGCTATGAGATCACAGTTAATTGGGCTGCAACAGTTGCAGGTTCAACTATTGACACAGGCTCTATGTCCTGGTGGCTCAGATTTAATGATGGTATGCAGACAACTACCCAAGTAGTTCCTGCAACTTCCTTCTTAAGCTCGATTTCAAATGAACAAGTAGTAGTAAGAGTTCCTCAAAATGTTCCTGGAGTTGTGAGTGCATTGCTAGTTCTGAATGATTCAGAAGCGGATGAGCTTGGAACTCAAGGAATTCGCATCAATGCTTTATCCGATTTCGGAATAGATGCCATGCAATATAGAATGCAAAATGGTGATCTAGATAATGGAATAATGTGGAACGAAGGTAGTTCTCAGGATATTCAAACTTACTCATCCAGACTTTCGGGTGCATTGCTTATCCCAGTATTTGGATTGACAGGAGGCGACATTGTATTAAGTGTAGATTCTTCCGCGGCCACAACTCGCCGATATCTTCCAATTATAACCAACCCTGTTGGAGCACAAACAAAACCTGATGTCAAGCAAACACAGCGACAGACATCTAACACATCTAAGGCAATCCTTCGTGGCAGCCTAGAATGATTCTCGCATAATTGCCCATACCCGCACCTTACCAACCCGCCGACAGTTGGTAAGGTGCATCTGGCAAGCGAGGAGGTTTTAATATGAATGTAATCCAATCAGGAACAGCACAATTGTTGTCCACACCAGGACAGCCATTTACTGTTAAGTTTACAGATGCTAAAGTAGTAATTATTCAAGCTCGATTGCATGATGTATGGGTTGCTTTTTCACAAGGCAATTTAGATAATCCAAATGCAAGGTTCAAGGTTCACAAAGATTCTAGTCCTGACCCGAATAACTTAGTTTTACCATTCGCAGTACCATGTAGCGGAACTTTATTCTTCGCTTCAGCTAATGCTGCAGATGTAGCAACAGTTTCGGTAATGTGCATGAGTGGTGAATATGGCTACTGATGATATACAAGATCACAGATTACAAAACCTTGAAACAAGAGTTTCTAAACATGGTGAAGTTTTAGATGAACTGTCCTCTAATGTTGCGGTTTTAACTGAGTCTGTCAATACTACTAATGTTCTACTTCGAGAAGCCCTAACAGCTATTAAACGAGCAATTATGGCTATTTCAACAGTAGTTGTTGGTGTATTTGGTGCCGGACAGGTGATTTAATGGTTAAAGTTGGTGAAATTACTCTAAATGATATTTCATTTCAAGCAGTAAAAGATTCACAAGTTAAAACAATGCAAATCTTTATTGGTGGAAATACAGCAAATGCAAAAGTAGGTCATGATTTTTATTGGATGGCAAAATCCGGTGATGGTGTTGGATCATATAGATTAGTTTTTACTCAATATGAAACTACATTATGGATGGAAAATGGAGCCGAACAAAAGAATTTGCTTGGCTGGTATATTTTACAAATGCAAGAAGGAACCGGTAAAACAAGAGCTACTAAATCCAATGGATTAATGCCGATAACAGCAATAAGTGCAGGCTCAGGTTATGGATATGGTAAAGACTACACCTATTCTGGAATGCCTCAACAAATTTTAGAAGAAGTAGTCGCGACCTGGAATTCAACACTTATGGGTGATATTACAGTTACAACCGAAGAATCCGATTCAAGAACAGATGAAGAGATCGCTGCAGAACAAGCTCAAAGAGAAGCTTATGCAGAACAGCGAAGACAAGAAGATTTAGCCGAACGGACAGGAAAGGACGGAATTGTGTACGACACGGTCGAAGAAAAATCCTTTGCCGATGCTGAATGGGGAGCAATCCAGCTCTATGAAGAAGAGACCATTTATGATGAAACAGACACCTCGTGCTACACTTATACAAAAGAAGATGGTAATGAAGCAAATAAATGCAGAGAACTAAGTGTTGCAATTATCAAAATCTTAGATGGGTCAAATGCCTATCCGATTGTGAGGTTTCGGGTAGAAAAGTATCAACTTAACACTCAATGGGATGAAGATGGAAATGCAAAGGATGAAAAAAGAAGAACAGTCCAGGAAGCAATTGACACAGAAACCCAGGCAGAAGCAGAAGAGATTGCTGCTCAATGGATAGAAGAAAACCAAGATCTTGAAACCGCCTTTGGTATGACCGAAGAAGAATGGAGAGCAGATTACGAACAATTAATACCCGAAAGAGTTAGCGAAATTGATGTTGAGGTTTATACTACAACTTT
>TARA_R110002012_G_scaffold5664_4_pt1 | contig 12155 bp, 12 predicted proteins | sample TARA_R110002012 | Tara Oceans TARA_R110002012 (sample SAMEA4396515) | marine metagenome | biome: Westerlies Biome; feature: [DCM] deep chlorophyll maximum layer (ENVO:01000326); material: water (ENVO:00002006), including particulate matter (ENVO:01000060) such as... | depth 40 m
TACTGTTGTGGTGTAAGTCCACCCGGTTTTTGACCGGATTTCATATTAATTTGTATGGCTTGTCTCTCTTCTGCAATTGCATCTTCTAAACTCGTTCCACTCTTTATGAAATCTGCAAGACCCTTATACAAATTTTCAGGGGCTAATCCTTGTGCTTGAACAAACTGCTGTTCCAAAGCATCCAACCCATATTTTTGTACTATTACATCTAACAACATCTGTCTTCCTTGATTCTTTAATACATCTTCCCATGTCATTTTCTCATCATCCTATGTTATCTACCATTTTATGAATATCATTCCAATCCATCTTTGCAATTGTATCTCCAGTTACGGCTTTATCAGTTACAATAGATGGAGTTGGACTCTCCACTACAACATAGCCGCTCTTCATAAGTAGATTATCTTTGTTGTAAACTGCCTCTTCTAGAGTCTTTACTTTAGACACTAATTCCTTCAATAGTAATATCATTTCGTCATTTTCTTCTGTCATCTTTTTTCCTCCAAATGTTGCTTTAATGCTAATAGTGCTTCTCTATCTTCCTCGCCCCAATCTTCAACTGCTATGTAGTAGCCCTCTGACCCGGTATATGAACCTAATCTAAGATGAAGTTGATAGTCATAGAAATTCAAATCGAATTCTATAGTAACCTCATCATCTTCTTCACTCTCAGTAGTTGGTTCTAGTGAAATGTATTCTGTAACGTATGTTTCACCAGTGTCTCTGTATCCCTCTAACTCATCATCGTAGTCACCATCAGGAGATATGCTCATAATACTATCATCTGACTCTAACATGTCGGCAACTTGATTACCAAGGTCAGTTATCTCTAGTTCCTCTTTTAGAATATTTTTCCAACTATGAACAATGCTTTGTCTAAGTATTCCTTTCATATTCATGTTACTTCATTCCTTTGGCTCATGAGTGTAAATGTCTCCATCTTCGTGCATGAAGACCTTTCCTTCTTTCTCCATCTGTGATAGAGTTTCTCTTACCCTGTCTTCTTCAGCAAACTGAGTTAGGTTCTTCATTCCCAATGCGCCGCCTTCCTTCTCAATCTCTCTTAGAATCTGACTCTCTAACTTAGTCTTCAAGATATCTTGCCAACTCATTCTAACTTCCCCTTCTTCTTTGGATAAATCTCTGCTCTCAACTGATTGTAAAGTGTCTCGTAGTCCTTCCTTAGTTCAGCCGCACTAGCCACTAGACCTAAGTTGTTTTCATCAAATTTCTCAAATTTCTTGTTTAATGCCTTGTCTTTCTTTACTAAATCAAGACTTTTCATCTCATCTAATAAGGAAGTCAATTGTGTAACTTCTTGACCCATGAATTCAGTTGGTTGAGCAGACTGTAATAGTTTCTTTATTCTCTTCTTTTGTTTTGGTTCTAACTTTTCAATTAGAGGCCCAATAGACTCATCTTTCAAAAGAGAAAACCAATCGCTCATTCTACATCCCACTCGTCATGTGCCGCTTCTAAATTTGGAAACCTTCTATTGGGGTTGAACTCCCTTGGTTGGTCTATCTCTTTAATGTCTTCAAATACTTTTTGTTCTAAGTCGCCGATTTCTTCTCTTTCACGAAAAACTGCCACTACAAATTCTATAGCCGTAAGATACTTTTCTAGTTCTTTAGCATCATTAGCATCTATTGTCTCATTAGGAGAGACAACTTCATCGTGTTTCTCTACTGCGTCATCTATCAATTCAAATAACATTGATTCTAATTCATCAAAAGCATTTTCTTCAAAGAGAAAGAAAAATTCTTCAGCGTTATTACTTTCTATTACTGTCATCAACTGTTCAATATGTCTGTCATAGTCAAATTGAGCAAAGGCACTTAGCATGTTTTTTGCTGTTTCTTTATCTCTTCTTTGTATTGTAGGAAAGCCCATAGCATCTAATAATTTGGAAAATAGTTCCTTTGAAGATTGACCGTTGTATGTCCTGTATGCTGGTTGTCCCTCTACTACCCATTCACCGTCTACAAACTCAGCCCTCTTTGGTTCTTGTAAGAAGATAGAAGAATATTCTCCTCTAAGGTTTTTACCATCTTCAAGAAATGCTCTGAATCCCTCACGTTGAGCGGCAAAATTTCTCATTTTGGTGATTGATGGGATAAGTTCTTTCTCTGTGGCTTCTAAACCTCTTTCAGCAAGCACTGTCATTGCCTCTTCCCATAGACTACCAATCTTATTCTTAGGCGGAGTTTCATCGGATAAAACAGAAAGAACCTTTTCTAGGTACTCTTCAACAACATCAAACCTGCCAACTAATTCTATTTCTGTTTGAGACATCCCTTCTTCTAATTTGGAGTTCTCTTCTATTTTTTGCATAACTAATTTCGCCGCTTCTGTAAATTTTTCATTAGCAACAAAATAGTCTTCCCTCGTAGCATCTTTAGCAAGGTATGGTTTTGATAGAATATTATCACCAAACAGATTCTTTGATTCTTCTCTTTCTAGAATATCGTAAACTTCTTCTAGAGTTGAATTAGGTAAACCTGTTTTAGAATGGTTCTTCTTAGTGTAATAAGGAAGAAATCTTGCTTTCCTAAGAACATCCATGAAACTCAATTAATCACCTCAGTATGGTATGTTTTCTTTAGTAGGCTTACTTTTCTTAGGTAATGTGATTGCATTAGGAACGTCACCGGAGGATGGCCTACGATTTCTAGGCTCTTTAGCCATAGGAATCCCTAGAGTAAAATCACGATTCTTTGTGACGTTATTATCATGGATTGCCTTTTCCCTTATTCGTGCCGCTTTCAATTCTTTTTCTGCTTCTCTTACTGTTTTTTCACTCATCTTTCGCACCTTCTTTTTTATCTTCAACTGCATCTTTCATTGATTCTTCTGTATCCCCATCATTATCGATATCGATATAATCAGGCTTTGCATTTTTTCTTAGTGTTTCTTTCCAATTCATTGTTCTTCCTCCAAATATTTTCTTAATTTTTCGTCTGTTTCCGCATTGAGTCTATCTATTTCTTCTTTCCATTTTTTTGCAGACTCAATGAGTTCACTCAACCAACTCGCCTCTCTGTTCGCTTATCCACATTTTGATTACCCGCGTCTGCTGGTAGTCCACTGAATCTCTTATCAGGGCCAGTACTCATACTAGGTTTATTTCTAGATTTGACTTCTGCGGGTTGACCCGCTTCTGCCATTGATGGCTTGCTTCCTGTTTCCATCATTTGTCCCATTTGTGACTGGTCGATGTTAGTACCAGCATACGGGTCAAGTTCTATCTCATCTTCCCCTCCTTCTTCACCGTTTTCAACAGGAGGAGGTTTAACGTATGTGAAACGACCTTTATCATCCATGTTAACCTCGAATCCTAAGTTCTTAATTGCAGAAGCAACGTTAACTTCGATTTCTCTTTTGCGAAGTTTGGCTATCTCATCTTCTTCTTCTGATGGTGGTAGTCTCAGTTCCCAATCGCTTATTCCGAATTCTTTGGTGACAAATGGGAATACATAGTTATTCCAAATAGTTTGAGCCATTTCTACGGCACGATTAGTAACAAGTATTTGCATACCCTCATTATTCAATCCACCACTAGCAGAGTTATCTGCCATGAATACTTTGCTAACTCCATAAAACCCTGATATTCTATCTCGTAGGTCATCCTTCACAGAAATATAATCCATCTCTTTTAGGCTATCCATGAACTTAATCCACTCAACTGAACCCTTTCCATTCTCAGCCTCTATTCCCATAACTGGAATGAAGTGCGGGTCTGTTTCCATCTTCTCCTTAACACTACGCCAAAATGACCGCATTGAATCTATATTCCTAGTTTGAACTGCTAGCAATCCTTTAGGCATTCTAGCCTTAGTGTATGATGAGTTGACATAGTTCTCCATTGCTATCAATGTCGTCACATGATTCCATAGAGTAATTATAGGAGACAGACCATACAGTCTTCCGGGTGAATATTTACTGAAATGAAGCACCTCTCCCTTAGTGAAATATTGTTCTTCCCCGTTGACTCTATTGACATAATGGACTGGGTGCATTTCTGAATTGCAAGTTTCACAAAGAGCAGTAGAACTAGTTTCTATTCTCTCACGATGTTTAAGACAAGTGTATCCATCTACTCCTCTTTCACCTGCTTCGTTAGAATAGATATGCATAGTAACTGGGTCAGCACGATAGACTTCCTTTATCTTGTGCATACGAATTTCATTGTTGTTATCCATGAAGTATTCCTTAACCATCACAAGATACGCATCATCCATAATATTCAAATCGTCTTCTAGTTCTTTTAGCACATCAATGAACAACTGTTCGGATTTATTGACAAAGCCATCTAGGAAATGTTTGGCGTATTTCAATTGGGTTCTATCAGGTTTTACTAGATTTGTAGACCCACATTCACCACATGTTTCGGTTGGGGATTTGTGTTCATTGCCACAGTCTTTACACTTCACAACAAACTTCTCTTCCCAAATGTATCCTCTTCTGAAAATCTCTTGCTTGAGTTGAGTAATACACGTTCTAACAATCACAGATTGTTGAGCAATGTGGTATATTACTGGGGAAGTAAGAAGATACGAAGTATCTTTTTCTTGAATGCCCGGATTGTATATTGTTCTGTCCGATGGTTTAGGAGTTGTTCTCCTAAACAAGTTAGTAAGTCTGAACCTTCTTTTTTCTTCAACCATATTATTCCTCCTCTAACAACTATGCCTCATTGGGAATCTCTCCCAAGTCGTCAATTACCTCATCGACTGCACTCGACTTTAAAATTCCTTCAATTGAATCCATTTGATTCATTTTACAATTATCATGTAGTTTTGCTACTGTGGTGGGGTCTATTCCATATTGAGCAAAATTATAACCAACGTGGTCTTTATGGTTTTCATATTTCATCAATTGAAACAGTTCTTCCCTTCTTCCCTTGTACCAATCTGCCTTCTTATGGCTTTTCTTCATTCTAATAAGTTCAAGAAGAATATCAGCGTTTTTTCCTTTCATTCTAAAATGTGGCCTACATTTTGTTAGCAGTTCCTTAACATCTGCGGCAGAATAAAAATTCAATCTATTTACTGGTCGAGTATCCTGTGGAGATTTTTGGTCTAGGTGTAGTCTACCACATCCTAGAGACTTATGCATTTCTAACATGAATGCCTTACCTCTATCACCAGTCGCAACTAATCCAACTCTAGGATTAAAACTCTTATCCATTGTAATGTAACCATCTGAATCTATGAATGCGGCAGTGTACGCATAAATGTCTTTTTTTATCTCATTTGAGAATTTGTAGAATGCTCCGTTAACAGCAGTTATGTTCTGTGTTTTAGCCATTTTAGATATTATGCTAGGAGTGGTTCTCTTGAATAAGTGTCTAGGTAATCTCTCATGTATCTGCCTAGATGAAATACCCGGTTCTTCACAGACCGCTTTTAGAATCTCTTCTTTAATCACATCTTTAGGGCTTTGACTCGGCATGTGTTTTTTGACTATTTTCTTAAACTCTCTTTTGCTTTGAGACATATCCTTAGTCAGTTTAGAATAGTTTGAGTTATATGGAGAATCGGCTCTATCTATCTTGGCTTCCCAATATTTACACAATGCATCTATTATTTCTCTACGAGTGTCTTCGCTGGATATATCTGATAACTTAATCAGTTGGTCTTCTGAACATACCATGTCCTTGACAAGTGGTTTGTATTTTCCAATCCAGTATATGTTAGATATGGTTTCATCTAAGTGATTAGAGTATGCCTTTATCAAATTATCAATAGAAGTAGTTATTGCTATTTTCTTTTCACCCTTCAGTGTTCTTCTGTACTTCTTCAGGTCTTTGATTAATGATGGTATATCCTTCCCTTCTACCTCATACTTCTTGAATTCAAAGGATAGGTGTTGCCTTGCTTGTGACAGTGATAGACCATGTTCCTTGGCAAAGGTCTTCTCAATGCTAAAATGACTAGAGATTGGTTGTTGAGTTAACCACCCTCTTTTTAGTTCGTCAGTAATTTCCTTTTGTTGTTCTCGAAGTTCTTGCTCTTCATCTGCAAGTAGTGCGGCTTCTCTTAATTCATCTCCTCTTTCACTCATTTAATTCACCTCACAAATTCAATCCTAATATTCCACCACTCACTATTCTAGGCGTTGCGGGCCGAGTATCGAACAAGTCCATGTCGTCTATCAGGATAAAGTTCTCGGCTGGTGCTTGTGTCGCCGCATTAGCCAAAGCAAGGCTCATCACTAAGTCATCATGAGCACCCACCCCTTCAAATCTACCCGACTCCGTGATGCTGAACATGGAGAGTTCCTCAATCAACAGGTTAGTCAACCTTCTGCTATTGTTATCGCCATAAGGGAAATTTAGTTTTTTATTTTCTATGTTCATCTGCAAATTTAGAATTATCTCTTGCTTCTTTTTTCTAGTGGTGTTGAAGTCTTTTACATTTAAATCTGAGATGCTTCTAAGTTCCTGAGTAAATGCTTTGGCGAAAGTATTAGTCTCATACAGAACTACTTCAGGTTGGAATATTTTACCAATCAATCTAATCTTCTCTATGTTCTCCCTGAACTCAACGTTCTTTGCTCGGTCAACATGAACAATTGTTTTATTCATTTCTTCATCTACCTCTAGCACAGTAATGACGTTATAGTCTCCATCAGTGGAAATGGCTGGGTCAACCCCAACATAATACTTGTATCCCTTATCCTTTCTATTCCCTAACTTTAGAACATAATTTTTATTCTTACAATTAGTGACATACTCAGGATTGAACAGTGAAGTCCCAGTTGAGATTGGCACACACAAATATTCTCTTGTAAATTTCAAAGAACCTATCTCCGCTTTTCTCTGTAACAATGCATCTGCATCCCACCTATCCGGCCACAACGGTTCATTTAGTGCATTGAAGCATGGGTATTTAGTAACGGTATATGCTGGGTTTTCTTCTAGTTGAGCAAAGATATCAGTGTAAGTAAACGGTGTTCCAATCATTCTAAGATTGGAAGTGTGATGAAGTGTAGGAATCATATCCCCGAAGAACCAATCAGTTACTCTTTGAATAGCAGACAGGCTGAACTCTTTCAAAGGGTCGTCAATGATAATTTCTTGCGGGTGAAGACCACGAATCTGAGAACCAACCGACCTTTCTAGTATAGCATTGCCATTAGTTAGTTGAATATTCCCAATAGCCCAATTTCTACTAGGCCTAAATTTCTTTAATGCGGGGTGATTAAATAATCTGTCAATTTCTCTCATGTGAACAAGAGTCTGCTTTTGGTTAGATGAGATGTATAGCATTTGAAACGGGGGTTCTTGGAATATTAGATTCCAAACTACCCACCCATGCATGAAGACTGACTTGCCATGGTCACGACTACAGATGATGACTGTCCTGTCTGTCCTCTGCATTGAGTCAAGCCATTCCTCCATGTAGGGTGGGAACATCATCCCTAGTACGTTCTTGAAAAAATAAGGAAAAGATGTCTTTGACATTTCCATGTCCATTTGTGAAACAAAATCCATATCTTCTATAGCCATTACAACAACCACTCCGGGTCATTCTTAATCGTACTCCACCAATTGACATGCTTCAGTATGCCCCAATCATTCCCATACCTTTCTTTCAGTTTCTCTACTAAACCTTCAGGAATAGAATGTTCTTGTGGGTTTATCTCGTATCCCTTTTCCCTGTTCCAGTTTACCCATTGTGCTTGAGGCATCTTACTGCTTTTCAACCCAGCAACTTTGGGCTTAGACCCAAGTAAGTTTTTTCTGTATTCTAGTAAAGCACCAGCGTTGCCTCCACCTAGACCGGAGGGATGTTCTTTTCCAATTGCCTTTAGCCCTCCCAATAATGCAAAGTCTCCGAAGTCTGACCATCCAGCCATACCCACAACAAAACCATTGTTTACTCTAATAACCCAATCAGTCAAATCATACCAAGAAGGTGCTTGTCTATCGAATGGGTCAGGTGGAATATTGAATATGTTAGCAAACCTTTCGGTGCTTTCGTTCCAGCGTTGAATTGCTTCTTCCTGTGATACTTGCTCAAACTCTGACATACTCTCACCTGAAACTCGCCTTTAGGAAATAGACGCTTTCAGATGGTATGCCATATTCTTTGCTAAGACTATCCATTGAATCTACAGTATGTACAATTTTTTCTATTTCGTTTGCAGTAAGAGTTACCTTATACTGCTTAGAGATTGTATCAATAGCGTCATTGATGTGATTGAAATTATGTGTTTTGGAAGTATTATAGAAAACAGGTTTGCCTACCATCTTACGAATAGTATCATGAGCATGGAGAATCTGTAGTTCAGTTTCTGATTTTACTATCTGCATGTCATCTATGGCATTCATGACGCTATCGTAGGCAGATTTAGTTTCTTTAGTATTGAAGCCTTCCTTTCTCCTACGCAAGAATGACTCAAGTGCTTCTATCGGGTAGATGTAACCGTTGTCATATTTTTCACTCCAATGATTTGTGTTCTTACTTGACCATTTAACATCAGACAAATTATTCTTAGTAGCAACATCATGTAAGAAATTACCTAACTCGACATCCAAATCTCCCTTTACTGATTTTCCTAATGCTCCAAATACTTCCATAACTATTCTTTTCAGTTTGTTTAGGTTTCTTTTTACTTCTCTCATTTCTTTTGTTTTAGATGGAGAAGACAAGAATCCCATAACTTCTGCTAGTTTTTCTAATTGTCTCTTATTGATGAATTGAGTATCGTATTTTGATTCTAACGCTAGTAGCATAAAGAAGGCGTTTGCATCACTAATGTCTTGAGTCATCTTCCTGAACAAATCAGTAGTCGTTTGTTTCTTGAATGGAACTGAATCATTATCGAAAGGCATGTATTTAGAACTCATTGGTGTTATGTAATAATCAACAATTGCTTCCAATAGAGTATTGAATTCTTCTTGCAGTTCTTTAATATCCCCAAGGAAATCACTCTTTCTCTGTGAACCTAATCTACTAACACTTAGAGATGGCTTCTCTTCTCTTGTATCTGCAAACTCAGAACTCATGCTAGGAGCAGAGAGCCTGTCAATACCATCACCACTGTCTATAATCATAGATATTGCAGATAGGAATTCCTCTATGTTATCTATCGAACTCTGAAATTGGTTTATTTTAGTGTCTCCTGCTATCTCCAACCCTCTCTCACTTACCAATGCCGCTACCTTATCAGTAACTGGCAAGAAGTACATATCCTTCTCAGCCGACAATTGTAGAGATATTTTGTCAACATAGTCTTCTATCCTATCATCAATAACAAGATAACTCTTTACCCCTTTCATGGTAAAACGCCTCTTTAGTCTCTTTATCTCCTTAGCGAACAATGGCCCATCTGCCCAAACCTCATGTTTTCTTTCCTTGTTATCTTGAGCGGCAAAGACATAGTAGAACAATGGGTCTACTTTCTTATTCTCCCATAAGTCCTTTAACTTCCTCCCCAACCTAGAACGTTGTCTTGCCTCTTCCTCCGGGTCAGGGTTCTTCTCTTCACTACCGTCTTTACCATAACTAACTGTTAATTTTTCTTTAGCGGCGGGAGAGATACCAGCATCCATGCTTGTTTCTCCAACCTGCCCAGTTCCCTTGCCTTCATCGTAGGTTCGATATCCAGTATTATCCTCAACATCTGAACTGTCTTCTCCAAAGACCCCTTCATTGTTTAGGAATCTTTCAAACATCAAGAAATATTTATCTCGCTTATCTGTTCTATCTTTCATAGTAAGAGGTTCAACCGCAATAGTATACTTCATACTATCAGGGAACTCTTTGAATTCCTTGGAATATTTCTGTACCGTCTTAATGATATCCTGCAATTTTTCATTCTCTGTCTCAATGCTTTCAAGACCTTCACTGAAATCTACTACTGCCTTTTCTAAATCAGAGAACTTACCATCAATCTCTTCCCAATAAGAATATATTTGGTTTCTTCGACTTAGGAACTTTAAGTCTAATCGACCAATCAACTTGTCACTATCTAAATCTTCAGCCTGAACAGATAAATCAGATTCTAACTCTCTTTCTATTCTTCTAATAAGCGGTCTAAACTTAACACGCATCTGAGCGTCTTCTTCTGAAGCAAGAGCAACTAACATTTGATTGAGTTCGTTCTCATCTGTTATTCTTTTTACAAATATAACATCACTAATTGCTAGACTATCCATCTCTGCTAGTTTTCTACGAGTTAACGGCTTACCATTCAGAACCTTGAACTTTCTTAGAGTTTCATTAATTCTCTTATCCAAATCAGCACCAGTTTCAGTTTCAACTGCACTAGCCATTCTCCCTTTCGGAGTTTCGATTTGCTGTATGAGATACTTTACCATACCGGAATTAGTTTTCTTAAACCTTCTAAACCCAGTAAACAAATCTTCTATGCTAGAGATTAGAACTTGAGCCATTGCCTCAGATGCTTCATCATACTCAGAATCAGGAAGTTTTTCAATAATCCAGTTTTGCGGCCTATATCCTCCTTTCGTTTTTAGAAGTATAGCAGATTTACTAGGTTCAGATGTCGTTGACTTTTCCAACAAATAATCAAACAGTATGTTATCTTCGTTGTATCCTGACAAAAGTTCTCTTACTGACCCCCTCAAATCAGTAACTTTTTCTTTTCCTTGGCTCAGGTGTTCGTCTACTAAAGACTGTAAAGCACCATAACTATTAGTCATGATTTTGTCGAACCATTCCTTTTTGAGTGATTCATTTGACAATATATCCTGTACCATTTTATCACTCCAGTTTTTCCCTTAGCCATACTAGTGGTTCAACCACATTTGGTTTACGGTGCATGAGGTTCTCATCCCCCTCCGTACCCATCTTCTTGATGTGCATAGACAGTTGGTCTATCAACGCATCCCTAATTTCCTTGTATGTGGATTCAGAAACTACCCCTTCTACTTTTTTCTGAGTTTCCTCCGATGGTTTTTCTATGTAGTCTATGACAATATCGTCAACGTCTATGTTAATTGCCTGTTCATAGGCATTCTCTATGTCCCGCATAGTACCTATTAGACTATGTAGTGAAGTTTGTTGATGAGTTAGACCATGCAAATCACTTACTTTACTAAACACAGACCCAGTATCTGTACTTCCTTCATAATTAGATAATCTATTTAGATACGCTTCTAATGCTCCACCGCTTTCTTCCATAGACGAGTAAGGAATTAGAGCACCATCATTTTGGAATAACTGTTGTAGTTCTTTGACATCTTCTCTACTACCGACTTTATACATGCCCAACTTCTCATTGAGTTTCATTCTTCCAAATGCTTCTCCGTGTTCCTCAAGAAACTCATCTAAGTCATCAGGGTCATATATTCGATAATTTTCCATAACTCCGTCCCATTGACCTTCTTTCATTTTGTCATACACATGTGCAGGAATAGCATATTTCAAAGCAGAAACCTGTTCTTCATCCCACAGTTTCTTGAATTGTCTCTTCTGTCTCGCAGATAAATTTCTCTCAAATTCTCTAGGGTTTTTATTAGCATCGTTAAATGCGATTTGTAACTCTTCATACTCCCCATCTACAAAGGCATCAGAGTTTAACCTAGAGAAAACAACTTCCTTCTTAGTGCTAGTCTTAATATCGCTCTTAGTCATAAAAGAATCTATATTTAGATTTTCATTATTTAAAAAGTACTCTAATGCCCTTGGTAGCCTGTTCTTCCCAGCACCCATACCATACAAGTCTAATGTGTTATTTTTCTTACCATCGGGTAAATATTTTATTTTCTGATTAACAGATATCTTCACATCATTTAGAAGCATCGTTAGATACTCCAACATAAATTCACCGTCTAGATTCTTCCCTTCTATATTGGCAATCTTTAGAGATTCAACTGATAGTGGCACTTCAAAGATAGAACTCATCTTTTCTGCGAGTTCAGGCTTGTCTTTCAGGTAGTCAAGAAGTTTATTCCCATTATTCCTATTCCAAGTTTTCAACTTAGATTTCATACCCCTGTCTTTAGACATCCAATCGTCAACTGCTGCCAATAGGTCATCATGGTTTCCTTCTAAGAAAGCCTTTACCTTATCTAAAATGTAACTCTCATCGGGTAAATTCTGCAACATATCATTCAAGATACGAATCAAATCCTCTTTGTCTGCTTCATCCCAATGCAAGTTCTTGAATCTCTGAGAGAA
>TARA_R110002012_G_scaffold248540_1_pt1 | contig 12153 bp, 21 predicted proteins | sample TARA_R110002012 | Tara Oceans TARA_R110002012 (sample SAMEA4396515) | marine metagenome | biome: Westerlies Biome; feature: [DCM] deep chlorophyll maximum layer (ENVO:01000326); material: water (ENVO:00002006), including particulate matter (ENVO:01000060) such as... | depth 40 m
ACAAACTCAGAACTACCCTGACGTAGACCTGTCAAATAACTCAGCTATAAATTGTGCTTTACCTGTATGCGACACCATATATGTAGATGTTGAGTGGATAACGACAGATACAATAATTCTAATAGAAGTGGACACATTAATAGAGTATGTCCAATTACCCCCCGATACTATAATTTTAATAGAAGTGGACACATTAATAGAGTATGTCCAATTACCCCCCGATACTATAATTTTAATAGAAGTGGACACATTAATAGAGTATGTCCAATTACCGCCTGATACTGTACATGAATATATTTACTTAACAGACACTATTTATATAGAAACCATAGTGTATGAATACATATATGTTTATAATACAGACACTATAACCGAGTACAATACTGAAACTGTTTACATAGACTGCAATACAGATGAGTTATGTGGTGGTGATTTTATTTGTGATGAGACATCAATATTTGCCCCGAATACCGTAACCCCTAATGGGGATGGATGGAACGACACTTGGAAAGTTGTTTCTGAAGGAGAATGTTGGTCTCAATGGGAAGTTCGTATCTATAATAGGTGGGGAGGCTTAGTTTGGATTAGTGCCTCTTCCTTAGACGAGTGGGAAGCATTTGTGGCTTCAGGAGTGTACGTTTATACTATAACGGCACATAGTACCCAAAATAGCAGCGTATTTGAATTTAATGGCACTATTACGGTATTATATTAGACTTAGATTAGCAACCTATACTACCAATCTTTCCTAAGAGGGTAATTTAAGACACGTTCCCAAGTTTCATTAAGGTTATCATCAATTAATTTTATTTCTTCTTTATTCAGCTTTAATTTCTTTTTTTCATAAATAGGCAGAGTAGGATTTCCTTTGTAGTGAAGAAGGTTTTCAAAAGGAAATATTTTTTTTTGAATTTGAAATTCATGTGCTATAATATTCAAAGATTTTTCAAAATCATTTTGAAAATCTTCAAGCCTTACAATAATCATATTTGCACACATCGAAGGAAATTCATGAAATAAAAAATTCATTTTAGTATGTCTCAAATCGAATATATTTTTGAACCGACTACCTGTGATGTAGCTTCTATCTGCTAAAATTTCAGACCCTACTTCACCTCCTATATTTGGAATATTTTGGTCTTTTACGCTATATATTTCGCTTTGAATAAATGTGCTAAAGTCTAATTTTTGCAAATGTTCCGCAAGATGCCATTTCTTTTCAAAAAAACTTTGCATCCAAGAGTACGGCTCTCTTACAACACAAACAAGAAGTAGTTCTTTAGGGTACTTCTCTTTACGTTTAGACCAAAAATGTTTATGACCATATTCATTTGTGTGGGGAATCTTTAAATTGTGTTCTATAAGTCTTTGAATATAGTATGTTCCACTACAACGCTCTCCTATAATTTTGAACTCTTTTATTTCTTTGTTTCTTCTTTTAGAAAAAGGTTCTTTAGGGTAAGAGTATTTTTTCATTAATCAAAAAGGTCTTTAATTTCAGTTATTTCTGCTTCTTGTACGTTTTCATCATCAGATTCATTTAATGCTTTAGCAAAAACATTAGGTTTATTAAAATTTGATGCGCTTTTCTTAACTTCAATAATATCGTTACCATCAAGAGAGAGCATACCTCCTCCTTCAGCATGATTGTCGTAATGAATGCCTGAACCAAGCTGAAACTCTTTAGGGACAAGTTTAAGAAGCTGCTTGAGGCAGGTTTTCTTTAGCATCCAACCTTGGGGGTCTCTTTCTCTATTAAACCAAATGCCTTTATTTCCTGCTTTACTCATTCTTTGTATGTCTTTTAATTCTGACTGAGACATGACTTTAAACATCGGTTCGCTATTTCTAAATTTAGCTATACAATAAACATAAGCAACTGCACCCCTCTCTCCCGTTGAAGGCTTATGATTTAAAAATGGCTCTAACCCTAAACCCCACTTAAATTCATCCATTTCATACACTACTTCTGCACTAATACTTGTTATTTCAGGATTTCGGTAGGCTATTTTAATTAGCCCCTGATAGCCTAACTGAAACTGACAAGCACTTCCGTAAGGAATTAGCCAAGCCTCACCTACTTCGGGTGAAGGAGATAGACCGTATTCGGCACAAAGCAATAATGAAGCAAATAAACTTGCAGGGTTTTTTTCTACCACACCTAAAAGCTTTTTATCTCTTTTCACCGCATTAAACGCCATAGCAAGAAATCTATCTACGTTTATATTTGGATTGTTTTCAAGCAAAGACTCTACTCTGTCTTTATAAGCATATAGCTGAGTCTTAAAAATAGCAGTATTATTAACTTTTGTTGGAGTTTTCTTTGATGTAGGCATTGTAATCGTTGTATTGGTCTAATTTGAATGTCGTGCTAAATTCTTCGTCCTTTACTCCTTCCCAAGCAATCCGACCAAATATTTTACTATTATTTGAATCTAGTTTTTTAAGAGTTTTTATTAAATCTCTTTTAAATCCATTAATTTCTTCATCATCACCGCTATTAGAACGGTGGTCTATAAGTATGTCGCATATATGAAGTAAATAATCAAACATCTCTTTACTATTTTTTGCGATTTCTTTTATTTCCTTACGATTTTTTTTCTTTGTCGATTGCATCTTTAATATTTTTTGTCATTTTTTTTGCAAATTGCGCTAAAGCATACCATGCTTTAAATTCTTTGTATTTTTTATAAATCCATGCGTAAATTTTTTGAGCAAGACTTATTCCTCCGAAAATCATAGACACAAAAAACACTTTAGAAATAGTGATAATTTTGTGTGTTGTTCTGAACTTTAACTTTTGTTGTGTGTGCCTCAATTGAAAAGAAATATTTTCGGGCAAGTACAAAAAAGAATAAACAACAGATAAAAAAAAGTAAAAAATTACTAATTTTAATAAAACAGATATAATCATAGTACAGGAGTTTCAGAGTGAGCATTTTGTAAGTAGCTAAATTCAGCGAGATATGCCCCTAAATTGGCTCTTATCACAGAATCCGATTCATTTTTAATCAAATCATCAATCATATTTTTTGCGTCAAAAAGAGATGCAGTATTTAATGAATATTGATGTGCTATTTTTTCAATATTTACGTGAGTGACGTTTTGCCCCTTTTTCCACGCACTTAAAGTTTGTCGGCTTATTCCTGTATCAGACTGAACGTCTTTCATAGTTTTGTTATTAAAAAACATATAAAGGAAAAGACCTTGTACTCGGCTATCTTGTATTTTTTTGATTAACCTTTGAAATTCAAATTTTTTTGTCATCATAATTGGCTTGTGTAATAAACGGTTTCAACTTCTGCAAATTCTGTTTTTTCTTTGCAAGAATGAGCAATAGGACAGTTGCGACATCGCAACATTGAGGGTCGGGCTTTGAAGCCGTTTTTAAGAGTTTTTTCTAAATATTCTTTTGCATCTCGCAATACTCTTTCGTGCAAAGAATAGTCGTCCTCATCAATTTCAACTTTAATAATTCGGTTATCTTTTTCATTGGTAGTGCTAAATATCCAAAAGTAAAAGGGAACGTCATCTGTTTGAAATAAATTTTTGGCGATGTATTTGTAATGAATAGCTTGTGTTAAAACCTTCATTTTAGGCTTATAATCATTAGCTATATCTTCCCAACCCATCGGATTCCATTTATCTCGTATAAGACCTGAAGCTTTTAAATCAATAATAGCTATCTGCCCGTCCACTTCCGCAATTATATCAGTCGTGCCTCTCGCATCTCCATACTCTATTTCCTCTCCTATACTCTTAATTTTTATATCGTAGTGTTTCAAAAGAGCGTGGTAATTTGCCACTTGATATTCCATTCTTTCGTAGGCTTTAGCGAGATTTCCATTTTTAAGCCTTTTGGGTTCGGGTATGCGCTCACTATCGTAAGGGGGCAATGCACCTGTGCATTCATACTCAAACCATTGACCTAAAAGCTGAACATCTGAAGGTGGAAAAACTATTCCATCTACATATTGTGCTTTGATTTTTAAACCGCACTCTTCACCCTCTATGTAGTCTTGCATTCTTTTAAGTATGCTTTGACTAATTTTTCTGTCGTTCATTTTTACCTGACCGATACTATTTTATTACTATAAGAAGATTTTTTTCCGCTTTTTCCTCTCCAATGCCGTCTTTGTTCCGCATTTTTATTTTCGTGTAAAAATTCTTCGCAATATTGGCTATGAGTAATTTTTTCTGAAGAAAAACGTCCATTAACTCTTTGACGAATCCAACCTAAGACTTCGGTTTTGGTAAAACGCTTAGTTTTTCGATTTGAATTTGGCTTCTTGCGTCTAGGGTCTCCTGTCTTTCCTCTTGACCAAGTTTGCCTCGTTTCAAGATTCACCTCATTGTGTGATTTTTTTGATGACTTCTTTTCTTTTTTGTGTATGGGTATGCCCATTGCACTTACTACACTTTCGATGACAATAGGCTCTGTTTTTTTGGCTTCAAATTGACTATCTAACCAATGATTGTAAAGCAGTTGCATAATGTAATCTTCAATTTCTTGAAGAGTATATGACTTAAATGTATTCTTGCCACAGGAAAAGTGAAATTGATTTTTTTTGTAGGCGAGCGTAGGTATTTTGTTAAAAATATCATGCGCCAACTTCATAGAATGTTGCAAATTTTTCATAATTAGGGGTTTGGGATTAAACAAATTGCGATGGCAAGGTATGTCAATTATGCTTTACTTCCAAATCTACGCACATATTTCGTAAATTGCATTCATGTTTGACAACCCATACTTTCGATATGCAGGGATAAATAACCCGATGGGTGAAATGCCCTATATTATTAATGTTGCTAATCTCAACACCACGTCCACGGAGGTGAATTTATTTAACGCACAGGAAAATCAAACGGCTGATAATAGAGGTTTGCCCGAAGGTGTAGTAGCAAATGCGGAAGTAATTTTCGAGATGCCGAAAGCAGAACTTTTTTTATCGTGCTATCAAACTGCACCTTTTATTGGATTCCCCGCACAGACAAAATTTCAATTAGTTCAAGATAATGCTCCCAATCCCGATATAATCACGGATATGTTCCAACTTAAAGTGGATGTTCTTACCGATACGGCAAAAATTCTTGGAGGGGGATATGACGGAAATATGACCCTCACCCAATTATTTGTAAACCAAGGTAGACTCAATGTTTCGGCTACGGCAGAAGGACTACAAAATACGTTGAGATTTATTTTTTCAGTAACATCTATGGTTAATATAAAAAATAGAGATATAAAAGAGATTCTTGTAAGCAATACAGGTCTGATATATCCATGTACTGACCGCTTTCCTTTAACAAGGATAAATACAGGATTCAATAACTCTGATACTTCTGATGCGGCATCTTACGAGGAGATTTTAGCCACCACCAATTTTTCGCCACTTGGAATAGACCATATACTTATGCAGTCTGAAAACATCCAAGCGATAGCCACAAATCCCATAACTTTAACTCGTAAAGATGCAAATGGAAATAGGGATAGCAAAGAAATAGGTTTGAGTAATAGCCCATACATACGTTCTAACCAAAGAACTATTCAGGCAATAAATGAAATCAATGGCTCTACTGAATTAACATTCACCATACCGCCCGAAACTGTCGTTCAATTATTTATTTATGCAAAAAACCGAATGATGTCATGATTAAAAAAAACCAATATTCTATCGCTCACGATAATCCTATTTTAGCTAGGGTTAGACAATTTTATGATACTCTAAAAAGTGACCCTTATGTTATTTTTGTAGAAAATAAAAACACTACCACAACCGAGGTTACTCTTTTTAATTCTCAAAATAATCTTGGGTCAAATAATTTAGGTTTACCGTCAGGTGTATCAGTAAATACAAATTATAACTACACAACGGGAAGCAATCTCACCACTTCTTTCAATACAGGTACGGGGACATTTAACGCAGGTGTTACTGCAACAATTACAGGAAAAGCTGCGACCTATGATTTGGCAGGTCTAACGCCTGCACAAGCCTCAGAAGTTTTTCAAGAAAATTCTGTATTCCCGATAAGCACTTTGATTACAAGAGATGGGGCTTCAGCGCGAATAAATTTTGAATTTGCTACTAATGACGACTCCTTAACCAATCTTGTTGTCGGAGCAATTAGTCCCGTAAAACAAACTTTTGCTTTAACACGCTCTGCTTCAGGGTATGTTAATTATGCGGGTGCGAGAAGTACATATAAAGAATTTCTACAACAAATCATGGTCAGACCTATGGCTATGGAAGGAAATTTCTTTGAGAGTACGAATGCCTCAGTAATACAAAGAAATGATATATTCATAACACAATCAGACGTGACAGGGGAAAATAATGTGAGATACTTGTCTGCAAATCTCGACCCGTACATGAGAAATACTCAAAGAACTCTACCTAACTTCAACATGATAAATGGTGAGACATCTTTAACATTAACATTACCTCCTAATTCTCAAACAATTTTTTATCTTTTTGCTACATTAATAGAAGATGTTTCGGCACAACTTAGTGATGACGTAGCCCCTGAGAATATGGATGAGGCAAAAATCGAAGACGTTTCTAAGCCATTTGATGATTATATACTGCCACAAGGAGGATATTCTTTTTAATGTTGAAATAAAGTGCTAATAAATATTGAATTTTTGTGTAAGAGGTCGTAATCTTGCGTAAAATCAATATTATGAATAAAAAAGTTCTTTGGATAAGTGTCGGTTCAGCCGTTATATTAGGTATAAGTGGGTTTTTCTTTTGGAAACACTTGAAAAAAAAGAAAAAAAATAAACTTTTATTAGAAGAGTCTCAAGAAATTGTTGAGGAAGAGCAAGAGCAACAAGAGGAGACCAAAGAGATGGCAGGCGAACAAAAAACCCCTCCGCACATTAAAATACAAGAAAATGTGGTCTATCTCTCTGCTAAATGGTGTCCTGCTTGCAAAGAGAATAAAGAAACGGCTGACGAATTATATGCTAAATATAAAGACAAGGTAGAGTTTAGAGTAATAGATGCCGACGAGCCGATTGCGGCAAGCTATGGAAATCAATTAGGACTAAAACAAATACCTGTTTTAGCTTTCATCAATGAAGGTAAGGTAGTTGAAACAATGGTTGGAATTAAAACAATGTCAGAATATGATGCTATGTTTGAAAAACTATTTCCTTCGTTAAAGCAACCTGTGTCGAAAAAAGCCCTTATTGAAAAAAAGGTAAAAAAAATACCTAAAAAAATAGAGGAAAAAATTGAAAAAAAAGAAGTTGAGGTAGTAGAGAAGGTCGTTGAGCCTATGGTTGATGGCAATGGTGATTATTTAGGTGTCGTGGAAGAGGTAAGTGAGGATGATAAGCAGGAAAAAGACGATAAAAAATGAGTCATGTACACGATACGAATGACTCAAGCGTAAAGTTCTTTCAGCATATAATAGACTCGATAAAGGAAAATAAGCCTTTAAGTTTTGTTAGATATGGAGATGGGGAGTTGCTTTGTATGATAAACCTTAAAAAAGGTCTTGGAGGTCAAAATGCAGATGGGGACGCATATTTACCTGACTTGGGAGAAGCGTTAAAAAACTCTATTATGCACCCTATCAAAGAAGAGAATTTTCATCATGGTTTTGGAGCGCATTGCACAGAGGCAGGTTTTGTAAGAGAATTAGAAAGACAACGTATTTGGAATTTTACTATAAACTTTGAAGATGCTTTCGTTTTTATTCATGCAGGAATTGATGGACGCTTACAAAAATTAATTGAATTACTTAATCAAAAACATAGTATTTTTGTCGCCCCAAAGTATTTACACGATATAAATATCAATTTTAATAAAGTTATTGAAGCCCCTACTACGTCTGCTTTTAGAGATTCAGTAAGACTCGAACAAGAAATAGATGATGCTCTTCATAAGTCCGATATGTCAATAGTAATCTTACCCATAGGAATGTCGGCTATACCCGTGATTCACTCTTTGTATAAGAAGCATGGAGACAAGCATACTTTCCTCGATTTCGGAAGCCCGTTTGATGCTTACGTAAAATCTGACGTACATCGTTCACACTTTGATAAAATTCAAAATAAACTTGACTTATGAATTATGGAACAAAAAAAGAAGTAGATAGGCTTTTAGAAGCAGCCAACAAAATTATGATGGAGGTTTCACATATTGATGTGACTACTGAAGAGAAAAAAGAGGCAAAATCAAAGTGTAAGGCATTGTATAACCAAATTAAACTTCTTGACGCTTACACTTACAAATTAATTTCTAAATCTTCAGAAGATGGAGTATTATGAAGTAGCGGCTATTATGTATTTCACTTTTTTGACGACTCTAATGTGTGTTTTTTGTCGGTATGGGAAGGACGATTAAGTAAGTGAATCCATTGATTAAAGAATCTCTCGTGTTTTCCTGAAGCTAAATCTCCTAACATAGTGCGATGTGGGTAAAAGTACATTGAAACAATGTCCCCTGCATCTTCTATTGGAATGATATACCAAACATTTATAGGATAACAAAGAATGGCAAGAACGTCAATTTCTTTTTTAGTATAGGTGCTTTTACTCCTGCTTCCGCTACCAATTTTTCCTACATACACATTTCCTTTTTTAGTAGGTCTTATAGAGCCAACCATTTTGACTTGAACACGATATAAAGTATCACTATTATCTACTATAAAATCGTATTTACAAGGAGCATAGGGACGAGAAGCAATTAAGTCTAATTCCATACATTTAGCAAGAAAAAGCACTTCTCCAATATTGTCCATGCTCTAAACTACATTGAACTAATACTAAAAAAGTGCTTTTTTTATTTTACTTTTTAACAATGTATTATTAATTACATTTTTATGTAAATATTTCTTGTTAAAATTAGATTGCGCTTTTACTCAATTCACCTGACATTGGATTTTTGTCAGCATAATATCGAGAAACTTTAGTTGTGCCTCCAAAACGATTTTGTACATCCACTCTGTCTGCATAGATGATGTATTTATCTTGGTGTCGGAGAGTATGTATAGTAGCACTAAGTCGTGTGTTTCCAAGGTCTCTAATCGCCTCTAAAGAGGTAATGCTGCCATGAGAGCGTAAATAGTCTAAAAGGCGGTCTTTGTGTGTTATCTTATTCATGTTAAATCTTTGGGGTTAATTATTACAACATCTCCTACAACGTGAGAATTTAGGTAGTGAGATGCTAATTCATTGTATTTAAGGTCATGTACAAGTCCTTCTTCATTAAGAATAGATGTCATTACTTTTCCTTTACACGTAAAACTCATTGTCTGAATATATCCTCCAACAAATTTTTGGAAAAATTCTAATGTTTCTTTTTCAGGAATTTGTATAATTTCAGGTGATGAATCACCTACTCGTACTATCATTGCGTGACCATTTTTTAAGTCGCATACTTCACAATTCATATTTTATTCATTTTTATAAGGGTTTTTAAAAGACTTTCCAATTCCATAGCAACTATTCCGCTTTCATTTTCTCCACCTATCGACCATGTACGAAGTACATTAGTCGTATCCCATAAAGAGTAAGTTTTCCAATCGTAAATACGAAGTAAATAAGGGTCTTCCTGAAGGGGACTTGATGGAGTAAATTCAATAACCCATTCTTTTTGAACTTTTTCGTCGGCACTTTGGTTGGGATAAGTCGGTTCACCAAGCAGATTTTCGAGTTCAAAATAGGTCACGTCTTTTATTGAGCCTTGTTTACTTGAGCGGATGTCAGGAATTGATTCTCCTTCCTCATATACTCTTATTTGTCCCTTTTCAGGGTGCGGATGGTTGGGTTCTATATGTCTCATGTTTTAGAGATTTTAAGGGGTTTAAAAGATTATAGAAAGGTAAAAAAAAAGGAGGCTGAAGCCTCCCTATTTTAGAATTTTGTATAGACTACAATTGTAAGGTCGTCGTCTTCAAATAAAAACTTCTCATCGCTTTCGAGCGGGTTGTGGTACACCGCTATGCTATGAACTGAATCGTATGATTTTTGGAAAAGTTCACCTGCACCACAATTCTTCAATTCTTGTACATTGTAAGTGGCAATGCACATTCCATTGTCAGTAGCTTCATTCGAGACGCGAGCAAATCGACAAATCGTGATTTGAGTATCTCCCATGATAGTCATACCAATACTGTCATTGGGTTTATCTGCTTCATAAATCACGACTATTTGCTCGTTATCCTCTGAATCCAAGGTGATTTGAACATCGTTTTGTGCAGAAGCAAGATTAAAAATAGCAGTCATAGAAACCGCAAAGGCTAAAAGGGTGTTTTTAATAATACGCATATTTGAAAATATTTAGGGGTTTAAATCTGCTGCTAAGTTAAGTACACTTTACCTTAATATCCAAATTAAAATCATAATAAAATAAAAAAAGGGGCGTAAGCCCCTAATTTTCAATTACTTGTTATGATAAATTTACTTTACTCTTTGAACTATAAAGTAAGCCAAGATACCAACTCCAACAGAAATCAATGCCTGTTGGGTAGTTAAACCAAAGATTTCACCCCCTGCATTTTTCCAATTTACGGGTTGCCCTGTAAACTGACCGCCTTTTAATCTGCGTTGGAATGTCGTTGGTTCGCCTGTCACTCTTCCTCGTGCTTGACCTCCTAAACGTGTACCTGCTTGACCTCTAAACGCTCTTCGTCTTACTTCAGCCTGTCCTTTACATTTTTTAGCGCAGGATGCCTTAGTGCCTGTTCCCGCACACCCGCCAAAAAAAGTAGAACACGCTCCTGTGGATTTGTTCGGTGCATTGAAGTTTCTTCTACGTACTGCCATTACTTGAATTTTTTATACAGGAAGTAAGCTGCTACACCGACTCCTACTGCAATTAAAACTTGTTGTGTTGTATATCCAAGGATTGTTCCGCTTTGATTTTTCCAATTTACGGGTTGTCCTGTTCCACCTTTGCGTCTGCGTTGGAAAGAAGTTCCTGTTGCTTTTCGCATACTTAAACCTCCTACTGTATCTGTACCTGAATCTGTTGCATTTCCATAACCACATGGGTTTTTGGCTGATACACAGGCTAAACAACTGCTATAAGATGAACACGGTGAAGCCCATTGAACTGCTCCTGTATTTCCGTCTTTATCGTTGCAACCATAGGGGCAAAAAGCAGGTGTTCCTGTTCCTCCTGTCCTTTGTTTGTTTGATGACATTGTTCTCATTTTCTTTTTTTTTTAATTATTTGGTTTCAGCACGACGCATATCACAACAAGAGCAATCTCTGATGCCTTGCGTAACAGTTCCTACACAAACCCTCTGTGTACTGTATTCCTGTCCTGAATAATCGCTTATTTTTATTACTTGACAGACACACGTAAATGGTGATTCCCTTTCAACACTACCACCTCCTGATGTTAGTCGTCCCGATTGTCCTCTAAAATTTCTTTGATTTCTCATTTTTATTTTTTTTATATACTTAATGGTTTTGCACCAACTTTTTTCAAAAGAGGTGCGGCAATAAAGTACCACGCCCCTACGCCTATCATAATTATTCCGACTTCATGTAAGAATTCGCTCATTGAATTTGAGCGTCCTGAAGCCATCATAAAGTTTGCATTTTTTGATGGCGCACCTGTTGGTCGAACACGAACAACTCTTGTAGTTCCCGTTTGACTTCTAAATACTCTTTTAGCAGTTGTGGATTCACCCCCACAAATCATAGTGCAGTCAGCAAGTGAGCCTGTTCCAACACAATCAGCCCAAGAAGCGTTAAAATCGCTACACGCTCCTGTGGCTTTGTTTGGTGCATTAAAGTTTCGTCTACGTACTGCCATTTTATTATTTGTTATTAATGTGCAATTTAAGGATTATTTTTTAGCTTTTTTTTAATTACTAAAAACCAATAATTAACTTGTTATATTTTTCATAAACTGCGCTTGTTTCCTTGTCCTTTCATCGTATTTGTCAGGGTTTTTTAAGACCTTCTTCATAAACTCCTGCGTAGTTAAGTCTCTTGATTTTGCTTTTTTAGTGAACGCTCCTTTTCTGAAGTCGGGAGAATCAACGACTTGTTGTATAAAATCTGTTTCTCCACCTTTTTCAAATGAGCCATAAGTCTTATTACCTGCCGACCTATTCTCGCCTTTCATTTCGTCTCTCCTATCTTTTTTTGATTGCTGAAAACGGCTTTCTTTTCCGTCGGTCATCCCTAA
>TARA_R110002012_G_scaffold252806_2_pt1 | contig 12140 bp, 6 predicted proteins | sample TARA_R110002012 | Tara Oceans TARA_R110002012 (sample SAMEA4396515) | marine metagenome | biome: Westerlies Biome; feature: [DCM] deep chlorophyll maximum layer (ENVO:01000326); material: water (ENVO:00002006), including particulate matter (ENVO:01000060) such as... | depth 40 m
GCAGATAATTTACAAGCTATCCCCACTCAAGATTTTCAAATACCAAATGAGTTGAAAGAAGTACTAGAAAAAACGTATCGCACCAGTCCTTCTTTTTTTGCCAGCATGCACAATATTGAAGCTGAAAAATTAGGGGTAAAAACACAGAAATCGAACTATAAACCTCAGCTCGATTTCATCGCTAGTTACGGTAGTCAAAGCAGAGACCAGTTCGGTTTAAACAACACTATAACTGAAGGCTCAGTTGGTCTTCAGTTTCGCTACAATCTATTCCGCGGCGGTCAAGATAAAGCGTCGATAAAGCAAGCTCAAGAACAGGTCAATGTGGCCAAGGATCTTAGAGATAAAACCTGTCGCGATGTGCGTCAAAACATTCAAATTGCATTCAATGAATACACGACGTCCAATCGTCTTTTACCGATATTGAATCAACACAAATTATCGTCTAGTCGGGTCAAAACAGCATACAAAGATCAGTTCGATATTGGACAGCGTACTTTGCTCGATGTACTTGATGCTGAGAACGAATACTTTGAATCTAGTCGTGCATATATCGATGCACAATATCGTCAAAAACAGGCGTTAATAAATGTGTTAGCCGAAATTGGAATATTGGTTAAAAGCTTAAACATTTCACCCAACAACCTACCAAATATTAACGATTTAGACAAAGTAGATATAGATTCTGACATTAAATATTCATGTCCTAAGAATTAACAGGGCATTTTGAATTACCCTCATACTACCTAACTATTAAAGAACGTAATATTAAAATATAAAGTATGGTTTTAATATTAATACAAAGGTATAAAAGCTTATAACAAAGCGCAAATTGAATTGACCGAAAAATAGTTATCGAGAGTGAATTATGGAAAGTACCTCGGGGAAACCAACAACAGAAGATTTGAGTAGTTGCTTATATGTAATATGTGAACACTACAATATGATCTATTCAAAAGATGTTTTACTTTCAGGTTTACCTTTAGTGGACGGAGACCTCACTCCGTCAATATTTTCAAGAGCGGCTGAACGAGCAGGTCTTAAATCAAAAATCGCCACACGCACGATTGAACAAGTTAATCCCTCACTTTTACCTGCAGTGTTGATCCTAAATAATAATACGGCGTGTGTTCTTCTCAGCTTAAACAATGAAAATAAAACAGCTAAGGTTATCTATCCTGACTTACCTGGCGCAGATGTGGACGAATCAATAGAGTCGTTATCAAAACGTTTTACGGGTCAAATTATTTTTGCTCGCCCCAAACACCAATTTGATAAACGGGCTCCAACCATAGAAAAAGAGACGACTGGCCATTGGTTTTGGAGCGTTATAAAAGAATGTAGAGGACTGTACAGAGATGTCATTATCTCCGCGGTGGTGATCAACTTTTTCTCTGTCGCTATGCCTCTATTTGTTATGAATATATATGACAGAGTTGTGCCTAATGGTGCCATTGAAACACTATGGATGCTCGCTTGTGGCGTTGCGATTGTCTTGGTTGCAGATTTGGTACTAAAGATGGTGCGAAATTATTACGTAGAACTTGCCGCTAGTCGCATAGATGTGAAAGTCTCTTCTTCGCTTATGGAAAAAATTCTTAACATTCGGCTGATGGATCGGCCCCCGTCGTCTGGTGCATTCGCAAGTGGTATTCAATCTTTCGAATCTATTCGAACCTTACTCAGTTCCCTAACCTTGGTTTCCTTTGTAGATTTACCGTTTGTACTGTTATTTAGCGTCATCATCGCGATTATTTCCCCGATACTGATACTGCCAATTATTGTTGGTTCACTTGTGATCCTAGGTTATGCATTTTCAGCACAAAAGAAACTGCATAGTTTATCTACTGGTGCAATGCAATCAGGGGCTCTGCGAAACGCCATTTTGGTTGAAAGTATCGATAATATAGAGGAAATTAAAAGCTTTCATGCTGAATCAAAAGTGCAAGTCGACTGGGAGAAAAGCACTATATTTCTCGCGCGAACTCAATCGCAAATTCGTTTTATTTCCTCTTCAATCAGTAACGTTTCGCAGTTTATTCAACAGCTAGTCGGAATTGTCATCCTGATTATTGGCGTGTACTTAATTATCGAGAGAGAACTCTCCCAAGGCGCTCTTATCGCCGCTTACATGCTAAGCAGCCGGGCAATGAACCCGATCAACCTTGTCGCTGGGGTCATTGCCCAATATCACAATGCAGCTACCTCAATGGAAGTGCTCAACGCATTAATGGAACAACCTTCTGAGCGACCTGTTAACACTCACAAAATTCATCACCCAATGTTTAAAGGCGAAATAGAATTTAAAAATGTCTCCTTCCGTTACGACGATGACTCGAAAGATGTGCTGTCTGATGTGAGCTTCAAAATCAATGCTGGAGATCATGTAGCGATTTTAGGTAAAAATGGTTCAGGTAAAAGCACTATTCAAAAACTCCTGTTAGGTCTATACACGCCAACTTCAGGCCACATATACATAGACGGTATAGAGTTACAACAATTAGAATTAACCGAATTGCGTAATAATGTAGGTTATGTACCGCAAGAAATATCCCTATTCTATGGAACACTTAGGGACAATATCATGTATTTAGCTAAACATACCGAGCCACAAGCCCTAAACCGTGCCCTAGAACTCAGTGGGTTAATGTCGGTGGTTAACAACCATCCCGACGGTTTAAATATGCAGGTTGGTGAACATGGCCATCATTTATCCGGGGGACAAAAGCAGGCCGTTGCCATCGCCAGAGCGATTGTAGCAAATCCGCCGCTTTTACTTCTGGATGAACCCACATCCTCCTTAGATCATCAAGCTGAAGATCACGTTAAACATGCGCTAGAAAGCGTCAGTAAAGGGCGCAGTATGCTTATGGTTACGCACCGCGTTTCCTTACTTTCGATGGTTAATCAAATCATCGTGTTAGATTCAGGCAAGATGGTAATGAAAGGCAAAAAAGAGCAAGTACTCGACGCCCTGAAAAATGGTAAAGCGAAGGCAGTATCATGAGTAGAAAGCCTACAACCACAGAGCAAGATTCATTTGATAAACTTGGCGAAATATTTGGTTCTAACGAAGAGCCCAAAAACAGTTATGTAGGCAAAATATTTAATCGATGGTTATCACCGCCCAAAAATAATGACTGGGTACTCGACGCTGATTGGGAGCAACTTCAACAAACCCCCTTAAAAGCTAGAATGTTGCTTTACTTCATTGTCTTTGCACTGACTGCATTGCTCATTTGGTCCGCTTACGCCACCCTCAATGAAGTCACCAGAGGTGATGGCAAAGTGGTACCGACAAACCAACTACAAATCGTACAATCCTACGACGGTGGCATCGTCAAAGAAATTTTGACTCGGGAAGGGCAAGCAGTAAATGCCGGTGACGTACTCCTTAAACTGGACCCAACGAGATTTATCTCGTCTCTCAGAGAAAATCGCAGCCAATTTTTATCCCTCAGTGCAAAACTTGCTCGTTTGAAAGCCCTAACGGAAAAGACGCCTCCAATCTTCTCAGCAAACTTAGTCAAACAAGCACCAGAAATTGTCAGTTCCGAAAGAAATCAATATGCCGCCAATGTAGAGGAATTAGCGCAACACATTTCAATGTATCAGCAACAAACGAGGCAACGAGAACATGAGTTGCAAGAGGCCCAATCAGCAAAAGAACAGTACGTTCGAACAAAAGATTTAATTCACAGAGAGCTTGCTGTAACGCGACCACTGCTGAAGTCTGGCGCTATCTCAGATATCGACATCATTCGTCTTGAACGGCAACTGGTTGAGATAGAGGGAGAGATAAAACGCAACGAATCCGTTATGCGTCGTAATGAGTCTGCTATTCAAGAGGCCAAATCTAAGATCCGAGAGAAAGAACTGACCACTATCAATGGCTGGCGAGATGAATTAAGTGATGTTTCAATTGAGCTTAACTCCTTAAGGGAAACAGAATCAGGCCTCGCCGATGTGGTGTATCAAGCGGATTTAAAGTCACCGGTCAAGGGCACAATCAAGCGGTTATTTACCAATACCATAGGAGGAGTTGTCCCACCAGGTAGTGATGTCATTGAAATTATTCCACTGGATGATCAACTGATCGTTGAAGCTAAAATAAAACCTAAGGACATCGCATTTTTGAGGCCAGGCCAAACCGCTATGGTTAAATTCACCGCCTATGACTTTGTCATATACGGTGGCCTTGAAGCCGAAGTCACTCACATCAGTGCCGATACCATAACGGATGAAAATGATGAGACCTACTATATCGTTAGACTTCAGACTGTCTCCAACAGCTTTAAAAACGGCATGCAGATTATTCCAGGAATGACAACCGAAGTAGATATTATAACCGGCAAAAAAACGGTACTGGATTATATTTTAAAACCTTTGCTTCGTGCCACATCGATTGCCATGACTGAGCGCTGATCTCAGCGCTCCAATTAAGTATTAGATAAGTCAGTTCCAACTGAGTGTAGAAAGATGAGCTTGTATGCATAGCTCTGCGCTAACCTGTCGACACGCCCAGCTACAAGTTAGAACTGCTGCATCAGGGAAATAATTCCATCGAAGCCATTCTCATAAAGTGACTCAGCGTCATCTTTACTAGTTACCCCATCTGCGATAACGATAATCCCCAATGAGTGCGCTAAAGAACATAAGCCACGAAGGAAGTTTTGATTAGTGGCGTTAATCGAAACATTAAACACGAACGCACTATCAATTTTAATGTAATCCAATCCTAACTCTTGTAAATCCAGGAGTGTAGAAAAGGAATCACCAACCCGTTTTAAACCAATTTTACAGCCAGTTTCTTTGAGTGTCACAGAGAAATGCCTGAACAATTCAAAATGAGCGGAGGCAACACTCTCTCTCACTTCAAGGCAGAGATGGTGTGCCACTTTAGGGTGCTCACTTAGTAGTTTTCGTATACGCTGCACTGATTTTTCACAGGCCATCGTCTCTTGCGATAACAAAATGGCGTAGTCATATGCTTTTTTTTCTTGCTCAATTTTAAAGATCATAAACTCAATCATCCGAAAATCGAGCTGGGGGATCATATTTAGCTTACGAGCCCAGTGAACAAAATAGCCGCCCTTACGCACATCATTATCCAGTTCCAAGCCCATCAATGCTTGATAATGAATTGCGCTACCATCTTTTTTAACCACGGGAAAGGTAATGGAATGAACACCACTAGTCAGTGCATGACTAAGCGCTTTTCGCCATTGAATATCATCTATAAATGGCGCAACAATAGTAAGCTTATTATCGATTAGCGCGAGCGCCCTTTCTTTTGATGCTTTAATCAGTAGTGCTTGTACTCTGCGCATCAATGCTGTGCGTGTTTCATCGGGTGCGAGGTATACCCCTGAATGCAAAGCATACAGCTCGTACGTATCACGAGAGCGCCCTTTAAACGCGCGTACCGCATTCACTAAGACATCACTTAATTGCTGAATATCTTCAGCCTCAGTTAGTAATATGCAAAACTCAGAACCACTGACTCGGCCAAATCGTACATCGGTATAACGCCCTTCAATCTGTTTAGCGAAATCTAAAATCACTTGGGTGAAATTAACAATAATATCGTCCACTTTTTGCTTATCAAGGCGCTGTGATATTTCGCTCATGCCGAAGATTTTTATCATAAACAGTACGTTATGCCCCTCTCGGTCACGGTATTTTAACTGAGCATCTAACAATGTATCAAAAGCCTCACAGTTAGCTAACCCTGTTAACTCATCGTGCTGACTCCTATATCGCAGTTCATCTAAGCGCTTGTTACCCTCTTCTATGATTTTTTTGAAACGCAAAGCTAATGAATTCATAGCCGTAACCACTTTGGCAAACTCTGTGGTACGCGGAATAGGTAAGGTCATAAAACGTTTTTCAGAAAAACGATGAGCCTGCTCAACTACCATGATTAAAGGCCTTAAAAGAACGTGCAACACAAATGAGCCAATCGCACCGGCTATTAGAGAAATAACGAGAAAGCTGATAAAAAATGCTTTAGTTCGGTGCCATAACGCTTCATGAACATATTGGGTATGGCTTGCAAGGTACAAAGTGCCAACGCGCTTCCAGCCACTGCTCACTTGCGCTACGCCAGTTTTCACTTCAAAATCGAATATTCTGCGCGCAAACTCCGGCACATTAGACTTTGTTTTTTCCTTGTACTCACGTCTAAAAACGCTTTTACCCGCAGGATCAATCAGTTCGATAAACTCATAGTGACCTGCATCGAACGTGGCAGCTATCAATAATTCGATGTCGGTCAACTGCTTCTCATCTTGAGAAAGCATCATTGCCAAGGAATTTACATCATCGACGTTTTTCAAAAAGAGTTGTTCTTGCAAATTTTTTCGCTCGAAATAGGTACTTATAACGAAATTGGTCAGTGAACTGGCCATTAAGATCAGTATGACGGATAGCCACAACTGCCTGACTAATGACATTTATACACCGCTATTTGCTCTGACACGAAACTCATCCCCACGTGATTCCCTCTAATTTGATTTTTTCAAGCGCATTACGCCACCTAGATAAGCGAGCTGTCGGACTAGCTACAGACTCAGTTGACCCTTTCGCCCACAATCCTTCAGTATTGAAACTGAAGACGGGTAACAGATCCGTTCTTTGCGACGCAGGAACAACATCCGCAAGAAGGCTATCAAGAATGAGAGGATCATTTTGTTTCGGAAGGTAGTAAGACAAAACCATATGGGCTTGGGTAATTTTACTTCTGGGTCCTCCAATTCGAGCTTTTACATAAACTAGGCGTAATTGGCTTTCATCAATCCCTAAATAACGCAGCATGAAATATTTAATAATAGCGTAATCTTCACAGTCACCACGACCCTTCCCTAACGTTTCTAACGGACTAGCCCAATAATCTTTTTCATGCCACAAAGCAATATCGGTTTGATACGTTAGCTCTTCGTCAAAAAATGTGTTCACCGTGTTCACTTTTTCAATTTCATCTGCCCCCTTAAGATTCTCAAGCATTTTTTGCATTTTTAGTCCCACCGCAGCTCGCACTGGGTTGTACTGTTCATGCAGTAACGAAATCAGCTTTTCAAATTTCACGTTCACCGTCTGAGCACTGCTTAATGTGCCCGTTAGAAAAAGAATAAGACATAGGCGACCAAATTTTAAAGTGCGAAATGCGAAGTTTACTTGACTGAATTCAAGATTTGAGAGCAGATGTTGGCGATAGCTTTTTAAAATTTTAATTCTCATCACTCCACATTTCACTTTTTGGGTATGTTATAAGTTTGTCTGTTAAACATCGCAAGTAAATATAAGTCAACCCTCTTTACCAGCCATATAGATTATATCAGTATGCCTGACATGATGAGCTGATGAAAAATACTATGAGTGTGAAAATTAACTGAATTTTTCAAGCATGGCGTATAGATTTGCTTGGTCAACAGGCTTAGAAAGGTATTCGTTCATGCCACTGGCAAAGCATTTATCACGCTCTTCTGACAATGCATTAGCCGTTAGCGCAATAATGGGAATGCCCGCGATATGAGTCGTCAACTGCCTAATATGCTGGGTAGTTTGATAACCGTCCATATTAGGCATCTGGCAATCCATCAAAATTAAAGTGTATGGGTGCACACTAGTTTGTTCGTCTTCGAGTATGGCTAGCGCTTCAAGCCCATCATTAACGATGTCATAGGTTATCTGTTGTTGTTTGAGCATTTCACCAATCACCACTTGATTGATTTCATTGTCTTCAACTACCAATACATGTAGATCGCTCAGATCTCTACTTTGGGAAACAGCCAGTTCAGGCTCAGCAGAATGTGCACTTTTGGCCATAATCCCCACTTCAATTTGCGCCAAAAACACGCTTCCTTTGTTCAGGACACTTCTAACGCTCACATCCCCCGACATCAATTGGCAAAGCTTGCGTGTAATAGATAAGCCCAATCCTGTGCCACCAAATTTGCGCGTGGTCGAGACATCCGCTTGGTTAAAAGGTGAGAATAATAGCGCTTGTTGCTCTTGCGTCATGCCTACCCCGGTGTCTTTTACGGCAATGGTCAATGTGGCCTTGCCCTTTTTTTGCAGCGTCAGGTCTGTCGCAATATTCACTTGCCCCTGATGGGTAAACTTAAGCGCATTTGACAACAAATTTGCGCAAATTTGCCGCAGCCTTGTTGGATCAGTAACGATACTGACGCCTTGTGTTTCGTCGAATTGCTTAACCAGTTGAATTGACTTTTCTTTCGCCGAAGGGATAAAGATATCAACACAATTATTCAGCACCTGATTAAGCTCAACTGGGACGTTTTCTAACGCCAACTTACCAGAATCAATCTTGGTAAAATCTAAGATGTCATTGATGATCCCAAGCAAGGACGTGGCACTGTCTTTGGCTAAGCCCAAAAACCGCAGTTGTTCAGTATCCAATGCAGAGGCTTCTAATATTTGCAACATGCCCAATACCCCGTTAATAGGCGTACGAATTTCATGACTCATGTTGGCTAAAAATAAACTGCGAGCTTCAAGCGCCAATGACAGTTCTTTATGCCTTTGCACCAATTGCTCCCGGGAATTGACTTGCTCGGTGATATCTTGAAACGCACCCACCAGTCTGACACATTTCCCTTCGTCTAACTCAGCTTTGCCTTTAACCGCCGCCCACTTTGGTGTTCCTTTTTGAGTAATAATTTCAAACTCGCCTGAAAAATTCCCGCCGTGATCCATAAGGCGTCTAACGCATTCAGTGATACGGGTTTGATTCTCCCCTTCTTTATAGAAATTCAATCCGTTGACTAAATCTGGTACGAAATCTTGCTCTACTTCATGAATGTCTTTCATCACCGAAGACCAATAAAGCTTACCGTCAACAAGATCTAGCTCCCACGCCCCTACTCCTGCAACTTGCCCCATTTGTTCCAGTATATCTTGCTGGCGCGCCATCACTTTTTGCTGTTCTTTTAACAGCGTTAATTTCTCGTGGCGGGCTATTTCATTGCCAACCCAATGAGAAAGCAGTTCGATAAAACTCAGTTCTTCGTTGCTAAAAGGCTGATTGCGTGGGCGACTCGCTGAAAAATTTATCGTGCCGAAGCGTTTGCCTTCAACCACAATTGGCGCACCGATGTAACTTTCTAGCCCTAAGTTAAGGTAGCAAGGATGATGAGCAATATGACTTTGACCTACGTGATAAAAAGACAATGCTTGGTTCGTGGCTAAGGTGTGTACGCAGTAGGTATCACCTAACTTGAAGGTGGTGCCGCTAAGCAAATCATTTTCAGGTGAAATAGCATAGGAAACGGTATAAAGCTCACCTTCAATGTGACTAATAATGCCCATTTCTAACTGAAAGTAATCAACGCCTAGCTGCAAAAGTGCAAGCATTTTTTGGGAGTATGATAAGGCACTATCTGATGTTATTTCATACAGTTTTTGTAGGTTTTGCAACGCAATTTCTCTCAGTTATTAAGTGCACTTTTTCAATCCCTAAAACAACATCCTTGGTGGAAGGGCACGTGTAATGCGACTATATCCTGTCACTGATCATTCGCAAAGTTGAGCCTTTGCTAAAACCCTCTTCTCGCCCCTATTGCATTCACTTATTTTTGCCGATTATCCATCCTGTGGCAGCCAATTAACCTAGTTCAACTGCCTTTCATAGTGTAAATGCATTAAATCAACTTCATTCTTCCTCACGAGCCTTTATTTTGTGTAGTTCTAACAAAAATACTTAACCCCCTCAGGCGTAATCTTTTAACAGCACAAGATAATCATCAAGTAGAAGCGGTTTTGCAAGATAATAGCCTTGAACATAATCGCATGAGACGCTGCGCAAGTAATCTAACTGCCCTTGGGTCTCAACCCCTTCCCCGACCGTGGCTAAATTGTAGGACTGAGCTATCGACATGATTGCGTTCACCATAGGTAAATGAGAAGCGTGCTCGCTGTCGATATCGGCCACGAAAGTACGGTCTATTTTCAAGCAATCTACTGGGTAGTTCAGTAATTGATTAAAAGCCGTGTAGCCTGTTCCAAAGTCATCAAGGGCCAAGTTAACCCCTAACTTTTTAAGCTCTTTTAATATTCTTAAACTCGTCTCACCGGCCTCAATTAGGCTGGTTTCGGTGATTTCCAACTCAACATACTCAGAGGGTACTTGATATTTATGCATTAGTTTTTTTAACTGTTTCGGAAAGCTGCTATTGAGTAACTCAATGGCTGAAATATTAATGCAAAAAACCGGGCAAGAACGACCAAGTGCAATAAAATGCGTTTGCATGGCGGCGAAGCTGGTCTCTACCACCCATAAATCAATGTTTTGGATGATGCCAAATTCTTCCGCAATCGGAATAAAAACATCCGGCGTGACCCCTTGCATGGCGTCTGACTCGCAGCGAATAAGCACCTCAACGCGCTTGGGTTTTAAATCGGAACAACTGAATATGGGCATAAACCTGAGCGAGAACTCTTGGTTTATCAGTGCATTTTTTAGGTTTTCAGCGATGGATTTTTTTAGATAAAGCGCTGAAGCGAGGCTGTCATCAAACACCTTGAATCGCCCTTTTCCTTGCTCTTTGGCACAGCGCATCGCCGAGTCTGCTTGAGACAGTAGCGCTTTGAAAGATGCTTTTTTATCACTGGAATAGGCTAAACCAAGACTAATACCAACCTTAACCTCGCAGCCGCTGACGGGGATTGGGTCAGTCAATACCTGACCGATTCTACGACTAACTTGAATCGCTTTTTCTTTGTCACAATCAGTTATTGTTAACACAAATTCATCGCCCGCTAACCTAGCGAACGAGTAGCGCCGCTCAAAGTCCATTTCGCTTATGATCGACTTAACCTTTTGGCAGATAGCCACTAAAAGTTCGTCGCCAATGGGGTGGCCGTAGGTATCGTTTATCTTTTTAAAGTCGTCAACGTCAAAATAAAATAAGCTTATTGCATGGTGCTCAACAATATTCTTGAATTCTTTTCGGACTTTTAAAATCATTCCTCGTCGGTTTAATAAACCGGTCAGCGGATCGGTACTCGATATTTTTTTGAGGTTATTTTTCTGCCTGATGGTCAGCAGCACTATGACCATAAAAAGTAATAGTAATATCAATCTAAGCAGCTCAGGCTCTGTTATCGCTTCCCCTGACATGCTCAAACTGTGCACCGTTAATACGTAGTCACCGAGCTCCTTCGCTTCATCAATGACCAGCTCAATAGAAACGATGTTTGATATATCGACATGGGATTGCTCATACCCTATGCCTCTTTCTCTTTTCCACCACTGGGCAACGAACAGCGCTTTGCTCGGCACATTAAGGACGGTGTTTTCATCCCCCAGTTCAAATTCTATGGTGTTAAATTTATCGCTAGTATCAATGTGCTCAATTGAATAAGCGGGATTATTGTTTCTAAAATAAAATTTTATGTTTTCTTTACCTGAGGGGCTTTTTAAGGTGGCGACTATTTCAACAGATTGATAGTTTGAAAGGTCGAGCCCCTGGGAATAATGCTCTTTCGGGCTGTATTTAAGTTTTAACAAACAAAGGGAGTAAGTACGGGTATCAGAAAGTTCGCAGGCGATGGTGACCAAATTATCATCAGTATATAACTCGCTGCGCATGCCGCCTTGATGTTGGTGCTCGATAGCTACCAGCGTGTCTGGGGAAAGTAAATCGAGGGAAACGTCCATTAAGCCCAAACGGTGGGCAGTTAACGCCAGTAACGAGCACATTACAAAAGCAATGATGGCCTGAGATTTAAAGTCTCGAAGAACGCCTAGAGTCATATTTTATTATTCAATTAATCATTAAAAGTAAAATCACACAAAAACTTATGCGTAAGATTTCAGCCATGTATACCACCCATATTGGGCGCGGCTCCCTTGGCGCTCTAAAGATGCTAGACGAGCAATAATCAAGAATGGCATAAAAGCGTAAACCAATCCCTGCTATCGTTCGCTTAGAACCGCTCGCTTAAACCTGTCGGCAAAGCCTTACTCACTAACCAGCATATTATTTTATGCCGTGCAAAAATAAACCCTATCCTGAATCTCATAAATGAGCAATGAGTAACCGCCTACCTGCACGAGAAAGTGGGCACTTCAAAAAGCCTCTCGGTAGGCAAAAAGCCCCTGACTGCCCCCTGTGTGA
>TARA_R110002012_G_scaffold154021_1_pt1 | contig 12138 bp, 24 predicted proteins | sample TARA_R110002012 | Tara Oceans TARA_R110002012 (sample SAMEA4396515) | marine metagenome | biome: Westerlies Biome; feature: [DCM] deep chlorophyll maximum layer (ENVO:01000326); material: water (ENVO:00002006), including particulate matter (ENVO:01000060) such as... | depth 40 m
GGTTGCCCGTTTTAGGTGTTCCTGTAGGAATCGTTGTTGTCGGCGCTCTGACGGCTTCTGGCTCGGTCTGGGGTTATTTACGATTTGGGGTATTAATAGATGCTGCATGGCCTGTTCTTTCAAGCCTGACTATCGGTTCAGTGGGTGTTGGACAGAGAATGATTAGTGAGTATCGGCAGAAGTTGCAGATCAAAGGGATGTTCGGCACTTATGTTTCTCCAAAATTAGTACAGCAGTTGGTCGATAATCCGTCCTTGATGAAACTTGGTGGGGAAACCAAGACGATGAGCTTCCTGTTCTGTGACATCGTAGGCTTCACGCCAATGTCTGAGCATTTCAAAAACAATAACGATCCTCAAGGTTTAGTTGCCTTGGTCAACCGCCTGTTATCTGCCCTGACTGATGTGGTGTTGTCGCTGGATGGCACGATAGACAAGTACATGGGTGATTGTGTGATGGCTTTCTGGGGCGCACCAGTTGATTGTGAAGACCACGAAGAAAAGGCTGTCGCTTGTGCTGGTTTGATGTTGATAGCTTTGGAAGAGCTGAATAAAGAAATAGAAGCAGAAGGATTGCCGAGGTTGGGCATTGGGATCGGAGTCAACACTGGCCCTTGTGTGATTGGAAACATGGGAGGGAAGACCAGGTTCGACTATTCTGCTATCGGGGATGCTGTGAATGTGGCAGCTAGACTTGAAAGCGGATCGAGGAAGTACAAAGAAGATGTCCTCATCGGTGAGACCACCGCTTTAGCCGTTCCAGACATGGTTAAGTATCTGGACTCTATCGAAGTCAAAGGCAAGAGCGAGAAACTAAGCGTTTACACGCTGTCTGAAAATAGTGAAAGAAAATCCTAAAGGGTTGACGCTTTTAATTTTTTCATAATTTCCGTTATTTCTTTAAGAGCGCTTAATCTAATATCTGCATATTGACAACCGATAAGTTTAATCTGCATACCCTCCTCTCCAAATATATCATTTCCGCTAGAGAATAATATGCAGCCATCATCGCAATCGAGATACAGTATTTCTAGTGTCTCTATGCCGTACTCATCCTCGTCCCTATAAATAAAATAGCCAGAATGCGTTAATCCATATCTATATTCATCATAAGTTTCTTTTGTTAGACCCTTAAATCGGCTGTACTCTTCTTTCCACATCAGCAGCGAGGTTCCCAATTAAATATTACAATGGCTGAGGGAAACGGAGCAGAGCCGTGGGTTGCTCCCACAAATTTAACTCTTCCCCTCAGAAAGTAAAACTCGCCTTTTTCTGCGTAATCATGCCACCAAGCTGTATCTGTTCTAGCTGGTATCAAGCAAACAGTCCTGTTTGCATTGCCTTTGATTACCGTTTCCTCATACGCCTTTCCCATCCATTTACTTATTTGTCTGCCGTAGGGTGGGTTCATCCAACAAACTCCTGACCATGTTTGAGAAAGCCCGTTCATTTCTTCGTCAAAATAATTTACACACTTAGCACTTTCTTTAGTCGCGCAGACATCCAAAGTAAATTTGCCGTGTTTGTTGTCCAAGTCATCAAACAAATATTGCGGGGTTGCCCACTCGCAAGTTTTGCTGGACATCATGCCTTCGTTAATCATGGAAAGGCTCAGTTGGCTCAAGCGCGAGCGCTCCGATTGTTGGATCACCCAGCATGGCAGGGCTGTGGTCTTCTTCAAGAAGAATGGTAATTTCCACTTCTTGATTTATTTTATAGATAAATTTTGCCAATTCTCGCAAAGTACACTTGCCTCGATTAGTTTTAAAAACACCATGTCGGCCTTTGATAATGCCTTCTCGTTGCAGTGCAATACCCAAGCGGTCAGCATGTTCGTCATTTATTAACATTTGTTCTCCTTTTTTTTATATAAGAAATAAATTTAAGTGAAAGAAAATCCTAAAGGGTTGACCTTTGAAATTCTTTCATTTTTTAACCGTATCCATAATCATTTTTCCCAACACTTCTACAACCTGCGGTACTACAGCGTTTCCCAACGCTTTCAAACGATGGACTCTATCTGGCACTTTGCCCATCACTCTTGGGATTCCTTCAGGTTCGTCCATCCAGCGGGAAACCCCATCAACCATTCCACCCATTCTGGGTTGAGAGCGCCGATCTTCCATTCTTCCGGTGTCGTTCCCCTTAAACGAGGATGATTGCCCAGCATCTTTTGCATTTTTCCGTTTGGTGTGCCAGCCGCGTCTTCGTTTGCCGATGGTGTGGGCCAGAATCCAGACTCTATCTCGCTTGTGCTTGGCATCGACACCGCAAGCTGGAATAACAAACGATTGGCAGGAGTAACCCGCACCTTCCAGGTCAGATAACACATTGTCGAGTTCCATGTGGATGATCCCAGACACATTTTCGCCAATGACCCAAGCTGGCTCCACTTCTCGTATGACTCGTAGCATTTCAGGCCAGAGTGCGCGGTCATCTTCCGCGCCTCGCTGCTGCCCAGCGACACTGAATGGTTGGCAAGGAAATCCCCCACAAACAAGGTCAACTGTCCCTCTATATTCTTGTCCATCTAATTCCTCAATATTGTCGTGAATGGTTGCATCAGGCCAATGCTTCGCCAATACCTTCTGGCAGAACTTATCGTTCTCACAGAAAGCAACTGTCTCCATGCCAGCGCGTTCTAAACCCAGGCTGAATCCACCAATTCCGCTGAATAAATCTAAAACCTTCATGCTTAACCGTCAAAGGTTCCACATTGATAGCACAGAACAGGCTCATTCTCTTCTGGCTCTTCATTAAGACTCAAGTAAAAATGACTGCCGCACTCCTCACAAGTCCAATGTTCCGGTGGGTCTAACTCTCTTTCTGGTGAATTCCACATATTTAGCTCCTCGCTGGTTTATAAAGGACAATCTGTTTCATCTTTGTTTGTCCATCTGACAAATTCCATCGGGCAAAAATAGCTCCGTTGGGCGTAACCTTCATAACGCCTGTCTTTCATTTCATCAGAAAACCAGTGCGGATTAGTCGATCCATACACAATGGCTAAATGATGACGGTCACTTGACCAGATAAGATAGGCATAAGGCTTTCTTTTGGCTCTGTCCCAGGCGTTTACATTACAGACTGCAAACCTGTGAAAAGGCCAGTCCTCTTGGCTTGTGAATTGATAGCCAAGAACTTTCACTTCAATCTTCTGCATTATCTCAATGTCACCATCATCCATGAAGGCATGGCGATTCTTGTAAGTGTCTGCTTCTTCAGTAGGATTGACAGTTACCTTCATTCCATAATGATTAAGCCATTGCGCTGTATCCCATACCCCCTTTTGACTGGCTCTAAGGTTCTTTTTGAAGGCAGGATGGTTGCGTTCTTCGGGGTCTTCTAACCAATCAATATCAGAGTTCATTAATCAAACTCCCAATTTTCATTAATGTCGGAAAACCTACCTGTTGGAACATCGTACTTCAGCTTTGTCATGCCAATCCTGCCAACCCATTTGAACCTGCTTTTCCAACAATGTATCTCTGGTTCATTGTTATCGTAATCCCCACCTCGATGCACTGTAATCCCACAATCAGCTTTAGCAAACCAAGCAGCAGAGCCAGAAATGTGCATACCGACAGGAGCAGGTGTTTTACCGTTTGGGTCTGGATACATTTTGGCAGGATGAGCCACAAACCAGACATGAATATCGTAAGCCTTTGCAAACGCAGCAACACGGGTCAACATAGCAGAAATAGACTGATGCTCTTTGTCTCCCTTGCTTGTTTCTATGTAGTTGTAAGGGTCGATGACAACGCCCCTGCAACCCAGCCTCATCACAGCTAATCGGGTTCTTTCGAGCAAATCATCTATCTTAATTGCACTGCCATCCCTTTGTTCCACGAATACAAAATGATCTTTAATAAATGTTCTGGCTTCTTGAGATTCTTCTTTCGTCATTCTCGTTGTAGGGCCAGAAAAGAAAGGCTTACCTGTAATCTTCTCGCTTAGTTTGGCAATGTGTGTGGGAACGGGGTTCTCAAAACTGGCAACGCAGAATGTCCAATTTTGTTTTTGAGCCAGATTAACCATTAAAGCATCGACAAATTCAGATTTACCCGAACCTGGAAGCCCTGTAACCACACTTAATTGACCAGCAGCTATAGTATAAAGATCATCAAGGGTAACAAATCCTGTGCTGACTCCCTTGCCATTGCCTTTCTCGTAAAGCAAATCAACTTGAGAATCATAATCATCTGCCGAATACACGCCAACTAACGGAACGGGTGTCGCATTTTCAATAAGTGATGCTAAAGTTTCCGCATCATGCCTAACCAGCACATCATTGGCATCTTTGCAACCATCAGGCCATTTCACTTCCCAACATTTAGCCCTGCCAATCCTTCTGGCAAGCTCTTCTGCTAGAGCTTCACCTGGTTCGTCCTTGTCCACAGCAAATATAATTTTTGAAACCTTTTCAATGAGGTCTTTTGATTCCCAAACATAATGGTATTTTGTGTCCTCAGACTCATCTTTTTCATAAACGCTGACTTTCATCGGCGCACCATTCGGGCAAGAAACTGAGGGTATTCCTGCGGTAGCAAGCGCCAAGACATCCAGTTCACCCTCAACGATGACAAGCGTTTCAATATCTTCGGGTAATTGCTCTAATCCATAGAAAGATTGTGCAGCGCCTTCTTGTGTGAAGCATTTTTTCTCAGCTCCACGCCATTTAATCGCATCGGGTTCATTTTTATTTTCCCCATAAACAAAGCCTATTGAGGACAACTCACCGCTTCCATTAAAATATTTCTTTCCACTGATCACGCCGTATTGCTTGGCAATGTCTTTGGAAATTCCTCGTTTTTTTAGAAAGTTATAAAAATATTCATTGTTTTCGGGAGTGTTTACACGCTTTTTTGGCTTTGAAACAGGCATAGAAACTGGCTTAATGTAAGGCTTTTTTAATGGTATTTTTCCCGAAATTCCACAATGAAAACAATTATATAGAGTCCCCTCTTTGTTTATTGTAACACCCATTGTTTTTTGGGTGTTCTTTTTTCGCGTATCTCCGCACTGAGGACATTTGATACGGCCTCCTTTTACCATGCGTTCTACCACAGATTCAACTGCTTCCATCTAATCGTTCCTCGCTGATGTTGACTTTTAACTTTGCATTATTTATTCTCAGTACAATCCCTATAGGATAGTCCTATGTTAGAAAATACCTAAAAAACATAGAATAGTCCTAATAGGACTGTTCTATATGTGTTTTTTGATTTACACTTATCCATGTGGAATGTTCCCCAAGGATTTTTCACAAGTCGGTTCCTCGCTGACACTTAAGCCCCCTCTTCGTGAGGGGGTTTTTTTATGGGACGAACTTCAATCTCTGCTCTGGGGTTGGACTTGCTTAATCCCCATCTAACAATCTTGGATTTTACCTGGCGGTCATTCTTATAAATTTTGTCCTGCATACAGTCGAGTATGACTGACTCATCCAGATCGGGTCTTCTTGTCGCGTAATAAACCGTCATTTCAACCTCAAGATATCCTTCCATAAGCGGATTAACAGCAGGGCATTGTTTTTGAAAATTCTTAACATAATCTATTGCTTTTTTAGACTTAATGAAAGCGGGCCGCCCCTTAATGGTAACGAGTCTCCTACTGTTACTTTTTGATGCAGGCTCTCCAAGTACGACAAAACTATATACGCTTTCATTTTTATTGTTTGACATCTTTTTCATGTATGGGTTACTATGTAAACACGATACGACTAATCATGTCAAATGAAAGGAAGGAAAAAAAAATGAGTCCGATAATAATTGAAGATGGAGTGCCGATTCCGGCTAGAGTCCAGGATAGAATCCCACTTCCAAAGCTGCCATTGGGTGATATGACTGCTGGACAGTCCTTCAGATTAGATGTTGCAGATGGGGATTTAGACAAGACCTTAAATGCTCTGAGAATGAAGGTTCAACGATATCAGAAGAGGAACGTAGGCGCTAAGTTTTCTGTAATCACGGAAAGCCCAGACACCATCAGGGTTTTTTGTCGTGCGTCTAACTAACAAGCACAACCTACCTAAACCTGTTGTCGATTCTCTTACCAAAGACAATTACAGTCGCGGCTCAAGCAATCGAAGTATCACGCAACTCATTGATTCTCCTAGAATTAGGATACTCAGAGCCGAACATGATGCTGAAATGACAGAGGATGCTTCTGATAAGGTCTGGTCTGTTCTCGGAACGGCTGTTCACAATATGTTTGAGGATGCTGTATCAGAGAAAGAGCATGTCAGTGAAGAAAGATTGTTCATTGAACAGGATGGTTGGGAGCTTTCTGGTGCGATTGATTTACAGGAAACAGAATCAGATGGTTCTGTCACCGTGTCCGATTATAAATGTACTTCGGTTTGGTCTGTGATCCACGGCAAAGCAGAATGGGTCAACCAATTAAATGCTTATGCCTGGTTGGTACGCCATGTAAAGAAAGTTCCAGTTAAAAAATGCCAGATTGTTGCAGTGTTGAGGGATTGGAAATTGTCAGAGCTTCAGCGACAAGGAGGAAGATGATGAATATTGACCAGATGCGCGATGCGCTTACTGAGGATGAAATTGAGCATATTCAATCATTGAGTGGTCGTAATTTATTTCATTATGTCAGAGAGACAATTATTCTAAAACACAGTGATGATGAGGTGAGAGAACTCTATTACTATACGATAGAGGGGGCCGATGACGATGAAAGAGACTAAATCTTATCCGGCAGCCCCGATCACGATCATACCGATTGAACTTTGGGATGATGAGAAACAAGACCAATACATTGCTGGCAGGGTGAAGCTACATCAGGATGCCGAGTATGAGCGTCTTACAGGCGGGTCATTGCCTTTTTGCTCAGACCTTGAGCGATGGGCTAGACCTAGTACCTGGGCTGTTAAGAAGACGGCTAACAAGCGAGCAATGCGAGTATTTGAATCAAAAGAAAAAGCTGAAGAATATTTTGAGGAAAAGAAACTCGATAAAAAGCACTCCATTGAGGAGCGTATAGGAAAGAATGTGCGCTGTGAGGCTGATTATTGTGGTGTTGCTAGGTGGTGTGAACAATACGAGGAAATTAGAAATGACGGTCTTTGATTTAGACAAGTCAATCACCATTGAGTTTCATGGTCAGGATGAAATTGAGAGAAAGATGTTGGGCTTATGGGGTGATGAGCGATTCAAAACAGTTAATTTGGGGATGATGTTGATGAATGAAAATGTTGTCATCAGCATGGGAGATCGGGATGTAACCGAAATACCGTTTTTAGTGTTTGAACAGTTAGCAGTCAAAGAATTAGCAGAAATAATTATTCGAGAAGCAAAACAAAAATTTAATCTGTAAGGAGAAAGAAAGTGAGCGAGGAACAAAACAGGCTCGTTGGAGCCGTTATTAAGATGTCTGAATTACCGGATGAAGACAAGGTAAACATTCGAGGAAAACTCTATGCAGAAGTGCATACGCGAGTCCAGATTTTCAGAGAAACCTATGGTGATGATGGCAAAATAATGTCCACTATTCATGTGGCCGATGACACAAGGGTTATGGCAGAGACATCTATCAGCGTGTTTGTCGATGGATCATGGCGTGTGATTGCCAATGATTTTGCCGAGGAATACAGAGCCAGTGGGCCAGTTAACAAAACCAGTGCGGTTGAAAACTGTCTTACCAGTAGTATTGGCAGAGCATTATCCGCTTGCGGTTTGTCAGGCGGTAACTATGCTTCTTTTGATGAGGTGAACCACGCCATCAATGACAAGGCAGAAGCCCCTGTACCCAAGCCAAAGCAGCCGAAAGTCACGCCGAAACCACAGCCCAAGCCAGAGCCAAAGGTAAAGGAAAAGGCCGAGTCAAAGAAGAACATTGAGGATTATTCTTTAGGTGATTCCGCTGAGATATCCACTGAAGAAAGTGCAGAGAATTTAGTGTCTTTCATGCTGCAAATGGCTACTGAGTTTGCCGATACGCAGGAGCAATTAAAAGAGTTCTACAGGGCAAACAAGTCCACGATTGATGGTATTGATCGGGATTGGCACGAGCAGTATGAAAAATTAAGAGAAGGTTTTAGTACCTTAAAAAACAAATTATCAACAACAGAAGAGGTGAAATAGTATGGAGTTTCCAAAAACAAAAGGTGGTATGTGGGCGCACGAAAAAACCAGTGAAAAACAGCCTGATGTTAAGGGTCATGTCGAGATAACTCGCGATGTTCTGCGGATGTTAGTTAACCAGGCGAAAGCTGGCGTTGGTGACATCAAGATACAACTGGCAGGTTGGGATAGAACAGCTCAGAGCAATGGTCAGCGATATATATATCTTACTGGCGAGGCATACGTTGCAAAGGAAAATCAAGATGCTGTGATGGCAGCGGCAAGTGATAGTAATGACGCTCCACCGCCGCCACCAGTTGATTCTGGTAAAGACCCGTGGGATTAAGATTTAGAATTGAGCCTACGTCTAGCCATGCCATTTTCACTAACCTGTTGATGGCACTGGCTCGGCGGTTTCCTGAAGAAATACCAGCAATACAGCATGTAATGCCCAAATTGAAAGAAAAGGGCGTTGAACTCTGCGTTCAGCCGATAAAAGATGAAAGAACAGGCTGTCAGGAGCGTTATTATCGTAAATGGGCAAGGGAGTTTGGCAAATTTACAGGCAATACACCTGATGAAATCCATGAAATCATGTTGTCTAGGACTTATGGCAGTAACCAGGTTGAGACTAAATTCGGTGTGATGAATCGACCTGTTCAAAGGTCAGCAGACCAAAGCAAAAGTTCCTATTCAGACCTGATTGAAACGCTGATCAGAGAATCAGCAGAAATGGGGTTCATTATTCCACCGCCACAACCACCGCCAAAACCAAGATAAAAAAAGGAGCAAACCCAGATCGGTATGCTCCTGTAGGCACAGCAGAATAGTTACTTCAGATTCTTAGTCTTTTTTTCAATGATTCTCGAAATTTCAAGTCGTTTTTTTCGATTCGCTCTACGGTTTCGTTAATCATAAAGGTTAGATGCTCAAGCCTAGCATCACAGACATCCAATATAGCCCCCGCCTTCTGCAATCGCTCAAGGATTTCCCTTGTATCCATGCGTGGTTCTCGCTCTTCTTCCTGTTGACGCTGTTCTAGCGCAATTTGAGCAGCCCAGGACTCACTATCGTCTTCTATTGCAATGGTTTTATATTCACTCATTTTATTTTCCCCTGTTTCGTTGATAATTACCGCCTTTTCATACTAACTTGCTTCTCAATTTTGGGTTTCTTTGCGTTCTTGGCTCGCTAACACCTACTTGAGTTTATTTTTTTCCGTGGCTCGCTTCTTGGCAATGGTTTTATTCACATTGGATGGCTCGCTTTCTAATCTTGGGTTTTTCTTGGTAACTGGCAAACTGAAATCACTCGTAGGTTATGGGTGTATGGATAGCTGTGGCTCGCTAAGACTGGCTGGGTTTATCTTTTTTTTTGGCTCGCTCTCTGTGCTTGGATTTTTTCTGGTAGATTGGCAAACTAAAATCACGCAGCTTTCCCGTGAACCATCTTCAACTTGGCCTCGCTATACTCAGCCGCTATGGGCAATCCTTCCATTGTCCTCCAGTTATAGTACAGGTCTACTAAAAAGCGTTTCACCGCGTAGCGTATCGCCATGTTGTTGAGATGTCCTTTCGACTTCTCAGCATGAGCTGGCATATTACTAATGCGATGCTTGTAGTTGTCGTATATCTCACGGTACTTACCGTTCGTCTTTACAAACGATGATCCAAGAACGCCTATCAGCTTGGTTTTCAGGAAAGGGTTAAATGATATGCCCATCTTCGTCTGTTCCTTGCCCTCAGCGTCCATGTAGGTTGTCTCTATGAGGTGTTCTTTCTTTCTTGAGCGTCCAGCACCCTTGACTACATCCAGCCCAGCGTAAGCCCATAAAGAGCTGGCGTATTCAGCCTTGTGAATGTCGAATCCACTGATGATGACTGCTGCTAAAGTCGGGCCGACACCCGTTACATCCTCAAGGAAGTTATTATAAATATCAAAATCTCTGACAGAGTATTTGAGTTGTTTCAAAGCTTCATCTTCATTGGTCACTAGCCTGTCGTACTGCTGCACCAACGCAAACTCAGAGAAATCACTAATTAACCCATCCTTCTTGAATTGCCTGGGGGTCATACTGACAACACCATCCGTTATTTTCTTATAGGATTCCCGAAGGTTTTTCAGTAAAAGTTTAGCGTCTGCGTCTAAATCGGTTTCTGGCGATGAAGGTTCTTGTCCCAGCTTAATTTTGAAGTTCGCCACAATGTTATTGCCGACCCTGATTCGTGTTTTCTGGATGCTGTAAAAGCCATTGACTGCCGCCTTGAGCATTGATTTTTTAACTTTATCTTCACTCATCTGAAATCTCCTTTTCTTCTGTATAATCAACCTCAATATGAAAAGCAAATGATTGAGGATTGATGCCTTCGTCTTCAAGTTCTAAAGAGATTATATTGCTTAAAAGTTCAGTTGTTTGGTTATCGAAATCACCAAGCATAATTGTTTTATATTCACTCATCTGTACATTCTCCATAGGTGAGATTGTAGGTTGCAGCGATTCCGATCAAGGCTAGTCGCTCGTTATGGCCTCGAAACCTATCAATATTTACTATTAAATTTTGTATACCGTCACGAATCTCAAGATAAACATCGGTTTTATGATTGCTATTTGACCATTCTAGGTAATGAAAGCTATCTTTTTGTACGCTTTGCGATGAGCCAATTGATTGCCCTATACATCGAGTGATATCTGCTACGAGCCAAGGGTTCCACAACCACTCATTTGCTAGTTTCTCTTTCGATGTTTTAATTTCTGTAACATTTTCCATTATTTCAGTTCCCCACTGGTTGTTTTACATTTAATTCCAGGCTTGAACGGAGGCCAGCCATACTCACCCTTAGTTTCTTTATAAATAGAGATCATCGAGCAGTAGTGCCTCTCATTTTCAATTTCGTCATCGTATTCTTCGCTAGAAATCCAAGCCCAGGTAGTGACAACAACGGCTATTAGCAAAATCTGCTGAAATGTACTCATGATCTAGCCCTCCTGCCTGTCGAACATCTCATTTAGTTCTTCATCGCTATATCTTCCATCGCAAGAAAGGCAAAGATAGCGACCGCATTGTTCTGTCAGTTGTCTTTCGTCCACTTCTTTTTTGCATAACTCACAATTACTCATGCTCGCACCTCCATTTCAGTTTCGCTCAAACTGATATTGATTGAGCCGCCATTGGCTACTCTGTTGAGTTGATCGTCAGTATCCATGCCAAAAATCATAGCGTCACCTTACCCTTGCCGCTAACCTGGGCTATTTTATCGCCGGAGACTCCGCGCAAAATAAATGCGCCTGATGATTGATCAAAACCGCTTAAATCTTTGTCAATCCATTCTCTACTGGATGCCGATTGATTTAGACGGTCTTGTAAATGGCATGCGTACTGGTGATATGCAGTATTAAAGGTGTGTTTCATTTTCTCAGTTCCTCGCTGTTTAATGAATGTTTTATTTTACTCTTTTGGAACTACGGTGCAACTCTTTTCCTCTAGTAATCGCGTCCTAGATTAACAATTTCCCTTTCCATCTCAGCATCGGACGGTATTGTCAAGGTTTCATGCCTTATGAACTCCAATTCTTCCTTGCACTCTCTTTCCACTTCGGCATCAAGTGCCTTGAAAATAGCTTTAATTCTGCGAGGATTGGCAAAAATGCCTGACTTGCAACGTGGATGTGCCTTAAAAAATGACTTTTCCCTCGCAGTTCTGGGTGAATAGACCTCGCTGATGCCTAATTGCTCCCATCTGCTTTTTTCGGGAAGAATAGATTTCATATAATTGCCCCTTCCTTCGACAAAATCGCCTCTCTTAGCCGCAAAGTCATGTCGAAAAAGCGTAAATAGTACGCGTTCTTCTGATGCCGATATGTCCAGGTTTTTACCGTTGAATTTAATGGTTCTCATAGTGTTTTCTCCTCTTTTTTAATTAAAATTATTTCTTGATACATTTATCAAATACATTCTTTCGTTTCCTGCATCTGCTCTGGTGTTTTAGGATTGTCCTTGATCCTAGGTAATTCATCATTTCCATATGACACATTGCGCCAAGTCTCAGGCATTTCTAAGTCTT
>TARA_R110002012_G_scaffold78746_1_pt1 | contig 12138 bp, 15 predicted proteins | sample TARA_R110002012 | Tara Oceans TARA_R110002012 (sample SAMEA4396515) | marine metagenome | biome: Westerlies Biome; feature: [DCM] deep chlorophyll maximum layer (ENVO:01000326); material: water (ENVO:00002006), including particulate matter (ENVO:01000060) such as... | depth 40 m
AGTTCTTGGTTGTTGTAATCATTTCCCCTAAAATGAGGTTTCTTGTTTAATGCCATTTGTTGTTGTTTGTTAATTGTTAATTGTATATAATTCTAAAATCTTTAGCTTCACTTAGAAATACTGTAAATGAATTCTTGGTATCCCAATTATGAGTCACTTCTACATTTGACTCCATATATACACCAAGGTCATCCTCGACCCATACCTGTACAATGGGTATAAAACCCATATTGTGGTTTATAGTCACCTCATCCTTGTTCTCAAAAAACAACTCCTTAGTCCTACCCTCCATAAAAGATGTATCAAATGAAGTTTTTGAATCTATAATCCAAGAAGAATCTCCCCTAGACAGACTCAAGAAACCGTTTCCGAAAATCCTATGAGAACCCTGACCCCTAATGTCATCTCCGTAAAAAGCGTTTACATCACCAAAACCGCCATTAGAATTAAATCTGCTTATTGAAAATGAAAAACCTACAGGTAAAGATTCTATAGACGGTAGGTTTATATTGAAAGACTCTTCTGAGGTCATATTCAAAGTCTTACCATCAAAATCGGAGTTTAAATCAAGGAATGAATCAGAGATATCTATATGTTGAGATTGTTCGTTTTCCCCATTATGAAATAAAGATACCCAAGAAACACCATTCCAATACTCCTTAGTATTGCTGTCCTTATTAAAAATAGATTCACCTTTTTTTGGATTAAGCAAGTCTCTTTGTGTTGTAGTAACCTCATCAGGTCTAACCTCTGATGATGAAGATACTATATTGTTCTCAGAACTAACGTTGTTAGTAACACCTTGAACATTATCTTCGGGGTCAAAAGAAGACCTGCTAGATGATATTTGTCTAGTTTCTATTGGCATTTTAATTTTTTTGTTTAGTTAGTTAAATAAGCTAATAGTAGGGAGAATATGGCTATGAGAGCCATATTAACCCAAAACTTTCTTTCTATATTCATATTATAAAACCATATTTAAAATAGTTTGTCTTATATAGAAGCACTATCTTCTGACTGCTGAATAGTGTCTCCAACCTCTTGTATATCCTCATAAACAACGTATGCTTGCACTGGTTGATTAGTCTGATTAGTTATACCCTCTGCCAACTGATTTACGTTACTATTACCTACTATATCGAAGTTTGGGTTGAACTCACTTCCACCTCCGCTAGTAGGTGTAGGACCACCTCCGCTATCAGAACCACCTTTTAATACAGATTTTGCTCTAGCAGCAGCACTTAGAACAGCACCTACTTGAGTTGCGTAAAACACAGGGAATCCCCAAGGATTACCTAATTGAGATTGCCTTTGAGCTATGTCTAATCCATTTATAAGACCTTTAGCTGTACCTGCCGCTATCTCTAGTAAAGCAAATGTTTTTTGTTCTTCTGAATTTTTCTTTGCTAACGAGCTTAAAGCTCCAAAACTTTGAATAGACATATTAAACAAGGCATCTACAAATTCAGCTTTAGCCTGCTCCATAGTCATCTCTCTTTGGTTCTTGAAATCCGTAATCTCTAGTGACTTCTCAGCATATTCCCTCTCCAAAGCTAACCTTTCTTCCTTGTCCAACTTAAAAGAGTCTAATTTAGCCTTTAATATAGCAGCATCCTCTTCCATAGCAGCTAACTCTCTATCGTATGTATCTGTACGCATAGTCTTTCCGTGTGCTACAATCCAAGCATCTTGCTCTATCTGTAAATCTCTCATTACTTGATAATGCTCCACCTCAGCTCTTTGTCTGTTAAGGTTAAAAACCTCCGTCTCTGTATTATGTGTTTCTGATAGTATATTCCTAGCTTCTGCATAAGCAACTTCACTAGCTATCATATCGTCTTTGTGAGTCTGTTCTGCTTTTTGAATTAAACTATTAGCATCTTTAATAATATTAACATCACCTTTTGCATTTTCAATCCTCAACTTCTGTCTATCTACATAGTTATTGAATCTTGTAGTTTGTTTTCTTTCAAAACTCTCTTGCTCTAAATTTAACTCTCTTTGAGCTACCATTTGTAAAAACTTCAACCTATCCTCTTCGTGTCTTATAGTAGCTAACATTTCAGCATCCCTGTTCTTTTGATTCTGAGCATCTAAATTAATGTCTGCACCAACAAAAGCATTGCCGTTCCTAGCTCTTCTAGCTCTCCTTCCTCTTTTAGTTTCTATTTCAAATATATCTTCTAAATAAGACTTCTCTATAAGAAGTGCCGAAACTCTATCGTTAAGACGTTGTCTTTCTGCTCTGTTAGTAGAGAACATACCCGACTCAGCATCCTCTTCAAACTTAACTAATTCAGCAATAGCATCTTTAGTTTCTTTTCTGACTCTAAGAAGCGCAGCGTAATCTTTAAGAGCTGCTCTTCTACGTGCAGCAGCCTCATCTCCTTCAGAAGTTTTATTAATCTCAGCTATCTTCTTGTCTAATTCACCAAACTCATTTCTCAAGGCGAACAAGGCTTCACTAGCGTCATCAGCATTATGGATAGTGTCCATAAAGGCGGTGTTTAACAATGTATTAAACTTAGCTTGTAATTTATCAATAGAAGTGTCTAACTCATCAACCTCTTCTTTGGCAGCAGCAGTACTATCTGCAAAAAAGTCAAATAGAGATATGACAGTTGTTATAGCAAATATAATACCCAAAGGTCCTGTCATTGCAGAACCTATACCTTTAATAGCTTTACCAAATCCTCCTGCGGCTTGAGAAGCATAGAACATTTGTTGCGTTAACTGTGTTAAGTTATTTGCCATACCCCTAATACCATAAGGCGCATCACTAATAACCCTACCTAACTCCATAACAGAAGAAGTGGCAGCACCACTAGCTCCTGTTGAGCGATTCATAGTGTTAGCCAACTCGTTTATCCTTACTTGATTTTGAGCATACTCTGCGCCATTAAGGTCAAGAGTACGGTTTAACTCAGTTAGTCTATTTATTTCTTGATTAATAGCAAAAGTAGAGTTCTTATGAGCCTCTGTATTATTCTTGGCAGCAACCCTAGACTTTTCAATAGCTAAAGCTAATTTAGCCTCCGTAGATGCTAATTTATCTTTTAACGCTTTGCTTTCGGTCAGTCTCTTATCGCTTTCTTCATATTGTTGCCTTAAAGACTTAATAGCAGCCTTTAAATCACTTATCTCCTGTTTAGATTTAGCTGCCTCTACATCAATAGTGTATTTAATTATCTTATTTTCGTCTGCCATTGTTTCTTATTTTGTGTATTTTGTTTTCTTTGAAGTTTGTAGGTGCTTCATACTTCCCTTTAGCTATATCAATGTCCTCGACTCCTATTAAGAAGTCTGAGGACTTTAATAATAATAAAATTTGTTTTAACATATTGTTATATTTCCCAATTTTCGTTTATATTCTCCCAATTAGTATTTATATCCTCCCAATTAGTATTAGGCTTATCACTAGGCTCTGTTCTCTTGAACACATCATACTCGTCAGTTATTCTAAGTAAATCAAACTTAACCTCTCCACTAATAATATTTACACTCATTTGGTCTATTGTATATGACGTATTGTTATATACAATTTGGTCATTAAGTTTTAGATTAATAAAGATTAATGGTGGTAATATAGCCGTCATTTTTAACCTTTTTGCATAAGGGGAATATATTGAATTTATATATCTACTATGATATAACTCAAATAAACTATTATAGTTTATATCCCTATCATACTCATTAAACTCAGCGTTAAAATGTATTGTTTGAAAACGTGTCTCGCTAGAGCTAACATTTGAAGGTCTAACATATTGACCCGAAACGTGACCGTCCTCCCATTCTATATTAAAGCCTAGTGTTGGCGAGTTTACACAAAACAACCAAAGAGGTTTACCTATTGTTGGTTCAGGTACATTTCTCTTGTTGTCATTAACAAACCAACCCCACTGAATACCTGTTAATAATCCCGAAGGCTGAGCTGTCATTCTCTCATACATCATTTTTTCAACCTTTGGCTCTACTTTGTATGTACCTCCGTCAAATAAAAGAGAGTTACTTGTTTGACCACCCTCTGTAAAGTTGTTTACGTTGAACGTAACGCTTCCAAAATCATCACCTGTCAATTCCTTTTGGTTTATAGCTAAAAACGTCTTAGGCTCGCTAAATTTGTATTCTACTAGAGAATATGGAGCTATTCTCGATACAGTTCCTTTATCGACTTTAACGTATGGTGTTATATCTACTTGCTTACCCCTATCCAAGAAATAATCAAGACTCTCTATCTTCATTTCCCAAGTACCATCATCTTTTCTGTTCTCATAAGATACAAGATTAAACATCTTAAACAAGTCAGAAAGCATATCTATAATCTTATACTCGGGCATAAGTAGATTAGGTACTATATTCGATATTACATCTATAGTAGGTACTGGACCGTCATTAGATGTATTAGCATAAAACTTAGAATCTAAACTATATTGTCCATTGGTATCAAATCCATTTATAGTGATTAGTAATTCAGGCGCAAACTCTCCTATAGTATCGTCAGCAATTATTCTAGTCTTCAAATAGTAAGAGCCGTAGTCTTGACCTGCATCGGGGAAATCATCAAAAGGGAAATAGAAATCGCAAACCACATCATCATCTTCAGCAGACCCAGTCTGTATGAATGTATTATATGGCTCAGAACTTCCGTTCTTGTAAATATAAACCTGAAGCTCTATGTTTCCTGCACCAAGCATACTACTTACTCTCAAAGAGCCTGTATAGTATTTAGACAATCCCGAAGGGTTATTAAAAGGTCTTAACTCAGGGTAGTTGCTTAAAAGAGTCCATTCTCCACTTGATGCATTACCTCCTGCGTACCTTACTATTCGTTCAAAAACGAACTTCTCTCCATCTCCATAACTAAGGAATCCTTTAGTGCTATGCATCCACAAGTACAGTTCATCAAAAACAGTAGGGTTTCTTGCTTCAATACCTCCAAAAATCCAGTCTCTATTGAATTTTATATTCGGGAACTGATATTCTATTGCGTCTATTATAGTCTCTAGCTTTATAGCAGGTTTTAAGTCAAACCTAGTAAGTCTATCAGATGATACAACTTGGTAATCATCAGCTCTTTCTTGAGATGTCAGCATCCTGTGGAATCCTTGACTGTCAGTATATTCAAAACCTCTAGTGTGTGATAGCAATGGGAATTTGAACATTCCCTTGCTATTAGGTACTATAAGAGGTGTGTCTAATAAAGGTGGCTCATCAGAACCCTCTGTTATTAAAGATGTGCTTACCGAAAGGTCAGGTAAACCCATAGTATCGTAAGATATCATAGGATTAGCACCTGCCTCTAAAGCCCATATAAGCATAGATGCATCACCAAAAGCACTTCCTGAGTGACCTATTCCGTCAATACCGTCTAGCACTGATGCTATTTGGTCTCTATGTTCGTTACGTCTATCCATATCAGATGTACTACCTCCACTTGTAGCAGATATATATATGTCATAGTCGTTTCCAAATATGTTTATACTCGTTGTACCCGAAGAACTCGTTGCCGATGTAACACTAAGACCCCATTCACTTCTTATACCCTCATCACTATAAGGTAATACGTCAAAACCGCTTTCTAATCCTATTTGAACATTCTCGTCATTAAGCTCTATATTATACAGCGCTAATTGGTCTAAGTCTCTTAGTTTAGAGTCAGATAAAGTGTCCTTAACAGATGAAAGCTCTCCAAAAAACTGTGTTTTGTAGTACATTGGCAAACCTTTGACAATCTCTACGTGATTTAGCTTTAAATAACCCTTCTTGAAGTCAACTCCGTTTAGTGTTATAATAGCTTCATACTTTTTTCTAGGGTCAAAACCCTCTTGCACTTTAGAGCTTGAAAACCTCTTAAACGCCTTATTGTTGTTTTTAGTTGCAGGTAGTGTAAATGGGTTGGTAAATGATGTAAAAACCTTACCAACATCCTTAGCTTTCTTTATAGAGTCTTTTATTGATATACTAGCAGAATCTCCTAGGTCTAAATAATACCAATCATCTACAACTAAACCAAAGTTGTCAATTCTACCTGTATTTAATCTTATTTGTGGTTGAATCATTTATCTAACTGTGTTTATCCAATCATAAGCAGATTGAAATTTAAAAGTGTAATTAATCATATTGTCATTAATCCTGTTTTTTATTATAGTGTCATTTGTTTGTATATTAACAGGAACTATCCAAAATGGTGATGTCTTGGGTAACCAACCCTTACCTAGCTTAGTCGTATCTACCTTTACCCATACTTGCTCTGACAACATCATCTCTATAAAAGACTCGTTATCCTCTTCATTAACCCAACCAGTGTTCATTACAAATGATATCTCAGCATTTCTATCTATAGTGTATTTCTGATGTCTAGTATCGCTATAATTACCTATTCCGTCAGATATGTTTCTATCAAAAGTAACGCTCTTAGCTTTTAAGCCAACTTCATACTTCCCAAAGAAGTGAAGTGGCTGCATAGCACCACCTTTATTAACAAAAAACAATTCAGATACACCATATTTATTGCAATCTCCGTAGTTTATATAAAAAGCCTCATCAGGAGCATTATCAAAAGAAGCTAGTATCCTGTCAGCAAACACACCACCGCTTGAAGTTGCTATGTATCTTACCACACTACCAGTGTCTTCTATTGGAGATAAACCCGAAATAGTATGAAAAGTATGGTAAGAATTAGTATTGAAATTCTTTGTCTGTAGCTTCCACCCAGTTAAATGGTCTTGTAGTATAGGTATATTAGCGTTAACCTCAGGATAAGCCGTCATATCATCAGGTGATAGCAAGAAATTCTTGTACCATTGATAATTTCTTCCGTCTTGATAGTTACCGTACCCATCTAGTCCAGTAAGAAACTCTTCGGGTTCATCAAATGCGTTTCCGTCTGTAAATACCTTAGTCTTTATGTAACTAATCCATACAGCATCGGAATCTTGACTACCACCGAATGTTACTTCTACAAAGTCTCTAGCAAATTCAGCTATATCTATCGCACATACTCCATTTACAGCAGTAGTTCTTAGTTTTGTATTAGGGTATGTAGGTCTATCAGAAGTTAGGTCTCCATTCCAAATCCTAAGCTCTAAAGTCATATAAGATAGGTCAATATTCTCTTCCTCTACCCAAAAAGGACTCCTTAAAAATATTCTAGTAGTTGGTATAGCCATTATTGTTTGTTTTTCTTACTTAGGTTTATTATATTGCCAGTAACCATAGCAATCCCTATTACAGCAAAAGGTATAATATCCCAATAGTTATTACTATTAGTGATTACGTTTCTCGTAATCATAAACTGCGCTATAATACACATACCTATACCTATGTATCCAACCGCATTGAACTTCTTTACTAAATCTATTATATCTTTCATATCTTATGTTTAAAATAAATCACTTAAATCGTCTTCTATTGCTATCTTTAAGTCTCTTTCAAAAGATAGTCTTAAATCACTGTTTTTATTGACAAAGTCTAGTATTTTAGAACCCTTGTACCCAAATCTCTTTATAGTACCTCGCCTACCTATACCTCTTGTTATTGCAAAAGCAGCTCTTTTTCTGTTTTGTGTTGTATTAGCTAAGAATCTACCAAACCTATCTCTAGGTCTAACATTTCTAGCTTTCATCCATATAAGTATATCTGTAGATGAAGGCATACGTCTACCTGCTTTTCTACCTGCATCTATTATATTCATAGTGGAATCATACTCTAATATAAGAGAACTATCCTTTACAGAATACTTTATAGATTTATATGTAGAACCAGTTGCATAGGTTCTGTCTACTTTAAGCTGTCTTTTCAGAGCTTTAGTAAACTTTACCCCATACTTATTAAGTACCTCATCTATACTTTCCTTTAGCATCCGAAAACTTGTACATTAGGTATGTTAAGAAGTACTTCAGTGCCAAATCCACTTAAATTATTACCAAATTCACCTGATATATATTCTAATTGAGGTTCATTATCTAACGTTATACTTTCATCCATATTCAACCTACCTCTTTTTAGAGAAGTAAGAAACTTGTTGAGAACCCCTGCTTGTGTATTAAGTACGTCTATAAGGTTGTTGTTACCTTCAAACGAATTACTATACTCTTTAGACTCATCAACTATGTCTACAGCTATAATGTTAAGAGACATCTTAATTGTACTCCCCACGTAAACTAAATTCCCCAAATTTACGTTTACAAGTGGGAATAAAGTCTGCTTAATAAGGTCAGCCTCATCTACATCACCAAATGTCACTGCGTGTACAAGTGGGTCATTCTTAAAATGCTCTTCAACTATGTCTAATATATGATATACTTCATTCATACTACTTAATGTTCTTTAAATTCTCTCTTTCTATTTCTATTCTCTCCTTATTAAACATAAGGAATGTTAATGCTTCGTGGATGTTTGAACCTGCGGCTTTATCCAGTTTGAAAAAGTCGCCTCCTGCAAGCTCATACATAGAACTATATCCCGAATACTTTTGGTTAAAATGTTCCTCTCTTCCTCCGATAGTGTTGTTCTTAGTTCCTTTTGATTTTGTAAAGAGGTCAGAGTAATTCTCGACAATTCCTTTCCTAAACTCCAAAAAAAAACCCTAGCACCAATAGCTATATCTAGTGGCATATCTAACAATATCTCAGAATATTCTTTAGTTCCTTTATAAGATGCTATCCTGTAACTCTCTTTATTATTATAACTAGGGTGTATAGGTCTAAACAAAACAGCCATAGCTTTATTCAGATTCTTTATGTCGTCTAAGAATAGGTTTAAGTCAGTGTATTCACCATAACTTATATTATCTAGGTTAGGTACGAATCCAAACTCAACAACAGCTCCGTCAGTACCCTCTAAGGAGAATCTTCTCTTTAACTTAGGTTTTGTAGAGAATAAGTTGTTTAAGTGGTTTATTATCTCATTAAAACTACCGAAAGGTACAGAAATAACATCTTTGTATGACAACCCACAGAATATCTCTAGCATCTTAACCTCTAAAAACTCATCATTAGCATCAGGATTATTCCTTATAATATCCATATACTTCATATAGTCACCTAATCTTATAGCTCCTAGGTCAGACGGAACAGAAACTTCTAATTCACTCATATTTATTCTATTTATTATAGAATAAAACTAAATAAACTATCTATTGTATTAATGCAGTTTATCGAATAAAAAAAGACAAAAAAGGTATTTTATAGTCTTATAATATAAATATTTAGTTATTTATATTAAACTCTTCTTTAAGATGTCAACATACTAGACTACAAACTTAAAAGGTGTATATGAAACGGCTAAGAGGTAAAAGACTTAACCTAACAAAACTTATAACAGAGGATTGACTTGTCTCCTTCGTTATTTGGTTCAGATAAACCTTCCTTTAATCTTAGCCTATCTAAATTTTTAGCAGTAAGTTTTCACGCACCCTCGATAGACTCCTATGATTAGTGTATAGTATAATAGCTATACATAAGGAAACTATTTTATATTTAACTACTGTAAGGGGTGCTTATATCCTTTAAGTATCCATTCATACCTATAAAATATACATCAAGCAGTAGCGAGGTTCTCAAACACCGAGCTACTACAATAGTGTCACATAACCAATAATAAGTCACCTCGCAAACAAAATGTTAACTCGCTTTGAGAGCGATTAACATTCTTTAAACAACAAGGAATATATAAAGAAACCTAGACAACAACTTAGGGAGAGGACTCCCCTTTATATTAAAGTAGGGGTTCTTACCATTGGGGATGGACGAACCCTAACACTATTCTAACAAGTAAAGTAGAAAACACCTCAAGACTTATAAATAGAATACATCACAAGGTTTTAAGTACATATTTACACACACCTACAAGTATCTATACACACCCTAATAAGCAAAGTTTAAGACTCCTTGAATTCATAGAAAAGGCTTAGTAACACCTATAAATATTCATATTACGTTGAATTCATCACATTAGCTAAGTAACGATATTATATATTCATATCACGTTGTTTTATGTATTGTGAAAATAAAGGGGGGATGTTAACCCCCTATATTATATTACTACTGTAAATTAGTGTTTTATATCCGTAGTTATATGCAATTAAGAAAGTTCCTTAATAACATCATTTAATACTTCTATTGCATTTGAGTTTGTATGCACATCCCCAATGTCAATTAAGTGTTGTTTTAGAATTTCTAATTCGTTTATCATTTCTTGTCTTTTAGGTGTCATAATCATAATTTTAAAAGCATATAACAACGTATATAGTTTATATGCCAAGTTAATAATTTGTTTAATTTGAAGTGTAGTTTAATGGCTTACAAAACCATATACTCAACGTTAGCACCAATATTAAATCCATTCTAATTTCCATCTAAAACAATTTAAAGTAATTTCTTTAGTGGCTTTTGTTGGTCTATATCCTTTATTTGTAAATATTGCTTTTAAATTATTTTCCTTATCATAAATATTTACGCTTGTTCCGTTTCTTTTTGCAAATAATGTAATTAACATAGTTTTATATTTTAAATTTAATAACCCGTACAGGTGCTAACAACACCTATACCCCATACGCTATCGCTTTACGGTGCATAGCCAAACCGTTGTAGTGCATTAGTATAATTCTATACCGTTAACTTCTAGCATTGCAAACAATAAGTCTGTATAAGGGTCTTCTTCTACTCTGTTACCCCATTTAGGGTCTAATGGTTTGCAGTATTTTTCTGAAATTTCAGCTATAAATTCATAAACATCTTTTACACCGCTAGTAAGGTCTAAGAAGTTTCTATCTATATCTTTTTGAATTGCTGAAAAATTTGGTTTTTTATTATTAGTCCACATATTTTTTTTGTTTTTTAGTTATTAATTAACGCACTACAACAATTTGTATAGTGCATAGCCAATTTAACATTCGTTTTACTTTGTTTATACTTAGCGTTGTGTGTAATTACCAAGAGACTTCTACAGAATAATTTGGTGACCACCTAATAACTTTAAATCCTTTATCTATTAAATAAGGTTTCATTTCTGTCTCTACTAATCTTTGTATTGTGTATTTACCATCAAACAGCTCGCCCATTAACATCTTGCACTTATTGTCGTATAAGTTGTCAGTTAACCTTATTTTGTTGTTTTTAGAACGTTTAGCGTAGCTCTTAAACTTTGGTAATAAAACCTCATTAAAAACCCTGTCTAATTTTTTAATATCTATGTCTATACTTGTTGTATTGCTTAATTCTTGTAAATCCTTTATATGTTTCATTTTAAATTTGTTTTAAGTCAAATATACTAGTATTAAGTACATTATATATTATTTTAAATTCTGTTTTTTTACATTGGTCGTAAACGCTTTTATATTGCATAGTATTAACTACATCTTCTCTAATTTTATCTATCTTTATTCTATAGATAACACTATCTAAATAAGTGATGTTTATTAGTTTTTCTTTTAAGTTTAATTTATGCTTTATTAACTTACTATTGTACTTAGCTTTTATAACACCCCTCTTTTTATCCTTATATATTATATCCATATTTATTGTTATTTTAGTTGTTTTTTTAAATACAATTATCTTGCAATTCCTTTAATATTTCAGGCGTTATTTCGCTGTCAAAATCAACGTAATACGGGTCAAAATTATCGAAATTAAAATAGCCTTCGCCATTATCACAGTCAAAATTAAACGTTTGACCATCTGTCAACTCTATATCTAAATAACAAGTTTGTGATAAAAGACTTTCAACATCTTCGCAAATGTATGGTTCTGAATAATTACCACGTGCATCACCGCCTAAATGTACATTAACAATTGCCACACCGTCATAAATATCCTCAGGTAATACACCGCATAAAGTAAACGGAGCGTTCCAATCATAAGTATTAAAAGACTTCATTTGTCCTAAATTACATTCGTCTAAATGTGTAGCATAGTGTAATTCTTCTAATTTGAAGATATTAATAATATCTTCTTTTTTTGTGTTTTGGTATTCATTATTAGTTAGGTAATCGTGCATCTCACCATTTGCACCCAATATTGATATATTTACGTTTTTGATTTTTAAAGTATTCATGATTATATATTTTAAAGTTTATTGATTTAAGTAGTTGAAATCTTGTGTTATAGCGTCAAGACCTTTTAAGGTTCTTAGCTGAAT
>TARA_R110002012_G_scaffold13845_4_pt1 | contig 12135 bp, 7 predicted proteins | sample TARA_R110002012 | Tara Oceans TARA_R110002012 (sample SAMEA4396515) | marine metagenome | biome: Westerlies Biome; feature: [DCM] deep chlorophyll maximum layer (ENVO:01000326); material: water (ENVO:00002006), including particulate matter (ENVO:01000060) such as... | depth 40 m
CTCAAAATCGCCAGGACATCCCTGTAGGAATAGGCTTCGAAGGCTTTGTCGCCATCTCTCTTTGTCCTCGTGTTCTTGCGTAGGTCGAGCACCGCATCCAGCAACCCAAAAAGTGGTGTATCCTTCAGCGGATATCCCATGGTGATGTTCACTTGCTTCACGCCTTCCGGCAGAGAATTGAGCACCGGAAACAGGAAATGCTCCATAGGCATGACAACGACCGTTTCTTCAGGTACCCAGGACGGATCTTTTGCCAGCTCTTCTAATCGTTCGCCCACGTATTTGGCTTGCCCTATCTCCAGCGACACGCCAACAGCATCGATGTCCTTCGGCTTTTCGAAGTTGGCAGGGATTTCTGCCGGGAAGGTTTTGCCCAGCAACGTATCTTCTTTGTACTGCCTGAAAAACTGGCCCGACTCCTGCTGCTCCGACCGAACGTAATAGTCGTCCATGTCCCAGAAAATGCGGGCGTTGGTTTCTCTCACAAAGTACTTCAGCACAGCCTCCTCGGCAGAAGTCAGTGCATTGAAGCCAGCAAACCAAAACTGCGAATCGCCTTGATCAGGATCGAAAGTATCGGCATTGCAGGCTTCGGCGATGCTTCGATATACCATGCCCTTGTAGGCAAGCTTCCTGTCAGCAAGCCGCTTGCGGTAATCCTGGTAGATAGGTACGAGCAGCTTCCATGTTTTCAAAAAATGAAGCTGGTCTCCTTTGGCCTGAGGCATGAAACTCTTCCAGAACGACTGAATCACCAGCCGCTCTTCATCGCCCAGGTAGGCAAAAGCATCGTCGAGCTCCTTCTGGGTCTGAATACTTTGAAAGAGATGGTCTGGCTCCACAAGGTATTGGTCAATATCCTCAAAGTCTCCCACCAGCACTTCGCCCCAGAAAAAGAACTTCTCCAGCGATTCCGCTTCAGGGTTAACCTTTCGGTAAGCGCTGTACATCTCGTACACCAGTGTCAGCTTATCGGCAATTTGGACGTCGGTGTATTGAAACAGGAAGTCCTCAAGGCTGTATATTTCCGGCGCCCACACGGGGTTCTTGATCTTTCGTGCCAACGCCCTGCGCAGGAACAGGCCCGCCCGGCGGTTGGGGAAAATCAGCTTTACCTTGCCCAGGTCTTCGCCTCCTTCGGCGATGAGTGCATCGGCAATCTCTTCCAGAAATGTTCGCTGCTGGCTCATGCTACCTGATTGATTTTTAGTTCGTCGATATACACCAGGAAGCCAGTCACCTTAGCATAACCCATACCAGAGAGCAAACTCACGTATTCCGTCGCCTGCCGGACATGGTTATTGGAAGGCATCCCGGTCTTAAATTCTATCAGCACCGCCTCTTCCGCTTTCAGTAATACCCTATCGAAGCGCCTGATGTCGCCGCTCATGGGCAGTACAGGACTTTCAGTCCGCACTTCCCACTCTCCGCCATACCAGCCTTTCATTTCAGGCAGGTCGAACAGCTTTTCAAGTTGTTCCCGGATGGATGCTTGCTCTTCCTTGTCCATTGGCTCCAATGGCAGCAGGTCAGTCAATACTTTCAGGAGATCGTCCTGGTGCTTGATATGAGAAAGTAGTCGGTGATATACCGTGCCTCGTTGGGTAGAAATCAGGCTTTTCTCCCTGACACCTTCGTCAAGCGTGCCACCTTGCAAGCGGATGCTAAGCCGGTTGCGCCAATTGGTGGAAAGGTAGTTTTTTAAGCCAACTGTCGGTTGCCTGTCTCCTATTTGCTCGTCGTCGTACAAAGGTAGTCCGCCTATTTGCACTGAGTAGCTAGCTGCATCTATTTCCGGCGCAGGTGTGATAGCGAAGTCCCCGGTGCTCTCATCAAGAAAGAGCTTATAGAGTAAATCCGATACTTTATTGATGCTGAAACCTCCCGATTTATTGAACTTGGGCAAAGGCGCATAAATGTAAAGCGCTTCCTCTGGCCGGGTGAGGGCCACGTAGAGCAGGTTAATATTGTCGAGATAGATTTGTTTTTTTTCTTCGTAGTAAGCCTCGGCAAAATACGTGGCCGTCAGCTTGCTGGAGTAGCGCACCGGATAATAAGGCAGCCGGTCGAAGGGCGGAATAGCCGGGGCTTCGCACCACAGCACCTCTTCCAGCTTGTGGTCAAAGTCCCAGCTGCAGAATGGCACCAGCACAGCCTTGAACTCCAGGCCTTTGGCTTTGTGAATGGTCATGATGCGGATGGCGTCCTGCTCTTCAGGCACCTGCACGCTGCGACGGGAGCCTGTATCGGCCCACCACTGTAGGAATGAGCCCACATCACCCCGGTTGTTTTTACTGTACTCCAGCAGGGCATCCTGAAAGCCCTGGAGATAAGGAAACTCTCTTGGGTATTCCGTCAGGCCAAACAACCCGATCAAGCGCTCGGTCAGCTCTAGCAACGGCACCTTCAGCAAGGCAGGCAGTTCTTCAATAAAATCCGCTGGCAGCAATTGCTCAAACTCTGCCTGCTTTTCTTGGTTGCCCGCCCAAATGAATAGCTCCGACAACCCGGGCACAGATTTTTTGGTAAGAAAATGATGGTATTCGTACACCAGCTGTGCCAGGGCCAGGTTGTTTTTGGGGTTGTACAAATGGCTGAAAGCAGACAACAGCAACCGCACGACCGGGGAAGCACCGAGGTAAAGTGACTCTGGCGAAATGACATCGTAGCGCTTTTTACCTGTGGCCGTTTCCTTTTTCTCTAGTAGCGCCTTCGCCATTTTCCTACCTTCTTCTGCCCGCCTCACCAGGATGCAAATGTCCCGCAACGCATATTTTGGTTGCAGGTCTTCGATAGTGGTAATCGCTTGCTGAATGGCTTTTTCGTCCCAGCTCCCAGTTTCTTCCGAAGCCTCCTCGTCATCGTCCGGACTGTCGCTTTCAAACCACTGAAGCTTTATCAGTCCACCTATTTTGTTTTCGTTGCCCTGCCCCTGCGCCGCCTCGTGGTACGACAGCCGGAAGCGTTCCAGCTCCTTCCCGACTCTCGCTTTCATGGTGTCGTCAGGAATAGATGAAGCACCTTCCAACAGCATATCAGCCAGGAAGTTCGGAGCCAGGTCAAAGAGTTTATTGTTGAAGTTGATGATGTTGGCGTAGCTGCGCCAGTTGTTTTGGAGCTGCTCGGCTTGGGTGTATACGTCGCCAATATCATTGGCCACCTGATCAAGCAGTAGCTGGGAGTCGCCACCCCGCCAGCGGTAGATGGACTGTTTCACATCGCCTACCACCAGGTTTTTGTAGCCTTGCGCCAGGCTGTTTTCTACCAAAGGCCGGAAGTTGCGCCACTGAAAGCCGGACGTGTCCTGAAACTCATCGATGAGGTAGTGTCGGTAAAACGTGCCTGCCTTTTCGTAGATATAGGGCGTTTCGTTGTCGCCGATAATGCGGTTAAGAAAGTCGGGCGCATCGGAAATCAGCATCACCTCTTCTTCATCCCGGTAGTCCCCCAGGTTGCGGCTGAGGTCGGAAATGATGCCCAGCGTGTACAGGTAGCGCATGACCTGGATGGCGCTGTTGTAGGCCAGGATATTACGGTCGTGGTAGTCGATCATGCCATTGTAAGCGGCCAGAATACCTCCTTCCAGCGCCTGCTCCAGCTGGGGCCTGATCTTGCTGGTTTTGGTGATCCATGCATCGAGGTTGTCGGTGGCGCCCCGGCGGGTATCGGAGATTTCGTATTCGTTTTTGGCAAACTTGGTAAACAGGCCAGCCGGGCCGCTTCCTCCACGGCTGAAATCTGCGACGGTAAGCCCGTGCTCCTCCAGTACTTTATCAAATTTGGCAATGAAGCCCTTCACCGTGTTTTCAAAAACGGCCGTCAGCTCCTGCATGCCTTTCATGAACAGCTGCACCCGGTTGTCGTCTTTGGCTACTTCGGCCAGCATAGGAGCGACTACCTTGAAGCGTTCCTTAAAAAGCTCCCTACCCAGGCTGCGGATGTCTTTGCGGATGTCCCACGACTTGCCCTGCTGTAGTTTGTCTTCCGCAAACTGCGTGAGCCAGCGGGTGAGCTGGGGGTTGTCACCTACCTCCAGCAGCATGCGGTCGATGATTTCGTCCAGCACCTTTTCCTGGTCCAGTTCCAGGGTAACGCCGCCCTGAATGCCCACCTCCCGGGCAAAGGCCCGCAGCACCCGCTGGAAGAACTTGTCGATGGTGCTGACATTGAAGTGGCTGTAGTCGTGGAGGATGGCGGTGAGGCTGTCGTCGGCCTTTTTGCTCAGCTGCTGGTCGGTGATCCCCAGCGTATCCCTGATCTCAGCCCTCAGTCCTTTGCCCTCCCCTTTGCGCAGCATGTCGAGGTTTTGAATGATGCGGGACTTCATTTCGGCCGTGGCCTTGTTGGTGAAGGTCACTGCCAGGATGTGGCGGAAGTAGCCGGGAAACTGCAAGGCCAGCAAGATGTACTCCCGGGCCAGCGTATACGTTTTGCCCGACCCGGCTGACGAACGGTAGATGATGAAGGATTTGGGGGATTCGGGTTGGGGAGTCATTGGGGTAAATATAGAACAGAACTGACTACACTTCAATTCAATGAAGCTTAACATCAAAATCAAGGCCATCAAGCTGGCTATCCACTCAATTTTAAAAGCATTTAAAGCATATAAAAATTGGGTGAAAGTTAATATTGCACTGAATAAGTACATTTTAATACACTATTACCTTGATTATTCATAGATAGTGTATATTGGTTTGGAAGTTTTTGTTCTGAATCAAAATTGTGTTGGGTAAATAATAGATAATATGGAAAAATCACATGACCCGAGAGAATTCATTCGAGGTATCCAGCAAATACTCATAAACAATACAATAAGGATAGGTTTCCTTTTCGGCGCTGGCAGTTCGATGGCAGCACCTCTTACCGATGAAGATGGGCAGCATCTTAAGGACGCAAGAAACAAAGTCAAGCCGCTAATTCCTGGCGTACGAGTGATGACCGACGAAATTCTGCAAAGTATTAAAGACACGAAATTTAAAAAAGCATTGGAAAGCATTAAGGCAGAACTGGAGGAGAATGAAAAAGACGAAAAGAAGCGAGCCTTTGCTTTTATGCTGGAAAATATCATCTCGTCAATTGATCAAAAAATAAAAGTCGTGGCAAGCGACACACTCTGTGGTCTGGATAAAAATGGTTTAAAAGAATTGAGATCTCTTTTTCAACAAAAAATTAAGTCGTTGGTCGAGGTGCATAAGAATCCGAAAATCAACATCAAGGAATCCGCTCGTCTCCATTCGAATTTCGCAAGGTGGATAAAGTATGCCTCGAGAAAAAATGCCATCGAGGTCTTTACTACAAACTATGACTATCTCTTCGAAATTGGGTATGAATCTCAGAGTTTACCATATTTTGACGGATTTGTGGGTGGTTATAACCCTTTCTTTGACCCAATCAGTGTAGAAAATGACCAAATGATTCCCAAGTGGACAAGACTTTGGAAACTTCATGGCTCACTTGGCTGGGGGTATGATGAAGACGAAAAGAGGATAATTAGGTCTAGAGAAATCAGTGATGACCGAATAGTTATTTACCCATCCTTGCTAAAGTATGATGACTCAAGGAAACAACCTTATTCCAGCTACATTGAGCGACTTTCATCTTTTTTAAAGAAAGATGATGGCGTGCTGTTTATTTGTGGCTATTCCTTTGGTGACGAACACATTAATGACACAATAATAAATGCCTTAGCTCAATCTCGGTCAACAACAGTTATTGCACTAGTATTTGATAAAGAATTGAACGAAGATTCTATTTCAGTGAAAGTTGGCATGAATTCGAATCAATTTGTCATCTGCGGAAATAAATCTGCCTTAATCGGAGGTATTTTTGGCGCTTGGAAGTTAAAACGAGAGCCTGCTAAACACGATTTTGAGTTTATTGATCAGTTCTTTGATAGAGATGGCCCAGAGCCAGAATCAGCAACCGGCATAGGAGATGAAATTGAACTACCAACTGGAGAGTTGAAACTTGTCGATTTCGGAGAGTTTGTGAGATTCTTGATTGAATTGTCATACCCAATGGAGGTAAAATATGAGTAGTCAAACCTACACTACTATAGGTCATGTAAAAAGTGTTAATGGCAGTCGCCTATCGATCAAATTATCTGACGATATTAAATCGTCCATACCAATTATCGATGGCGTAGTATACAGAGTTGGCCAAATCGGTTCTTTTGTTAGAATTCCGTTAGGCTATGCCAACCTTTATGGAATTGTCACTCAAGCCGGAGCAGAAGCGATACCCGAAAAACTAATTGGAATTTCTTCCGCAAGTGACAATCTGATGAGCTCACGTTGGATTACGGTTGTGTTGGTGGGAGAAAGAATTAGAGATAGGTTTGAGAGGGGAGTCATACAATATCCTACACCTGAAGACGAGGTTCATTTAGTTACAATTGACGATCTAAAAATCATTTACAGTCAAATTAACAAGGACAGCTCCCTGACTGTCGGACAAATAAGTGCCTCGGAAAGCTTGCCGGCTCACATTGACTTAGATAAATTCACATCAAGACATTGTGCGATTGTCGGAAGCACCGGAAGCGGAAAATCAAATACCGTCTCCATAATCCTAGAAGCAATCGCCTCAAATAAAAAATTCAAGTCATCTCGCATTTTGTTGATAGATCCTCACGGAGAATACAATGAGACACTAAGGACTTATAGTAAGGTCTACAGAATCGGCGCAGACACCAAAAACGATGAGAATGAGCTAAGCATTCCCTTTTGGGCTCTTCCATTCAACGAACTCTTTTCCATATTCCCCGGCGCATTAAAAGAGTCTGCATTGGAATCAATCCGAGCAATGGTATATGAAAGAAAAGTCGAGGCAGCTAAATTACTGGATAAAAAACCCTTAGAACAATCAATTAGCGCTGATAGTCCAATTCCATTCAGCCTGAACAAACTTTGGTTTGAATTGGATGATTTTGAAAAACAGGTTTTCAACAAGGAAAAAGTAGGCTCTGATTTTGAGTTGAAATTAGTGGATCGAATTGAAAATGGCGATCCAAGTAACCTGAAACCAAGCAAACACCACCCACCTGCACCAGGTGGGGGTAATCCGAATATTAATAAGGGTGCCATGGGTATTTTGTCATACCTAAATGGAATTAGAAATCGGCTAATGGATGACAGATACAATTTCCTTTTCAACCCAGGTGCCTACAAGCCTAATCTAACCGGGAAAGCCACAAAAGATCTCCACCTGCTTCTTGCTGAGTGGCTAAATCATGATAAGCCCATAACAATCCTTGATTTATCGGGAGTTCCTTCCGAAATCATGTCTTCTATTTCAGGTACGATAATCAAAATTATTTATGACTCGCTCTTTTGGGGCCAAGAGTTAAATGTAGGTGGAAGGAAGCAGCCAATTTTGCTAGCTTTAGAAGAAGCTCATAGCTACCTGAAGGCGGGAGAGAACTCTATTTCGTCCAGAATAGTGCAGACGATAGCAAAAGAGGGAAGAAAGTATGGAGTTGGGCTATTGTTAATTACACAGAGACCCTCTGAATTGGATGAAACTGTTTTAAGTCAGTTAGGTTCTTTGATTGCGTTGAGGATGACAAACTCAAAAGATCGAGGGCATGTGGGCAGTGTTATGCCTGACGACCTTAATGACCTAGTTTCGTTACTGCCAAGTTTAAGGACAGGGGAAGGACTGATTATGGGAGAGTCGGTAAAAATACCCTCTCGTGTTAGGTTTGATAAAATTGCCTATGCACCAAAAAGTAGTGACCCCTTGATTTCAGAGCAATGGATACTTGACAAGCCCGACTCAAAAGAATACGAAGATCTTATTCTGAGATGGCGAAACAGAAAGTTCAAATAAGTAATAACCCAATAATTAATAATCATGGAAATAGAAAAGGAATATGTATCATCATCAAACATAGAAGCGGTGGGATATGACGACGATTCCGAGACATTGAGAATTTGGTTTCTTAATGGTTCGATTTATGATTATTCCGGCGTAGGTCTACTCGAATATCAGTCTCTTAGAGATGCAGCATCTGTTGGCTCATATTTGCATAGAAATATCAAAGGTCAATACTCTTATCAAAAAGTAGGCTGATGGCAGTTTCTTTAGACCAACAACGTAAAAGAGTAGAAATCTCCTCTTTTGAACTAGACAACGAGATTGTGTTCACCTATTTTAATAAGCTCCCCGCATCCCAGCGGGATGAAAAGCTTATTCGTGCTATTTATATCGGAGTGCTGGCTTTAATGGAAGATCGTATTTCGGCGTTTCTTTCTAAAACCAGCAATGAGCTAGGAACAGAACTTGAAAGTCTCAAAATGATCTTTGAGATGAAAAAAGAACTGTTCTACAAGTCTACTATAAAGGGAGCGATGGCCGAAGAGGATATTGCGGAATTCCTTAATCAGTTTTTCGCCACCAGAAAACTCAGAGACAGAGCTTTGCTCACAGGCAATACCGCCGGCAGCCTTTCAAAAAATAAAACGGGTGACATCATATGTGAACTTGACGGCAACGCCGAGTTAAAAATTGCCATTGAGTGCAAATTCGACAAAAGCATTCGCCTAGGAGACATTGAAAGCAAGGAGTTGTTTACGAGAAAAATAGACACCACATGGAGTCAGCTAATCGAAGCGCAGGCGAACCGTGAAGCGAAGGTGAGCTTGATAGTATTCGATATTTCTTTAGTAGACAACTCGGTATTGAAGTCTTTCGACAACGTTGGCTACATACCTGGAGTTGGACTAGTCGCCATTGTTGACTCGCAAAAAGGAGACTATTCTAATCTTGGTATCGCCTATATGCTCGCAAGAGACATCGCTCTCAATTCAAGAGAGGTGGACCTCGACAAAGACCTACTGGCAATGCTTGTCAATCGAATAATTAAAGATATTAACGAGATAACTGCGATAAGGTCACTTGTCCAAAGCAATATTGACAACAACAAGAATATCTTAAAACAGCTGGAAAAATCAATGCTATTAATGGAGTTCAATCAACAATACCTTCAGAAATTCTTAGAGGACGGTATCCTGACAAAAAAAGATCTTCTTGATTACTATACTGGAGAAGATGTAAAAGATAGATTCAGGTTGATTGAGAAAGATATTGATGATCTATAAGCTGCCGTCCATTTATTACTAATAGACCTCTATGCCTCCACCAAAACCCAGACGAAGGGCAAAAAAAACACGTAAGGAAGAATCCATACCTTGGTGGGGCTGGGTTCTAATTGTCTTTGGGGTCGTTTTAGTCATACTAATTTTTGTGGGATCTCTTGGGATGTTTGACGCCTCCACCAAGGACATTCTTCCTCCGGAATTTACTGACTCTAAAGAAGAGGCTCTTAAAAAGAATGTAGCTTTGAAGGAGGAAATCGATAAACTAACACTCCTCAAAGAACGATTAGATCGACGATTTAGAATAGTCTATTTTTTTGTTAGGATCGCTCTAGTGATAGTAACCAGTATATCGATATACTTCGAAAGTGTATTACTGAGGGCGCAAACCCTGGAGGATTTTCTGAATTTCTATGAATTTTCGATAATCATACTATTCGCCATGAACTTCATCGCTTTTGGGACAATTGCGAATTTCAATGACTTTATTCATTTACTAAAAGCAAAGATTGAAAACTGGGTGTGGCGGAGAAACCTGGATCTTCCTAAACAGATTAAAAATAAGGAAACAGAGTTGACAAAACTGGGCTAAACGACTCATCGTTATATCATCGAAAGTATGCCACTCATATCATAGGAACTTGCGCCACTTGTATCATTGCCCAAGCGGCGAGACACCGAAATTAAGAACCCACAAGCCTGCCCGGCCGGGGAAGATCCTTGCGGGATGGAGGGTTACGCTCTCGCTAAACTTGCGACAGGGTACGCCAATCACACTTGCCTGCACCTATTCGGATGCCCCAGCCAAAGGCAAATACACCCTAAACGTAGTGCCCACTCCCTCCTCGCTTTCCACTTCAATGCGGCCTTTGTTCATGTCTACAAACTCTTTGACAAGGTTGAGGCCAAGGCCCACTCCTTTTTCGCCGCCAGTTCCCCAATGGCTGCGGCCTGCGTCAAAGCCAAAAAGCGTCTCCATTTTCTCAGCCGGGATGCCAATGCCGGAGTCCGAAACAGCAATAACGCTCTCCTTCCCTTCTAAGCCCAGTGATAGCCCCACCGTGCCTCCTTTTTTGGTAAACTTCAATGCATTGTTGAGCAGGTTTCTGATGATGGTAGACACGCTGTTTTTGTCAGCTAACACATTGACGGCGCCAGGTAAGTCGCTGGTGAGGGTGATTTGCTTGGAGACAGCCATGTTTTCGATCATGCTCAAATTCTCCTGACATAGTCGGGTAAGATCAAGCTCTTCGGGCTTATTGGGAAATTTCCCTTGCTGGCTCATGGCCCAGTGCAGCAGGTTATCGAGCAGGGCGGATAACTCGATAGCAGACTTATCAAGCATTTGGCTGATCTCAACAAGGTCGCTGGTGTCGCCACTTTCGAGGCTAAGCTCAATGAGTCGCACAAAGCCATGAAAATTACCAACGGGCCCCCGGATGTCGTGCGAAATAATCGAGAAGAATTTGTCTTTCGTATTATTCAGCTCTTCAAGGCGATCCCGCTGAGAGGCAATAATTCTCCTTCTTTCCCTTGATATTTTAATGGCCCGGTTCCGAAGCTTGTACAACCTGAACAGTACGTATACCAGAATAACAACCAGCACCAGCACAATGGCAATAGCTATCAGAATGATCCGCTGGTTTCGGGCCTGAGCTTGCAATAGATCCACCTCAATTTGCTTCTGCCCTACCTCAAACTCGGTCCGAAGATCGGCCATTTCCTGAATCACATCTTCGTTTTTTATGCTATCCCGGTAGGTGATGTATTGATGCAAATAAGTATAGGCCTTTTCGTGGTCACTCATCTCACGGTAGAGATCCGAAAGCCTGAGGCTTGCATCACGAACTCTTTCCTGAAGACCGTCAGCTTCAGCATACTGCAGGGCTTCTTGCAACAATTTCTCTGCACTTTTGAAGTCCTTCTTTTGAAGATAAATGTCCGCCATTTCCGTTTGAAACTCCGTAATGGCATATGAATCACTCAGCCCTATCAGTATTTGAATGGCTTCAGCCAGGTACTGCTCAGCCTTTTCAGCAGCACCTGTCCTGGCATAAACAAGCCCGGAATTGCCCAGATTGTAAGCCTTCCCTACCAGAAAATTCTTTCGTTCATAAATCTGACCAGACTCGTCGAAGAAGAACAGCGCACTGTCGTAGTTGGCTATCCGGTAGTATTCATAGCCCGTATTGAGCAAGGCAGCCGCCAGGGTAAGCGAGTCGCCGGAATCTCTAAGTATGCCAACAGCTTTCCTTTTGTATTTGATTCCTTTTACATGGTCGCCCATATCACCATAAACACCCGCAATAGACAAAAAAGCCCCACCTATACCAGTCTGGTAATTACCCTTCTGGGCCATTTCGACACTTTTGAAATACTCGGCAATAGCCAAATCAAAGTCGCCCTGAAACTTCAGCGCATTACCCTTTTGTAAATGCCCTCTATGCAACCAAACGTAGCTGGAGTGCTTTGTGGCAAGCTCAATCAGCTGCTCCGCATACTCAAGCATCTCGCCTGGCCTGGTCGATTGGAAGGCAATGCGTCGCAAAATTTCGAATTTGGCCGAGTCGGGTACTGTGCTGGTTTCAAGCACCTGAATAAGGCTATCTGCTTCGTGTTGATCCTGGGCAGAAGTGTTAGCACAAAAAAAGAGGTGGAGACCCGCAGCACATAAGCAGGCCCTCCAACTTGCAAACCGTTTCCACATTTTTCAGGAATTCACCTTAATATCCGGATCCAGGGTATAGGTATTTCCATTCGCCTTAAAGCCGATGGTGTAACTCTCTGATTTTCCCGGCTGATCTCCAACGATACCTGCCCAATTTGGGCTTGAAGGAAGAGACTTGAATACACCAGCAGCTCCCCCCAGGTAAGCAAATGAGCTGATCGCTACTGCTGAAGTGTTGTTTTTCGAAGAAATATGAAAAATGACGGTGTCACCTGGATTTGCATGCACGGTAAAATCGGTACTCGACCCGGTGTCGCCATCAAGGCATGAGTCGTAAAGCAGGCAGGCAGCCGCTGGTGATTGAGATGG
>TARA_R110002012_G_scaffold264895_1_pt1 | contig 12133 bp, 7 predicted proteins | sample TARA_R110002012 | Tara Oceans TARA_R110002012 (sample SAMEA4396515) | marine metagenome | biome: Westerlies Biome; feature: [DCM] deep chlorophyll maximum layer (ENVO:01000326); material: water (ENVO:00002006), including particulate matter (ENVO:01000060) such as... | depth 40 m
ATCGCTGTGGTTGTATTACTTACAGGTGCTATCACTAATGAAACCGTTGCAGCATCTGTTGCTCCTTGTGCATCAGTTACTGTGTAAGTAAACTCATCTGGTCCTGTATAGCCTGAATCAGGTGTGTAAGTGAACGTACCATCTGCATTTAAAACAACACTTCCATTTGATGGGTCTGTTGCTAAAGATGCTGTTTGAGCATCCCCTTCTGGATCCGTATCGTTATCTAATACATTTCCTAAGATATCTGTATCGATAGTTCCAAGGTAAGCATCATCATTTGCTACTGTAATGTTTGCAGTATCAGGGATTACTTGAATAGTAACTGTTGCTGTATCACAAGCAGCTGGATTACCATTATCACAAATTGTGTATGTAAAAGTATCCTCTCCTACAAAATCAGTGTTTGGTGTGTACTCATAAGTTCCATCAGGATTCATTACTAAAACTCCATTGGATGGATCTGTATTTGCAGTCACCGTAATTGGATCTCCGTCTGGATCAAAGTCATTAGAAAGTACACTTCCTTCAACAGGTGTGTTGATTTCTGTTACTCCAGTATCAGCATTTGCTACTGGTGGATCATTCTTACTTGTAGGAATAGGCAGCACCTCTATAAAAACTGTAGCTGTATCACAAGCTTGAGGACTACCGTTATCACAAACAGTATAAATAAAGCTATCCTCTCCTACAAAGTCAGCAGGTGGTGTATACGAATAAGAACCACTTGCATCAATATTTACAGTTATACCTTGTACTGTTGTAACAACTAGTGAGCTTACACTTTGAATATCACCTTGAGCATCAAAATCATTTGTTAATACATTACCAACTACAGTAGTGTTGATAAAGGTATTTTCAATATCATCAACAGCTATTGTATCAATTAGAGGATTAACTGTAACAGTTACGGTTGCAACATCACAATCATTATCGCTGTCACAAATTTGATAAGCAAACTGGAGATCAGTAGCATCAATTAATGGCGCGGTAAACTCTATAAAATCATCTGTTGGATCATTTGGAGTTCCATTAGTATTAACAACTGCCGTGCCCTGTGAAGGCTGCGTTGTAATTGTAATTGCACCCGTAGCTGCTAAATCAGGTCCAAAAGTATCATTTAACAGCACATCTATAGTAACTGTTTCTAATGGGAGTACTGAAGTTGAGTCATCAACTGCGTCAGGTCTTCCATCATCTACAAAATCATTTCCACATGTGGACATCAAGTTTATAACACGAGTTATTCTATTGTCATTCGCCCCATCAACATCAGATATTGAAACATATCCCGAATTATCATTTTCTATAACCACATATGTAACATCTACCATTGCAGAAGGTATCGATGTTGCATATCTATAATCACCATTAATATCTGTAGCTACAGTTCCTGTACTACCGTCTGAACCAATAATATCTACTTCTACGTTAGTTAGAGGATCCCCTCCTTCATCTGACACATTTCCACAAATAACTGGAGCAGAGAGTATAGTAGACTCTGGATTTACATACTCTGCATTATCCAACACGAGAGCATAGAATCTATCAAAATTTCCGTTTTGCTTACCTATAGTATATGAAAGCTTATTTTTCCCTTCCCAATAGTTACTAAATGTAAACCTAGGATCTTGAGAAATAGCGCCTCCTGGTGCAGTTATAGGATTTATAGCTGTACCCCTTATTGATTCTCCTGTATCTATAATCTCTATTAAGGTATTACCAGATGTATAATATGAATCAGGAAGACTTAATTCTGCATACTCTCTTGTAACCCTGCTATCACCGTCAATATCAAAAGGACTTCCGAAGAAAGAAATATCTACGGGCGTCATTGTTCCAGAAGCAACAAATGAAATATCAAATTTCACACTCTGATCACCATTATTTGTACTATTTATTTTCGGCTGAAAGGCTCTTGGGAGACCTTCATTTGCAACATCTATATCTAATAAAGTCGCACCATTTATAAACGCAACAATCTCAACAATTGCATCTATACTTGTTCCATGAACGTTATTTGGAAAAATATTTGGAAATCTATATTTGGCACCTTCTGACAAAGCAGCTCCCCCTATTAACGTAGGATTTGCAAAGTTTGAGTTTTCATAAAAAGGAGCACAATCACACCCTCTTTCTCCTGGAGGAACGATAAATACATCAGATACTGAAAGATATACTGTAGTCTCACTTTCGTGGCCATTAGCATCTATAATCTTATAATTAAACTGATCAAAACCTGTGTAACCTTGGTTAGGTGTATAGATAATCGTATCATCAGAAAGATCGTCAGGGGTATTGTTATCATTAATTTCAACAATACCATTTGCTGGGTTTTGAGTAATAATAATTGGCTCTGTTAATGAAGGACCATTGTTCCCATAGTCATCATTTGCAACTACATCTATATTTAAAGGCAAATCAAAGAAAACTGTTCTCGTATCATCTTGCGCACAAGGGCCGCCATCTACGTATATAGTAGTACTTGTAGCCTCACACCCAGGAAAAGGAGAAGCACTTAAGGTATAAAAACCTGGCTTTACAATTTCAACAATAGCTCCAGAGGCAGACATAGTACCATCTATAAACTCACCATCGGTAGTAGTCCAAGTAAAATAAGCACTATCATTTGGATTTTCTGGAGATAGTTCTAATGATGCTTTACAATTAAAAATACCCGGATCTTTTATAGATGTATCAAATACTGGAGGCTCTAGGAAATCATAAGGTCCAGAAAAATCCTTTAACTGCGAAGTAAAAGAAGTTGATGTTCTAGATTTAACTATAACTTTTGTCCATGGCGACTCACAAGCATCTCCTCCTTTAGCAAGCCTAGGGTCAACACCCAAAGCAGTAAGGTCTACTGCTAGTTCTGCAAGATTCCCGCTTGTATATACGGTAGAAAAAGGACTATTTGTATTATCATTATAAGTACCCCAAGGTGGAGCTGGTGTTGAATCTCCACTTAAATCTTCAAAAATTGTTAAACCATCTGGTATAACAACCTCTGCATAGCCATAACCATTCCAGTCACCATCAAAATTTACACCCCAGTCAAAATTAACAGGATTAATATTTGAAAAATCTGTTCTCTTTACCCAAATTCTGGCAATAACTTCATTAACGGTGTCACTACTGTAACTAAAACCTATGACTATATCACCAGTGCTTATAACATTACCCGAAGCATCAAATATCCAAGAAGTATGACCTTGATCTGGACCAGAATTCACAAAACCATTACCAGACACTTCAATTTGGGATTTAAATAATTCAAAATCTATGAAGTGATTTCCATCACTAGCCATACAACTCACCCCAAGATCAATCCACAAACTGCTATCTATGCTATTACCACCTCTTCTCAAGTGAATATATGAATCAACTATATCATTTTTCTCACCAACGGTCTTTGTAATCATAGACCACGTTGTTTCTGGATTATCTCCATTCTTAAGACCTCCAGAAAAGGTAGTTCTATCTAATCCCCCACCTATACTATTAAGATTTACATAATCTCTAATAAAGATAGCTTCATACAAAAGAGATCCATTAACCACTTCATATTGATTAAAGTTAGACCCCACAACAAAAGGTTGATTCAACCCACTCTGAGTGATATTTAAATAATTTGCTGCGTCACTTGTATCTATCAAACCAAATCCTGACGTCCCTTGGAACCAATCATCAATTCCAGCACCTATAGTTCCAGAATACACCCCACCATCAATCTCAAAATTTGCAGGCATTCCTCCATTTTGAGAAAGTGCAGTAAAATTAAAACCAAAGACACATACAATGGCTAAAACCATCTTTGCACCTAGATCAAACCTAGTTTTCACAAAGCTACCTGCAAGAGCAAAGGCTCTTACAGTATTTTTAGTAACACTAGTTATTTGTAATTTTTTTACCATATTATTCTTTATTATAAAACTAACTTCTGCCTCTTTAAAAGACATCCACTAACTCAACACGACTAATAACTTTAATTCAAAAATTATAAACCCAAAAATCCAACACCTCTTAACAAGATGATGCAACTTAATTGTTAAAATATTTGAGAACTAGGCTCCAGACAAGGCAACCTTAGAAAACCCAAATACAATAATCGCAGTTACAGACCACATTTGTAAATGCTTACAATGCAATTTATACTATATCAATAAGTTGGGTATTCAAATATAAAGCGATTATTACATCTACAATTTTACTTTTCAATGTATTAGTTATGCTACTTATTATCATCGACAAACTACACAAAAATCGATCTTCTACGTAATATGTTCTAACTATTATCATTAAAAAAACCACTAATATAAAATCAAGTCCGCTTTCGCGAAAGCGCATAAAACCAACCTAAACAGAGCCAAAATACCCCTTAAAGTAGCTTTCAAATATACTTCTTTTTCTTTAACACTATATAGTATCTTTACATTCTAAAATATTAGTGAATTCTATGAGTTTTAAAAAAGAAATAGCCCGTCGCCGAACCTTTGGAATTGTATCTCACCCAGATGCAGGAAAGACAACACTTACTGAAAAATTACTCCTTTTTGGTGGAGCAATTCAAGAAGCTGGGGCTGTAAAATCTAATAAAATTAAAAAAGGAGCAACGAGTGACTTTATGGAAATAGAACGCCAGCGTGGTATTTCTGTAGCCACTTCTGTTCTTGCTTTTGAATATAATGGCATTAAAATAAACATCCTTGATACTCCTGGTCACAAGGATTTTGCCGAAGATACCTTTAGAACATTAACTGCTGTAGATAGTGTTATCGTGGTAGTAGATGTTGCAAAAGGCGTGGAGCCACAGACAGAAAAACTCGTGGAAGTATGTAGAATGCGCAACATCCCAATGATTGTTTTTGTAAACAAACTGGATCGTGAGGGTAAAGACGCTTTTGAATTACTAGATGAAATTGAAGAAAAATTACACCTATCTGTTACTCCTTTAAGTTTCCCTATTGGTATGGGATATGACTTTAAAGGAATTTACAACCTTTGGGAGAAAAATGTTAACCTCTTTAGTGGAGATAGCAGAAAAAATATCGAGGAAACTATCAAAATCTCAAACCTTCAAGATGAAGTACTTGATAAGCTCGTAGGCCCTAAAGCTGCCGATAATCTTAGAGAAGAGATAGAGCTAGTACAAGGAGTGTATCCAGCTTTTAATCAGCAGGATTATCTTGATGGAAAGCAACAACCTGTATTTTTTGGTTCTGCCTTAAATAATTTTGGAGTAAGAGAATTATTAGATTGTTTTGTAAAAATCGCTCCACCACCACGACCAAAAAAGAGTGAAGAACGACTAGTACAACCTGACGAAAAAGACTTTTCTGGTTTTGTATTTAAGATTCACGCAAACATGGATCCTAAGCACAGAGACAGGCTTGCATTTATAAAAATAGTCTCTGGTGTTTTTGAGCGTAACAAGCCATATTTGCATGTAAGACACAAGAAAAACCTTAAGTTTTCTAGTCCTAACGCATTTTTTGCAGAGCGCAAGGAGATTGTAGATATCTCATATCCAGGTGATATTGTGGGACTGCACGATACAGGTAACTTTAAAATAGGCGACACACTTACTTCTGGTGAGGAGCTGCATTACAAAGGAATACCTGCGTTCTCTCCTGAACACTTTAGATACATCAATAATGCAGACCCGATGAAATCTAAACAGCTTGCAAAAGGTATTGACCAACTTATGGATGAAGGTGTAGCTCAATTATTCACGCTAGAACTTAACGGTCGTAAAGTAATAGGTACGGTGGGAGCATTACAATATGAAGTAATACAATACCGTCTTGAGCATGAATATGGGGCTAAGTGTACCTACGAACCTTTGAGTGTATCAAAAGCTTGTTGGGTTGATCCAGAAGATCCAAAAAGTGAAGAGTTTAAAGAATTCTTACGAGTAAAGCAACGTTTTATGGCAAAAGACAAAAGAGGCCAACTCGTATTTCTAGCAGATTCTCCTTTTACATTACAGATGACGCAACAGAAGTATCCATCTGTAAAAATGCACTATGTAAGTGAATTTAAAGACTAAGGATTTTAAAACTAGATTTTTAGAAAAAAGCTAATTTAAAGACGTTTAAAAGCATTTTGCAACAAAAGACAGCTAGTTGCATCACAAATTTTAAATAACAGCTTAAAATAAGCTTATTTTAAGCCAATATTAATTAGCTAAATCTATTAGAAATAACTTTTGCATAGACATTATAAATACTCATAATCTCTAGCAGAGTATAGTTATTTTAAAAAAAGGTGTGTTCATTTTAATGAGCACACCTTTTTAGGTTTCTTAAACGAAATTTACATCTTAATGCTTAATTAAATAATTACCAACGGCACAGGATAGACATTTATTGAGATCACAGTAGTTTGCTTTTAATTCTAATAACGCTTGGGTTTCTTGAGCATTCTTTGCTCGATCTCTTATGCTGTTATATTTATTGATAATACTATTACTTTCGGGTTTGATGGCGTGCATCATAGACAGCAGCACCTCACTCTCATCTTTCCCTAGGTATTGATTATAAGAAAATCGTAGTGGTATAATTGCATTTATGATGATGATATCTATAAATGACGACGATAGTTTCTTGGCACGTTTTTTCTGGTCTTTCCCAAAAGAATAGTGTGTATCCCAATACTGAGAAGCTTTAATATCAAACAGGGCGTATAACTCAGCGATAGTTGAAGCAGACATCAGTTTTTGGAACAAATTCAGGTGTTTATGGTAGAGCTGCGCCACTTGTGACAGTCGTATTGTTGGAAAATTATCTGGTCTCAACTTATAGAATTGTACGGGTAGCACTCCATCGCTAGCTATCTGAAATTTATGAGATACAAACTCAAACTCTCCCTGTAGCTGCATTGGGTATGAGTCTATGGTGTTTTCTGGTAACAATCCGCCCATGCCTAATAATAATGCTTCTAGCCTAAAGGGTTCTTGAGCGCATTTACGCACGATGGAAAAGTCAAGTTTTTCGGCGATGGATTGAAAGGCATTTGCGTTTACTTTAGTACCAAAACTACGCATGAGCAACACAAAAAGTGCCGCTTCCCAGTCACCGTTTACCTTGTTAAGAATAGGTGTGATGTGCTCCGTTTTTCGCGTTAAGCGTTCAAAATAGAGACGTTCCAGCCAGTTGCTTTGTATCATTTCAGGCACCTCTCTTATGCTGTTCTCACAATTAATCCATTGTTGTGACTGATTATTAAAGAGCTCCTTATAATTATGCAATGATTTTTCGGCAACTAGATCTTTGAGTACTAAGGTTGGGATGGCAGTATTGTCTTTTCTGTAAATCTCTACGTCATGCTCCCACACTACATGCAGAATCACATTGTCATATGCGACATCTACCTCATGATTATGCGCATACCAATCTGAAGATTTTAAGTGTATTTCTACATTTCCAGCCCACTTTTGATCACCTATTACAAGTGTGGTATTAAAAAAATCTGGACCGGCGAGATGATTATGTTGTCCTACGTTGATTAATGTAATGGGCAAGCCTGAGGTTGTTTCTGCTTTCGCGAAAGCGTACTTCTTAAATTTCCATAAGTAATGTAAAAAGTCTTCTTGCATAGGAGCTTATTTCTCAAAGCTAAAATACATCTTTCTGATTACTAACAAAATACGCTGCTTACAAATAAGAATAACATTACAATAGCGCACAAAAAAAAACGCGAGACTACGTCCCGCGTTTTTTTCTAAATGTGCTATTTAATTACATCGCATTAATAATATCATGCTTTGTAATGATATGATGTTTACCATCACCCAGATCTACTAAGACTGCATTGTTCTCTTTTGAGATAAGCTTTGACACCTCTGCTACGGTTGCGTTTTTTTGCACAATAGGATATGCTGCTCCCATTACCTCCTTGATAGGTAAATCTGCCACATCGTTGTTCTCCATGTATGCTCTAAAAAGGTCACCCTCATCTACAGAACCTACAATACCTGTCACATCTTCTACAGGGATTTGTGAGATTTTATAATCACGCATGCGCTCTATAGCGTGTGACACAAGCTCTTCTGTCTTTACAGTCACAAGTGGTTTATCTATATGATTCTGGATTAAATCGCTTGCTACTTTATATTCTTGATCTAAGAAACCGCGCTCACGCATCCAGTCGTCATTAAACATCTTACCTACGTAACGGCTTCCATGATCGTGGAAGAGTACTACAACAACATCATCTGGACCAAATTTTCCTTCCTCATTAAGTTGTAATAATCCTTTGATAGCCGATCCAGCCGAATTCCCCAAGAACATCCCTTCCTCTTTGGCAAGGCGTCTTGTGTATACTGCAGCATCCTTATCTGTCACCTTTGTAAATCCATCGATGATGCTAAAGTTTACATTAAGTGGTAATATATCTTCCCCTATTCCCTCAGTGATGTATGGGTAAATCTCATTCTCGTCAAAAATACCTGTCTCTTTATATTTTTTAAATACAGATCCATATGTATCAATTCCCCATACTTTTACATTTGGGTTTTTCATTTTAAGATAGCTTCCTACCCCAGAGATGGTACCTCCTGTTCCTACACCTACCACAAAGTGCGTTACCTTTCCATCTGTTTGATCCCAGATTTCTGGTCCTGTGCTATTAAAGTGAGCCTTACAGTTAGAAGGATTATCATACTGGTTTACATACCAGCTATTTGGTGTTTCTTCGGCAAGTCTTTTTGATGTAGAGTAGTATGATCTTGGATCATCTGGCTCTACATTTGTAGGACATACTACCACCTCACTACCTACGGCACGCAAGATATCCATTTTCTCTTTAGACTGCTTGTCTGATATTACACAGATCATTTTATACCCTTTAATAATAGCAGCAAGGGCAAGACCCATTCCCGTATTACCAGAAGTACCTTCTATAATAGTCCCTCCAGGTTTAAGAATCCCTGCAGCCTCTGCATCTTCTACCATCTGTAATGCCATACGGTCTTTTACAGAGTTACCAGGATTAAAAGTTTCATATTTTGCTAGCACAAGACAAGGAAGGTCTTTTACAAGTGCGTTCATTTTTACCATAGGAGTGTCTCCTATGGTTCCTAATATATTTTCAGCGTATTTCATAATCTTTTTTTGTGGGTGCAAAGATACTTTTTACAAGACAGATGCGAGAATGCCTTTACAGATTATTGGCAATGTGGTTTTTTACGCTTTCGCGAAAGCTGTCTCCCATTTACTTTAAGAAGCATAACTATATTATTAATTATCAACTATTAAAACATGGAAGCATAGACAATTATAATACAACAGCATATTCCTTCAATACGGCAATCCACACTACAGCTGTGTCTTGATTTATATCTAGTCTATATTTTAAATTATTCCTTACTTTTGGGTAATCGCATACAAACACACATGGAAACCAATAGCTCACCTTTTACTAGAGAAATGTTGCTTCCTCAAGAGGAATGTCTTGAGGTCGAAAAGAAACGAGGAGAGCTCTTTATTGGGATTCCGCGTGAGACACACTTTCAAGAACGCAGGGTGTGCTTAACCCCTGATGCTGTGGGAGCACTTACGGCAAATGGACACCGCGTGATGGTGGAGTCTAAAGCTGGAAAAGGAGCTCGGTACACAGATAAGGACTACTCAGAAAACGGCGCAGAAATCACGCAAGACACTGCCAAAGTGTTTTCTTGCCCTATGATTCTTAAGGTCGAACCACCTTCCCTAGAAGAAATAGAGATGATGAACCCACAAACGGTGCTCATCTCTGCCTTACAGATCAAAACCCAGAAGAAACAATATTTTGAAAAACTCGCTAGCAAGCGCATCACTGCACTCGCTTTTGAGTTTATAAAAGATGAGGACGGCACCTACCCTGCCGTGCGCACACTTTCTGAAATTGCAGGTACCGCAGCCGTACAAATGGCGGCAGAAATTATGTCTAGCCCAGAAACAGGCACAGGTATGCTGCTAGGCAACATAAGCGGCGTGCCACCAGCAGAAATTGTGATTATAGGAGCAGGCACCGTAGGCGAGTTTGCCGCGCGATCTGCTATCGGACTAGGAGCAAATGTGAAGATTTTTGATAACTCTATCACAAAACTACGCTGCATACAGACTAATGTAGGCAGACCATTATATACCTCTACCCTACAGCCTAAGAATCTTGTAAAAGCCCTCAAACGTTGTGACGTTGTGATAGGTGCTGTGCGAGGTGCAAACCGCGCACCGGTCATAGTGAGCGAGCGCATGGTAGAAGGGATGAAAAATGGCGCTGTCATTATAGATGTAAGTATCGATATGGGAGGTTGTTTTGAAACCTCAGAAGTTACTACGCATGATAAACCAACGTATAAGAAACATGGCGTAACGCACTATTGTGTGCCTAATATTCCTGCAAGATTTGCCCGTACGGCATCTGTATCTCTCAGTAATATTTTTACTCCTTACCTACTTGACATTGCAGAGGAAGGTGGTATAGAAAATAAGCTACGCTACGACCGCGGATTAAAAAATGGATTGTATTTTTACCACGGTATTTTAACCAAAAAATCGGTAGCAGATTGGTTTGACCTTTCTTACCGAGACATCAACCTTTTGATCTTCTAGTAACGCAATGCACATTCTTAAACGTATAGGATTTTACCTCGGTGGCTTTTCCATTGGGCTTATTTTACTTGCTTTCTTTTTCAGCGGTAAAAAAACCAGTTGTGCTTACTTCCCGCAAGAACGTGTGCTTAAAAACTTACGTGTAAAACCCTATAACCTCACCCCAGAAGCAGCGCAGTCACTTGCCGCTATGCAACTAGATACGGTCACTATAAACCGTTTATTAAAACTAGGGGATGTAGATTTTGGAGAGAGCGTACCTCGCCGCGAGCCGTGTGGTTATTTTGTAATCACAGGACAAGACGAAGCAGGAAACGATCTCATGATGGAGCTAGATAACTGTAAAGAAGCAGTGAGCATTGTATCTCTTAATAAAGTAGCCAACTAATTTCTTCATTACGCTTTCGCGAAAATGTGATATCACACGACCAAGCCTACTGGTAGATTATTACGACCCTTTACAAATCCTTTAATAGTTGTTTACAAACGTGTACAATTGAAAAACATGCGTTTATACGCTGAAAATCGAGATTGCTAGGATTAAGTAAAAACATTCATTTATACACCTGGTATGGGTATGATATATGACTAATATGTAATAACTTGCGTTTATATAAACGTTGTGCATAATAATTAAAGTGAGCGAAAACCAAGAAAAAATAAGCAAATTAATCAGTTATTGGTTAAGACATAAGCCAGAAGATGGTAATATCCAACTTGACCAATTTGGTTGGGCTGAAATGAAGAGCGTTATAACAGCTCTAAATTCCAAAAGATTTGAGCTTACCGAAAACCAACTCATAGAATTAAATGACAGTTTTGATAAAGTCCGTTGGGAAATTGATTCAGAAAAAAAGAGAATCAAAGCAACTCACGGACATTCAATTTCAATAGAACAAGAATTAAACTCTGAATTACCAAATAAAATATTATTTCACGGAACTGCCTCAAAGAACATAGCAGGAATTATTAAAAATGGATTACTTTCTGGGCAACGACAATATGTCCATTTATCGGAGGATATTGAAATGGCAAGTAAAGTGGGAAAAAGACACGGAAAACCGTTTTTAATTGAGATAAATACGACAGAATTAATCGAAAATGGTTGGGAGTTTTTTAAAACACAACAAAACGTTTGGCTGACTAAAAATATACCATCAAAATATTTGGAGTTTAATCCTTGGTATTTCGAGTTTAGAGAGGAAAGAGACGAAGTTCTAAAAGAGGAGCTGACAAAAGAAATACATACCAAACACCAACTTTATGGTAAAATAGATAAGCTGAAATTAATTGGATTGCATAAACCGAATGATGACTGCCTTTTTAAGGACACTGAAAGCGAAAAAGTATATGTAATACATCCAACTTGGAGCGGAAAAATGGACAGAGGAATTTGGCCGATAACAAAAGTTTATAGAAGTTTAGAAGAATGGATAGAAAAAAGATTGTTGCCCGACCAAAATGATTGGTACTTGTAACCCATTACTATGCACAACAAAGAACTGAGTTAAAAAACAAGTCCTTTTAAGCTAATTTTG
>TARA_R110002012_G_scaffold204050_2_pt1 | contig 12123 bp, 11 predicted proteins | sample TARA_R110002012 | Tara Oceans TARA_R110002012 (sample SAMEA4396515) | marine metagenome | biome: Westerlies Biome; feature: [DCM] deep chlorophyll maximum layer (ENVO:01000326); material: water (ENVO:00002006), including particulate matter (ENVO:01000060) such as... | depth 40 m
TCATCTCCGCCGCCTTTGCCGCTACCCGAACCTCTCTTAAAACTGGGATTTTCTGCATATGACATGTTAGTCTATATTCTGTAAGTTGGTGTAATCGATGGTAAAATTTAATTTCATTCCGAGTGGATGCACTAGTTTTCTAAACAGATCTTCTATATCTCTTTGTTCTTTTTCGGATAATACTCCTGCCGCATCAGCAAAATATGCTTTGACTGAATATTCATAGAATCCACTACCAGATTCTGCCAAACCAAGATCGACTGTAAAACTTGTTCCTTCATTCAATCTATGATCATTATCAGTTAGTCGAGAAAAATTAGTTCTAAATCCCATTCCGGTTTCACCAGTTTCTATTTCAGTCGATCCAGTAAATGTGTCGTTGGGATATGAAATTTCAACATACACAAAATCTTTATATAAAGTATTGAAAAAATGATATATTGATTCTTTCGTTCCTTTTGATGAATAAAAAGTTTTTCGTATGTTCTTTATAAATTCTCTTGTGGGGGTAGTAATGTCTGAGTTTAAATCAAGATGTGGAGCGTATGTATTTGCTAGTTGTGGAATAAAATTATCGGTGGTGTCATCAACGTCATGAATTGATGCAATTCTATCGTCTAAAATGTAACCACTACCAAACTCGCAATATAACCACTTATAGTAATACTCCATAAGAGTTACAATTGTACTTTCACCAGATGTATGTTTCTGTTGAATCCATCTTGGAAATTGACTCAAAACATCAAAAGGTGGTCTACCTTGGCACGATTCTTGTATTTCGGATTCAGGTAAAAACGCCGTTATGCGTTGAGCCTCAAAAGTGGTAGTAACGTTTTTACGTATGTCAATCAAGTTTGCTGAAGCACTTCCACCTGCCGATGGGTTCTGATTTGGATGTCCTAGAAAGGATAGTGTCACAGTATGTTTTCCAGTTTAGATGTTAGGTAAAGATTATGTGGAGCATATATTGCGTTATTTTGAGAAGAAGCGTTAAAATCAATATCACCACTAAACTCAATATTACCATAGTCAACTGGAGATTGAGATAGATTAATAACTTGAATTTCCCCAGTATCCCAGAATATTGTTCCAATTGATGTCTGACTAGGAAACCAGCCTGTTCCTGTTACATAAATTTCCGCAGCGGCCGCATCGATGGCGGACTGCCATCCAAACGCTCCCGAAAACGGCTCCCCTATTGTAATTTCACTGAGATCGTACCACGTACCATTTTCGTTGAGTTCATCTGGTCGCGGAGTATTAAATTCTGGTGTTATTACGAATGGTTTATTTCTGTCTAGTTTATTTTTATAGAATATTTTACCAGACACCAGATTATTAGGATTTATATTAAATTTCATAGTTGCTGATTGGAAAGCACGACCACCAGAATTTGAAAACAAATTAGAATCTATTGTAGAAAATCCATCTGGGAATAATGAATTGAATGTGTTTACCTCATCTTGTGATGGTGTAGAAATTCTAGCTACTAATTCCGCAGTTCGTAAAGGATAATATTTTAAAGCCAAACCAGCAACTGATTTTGTTTTTATTTGATTTAAAAATGTAAGTTGCTCCTGATCAGAAGGAACAGATCCATTTGGATTTACATATGAAAGGTATACTTCGCCACGAACACCTTGACCTCCTCCACCAGCACTTTCTGCGTCACTAATTTCAGTGCCCTGATCATTTGTATAGAATAGATGTGGAAGATTTCCGAGATCTTCTCCACCAAACGCATTAAATTTACTTGGATCATTTTCCAGTCCGAGTATAGACGAACTGAGTGTTCTATAATCTTCTACTGTAACTGCTCTATTTTGGGTTGCAAAAAATCTTGGTGCAAAGAATCTAATCGTGTCTGGATTGGGTGAATCAAATCCTCCAGCAGAAGCTATTGTTGCAATTGCTGATTGTATATTTGAATCTGACAGTGTAAATGTTCCGGTAATATTATTACCAAGTGAACCATTTGAGGAGAAATATGAAACTGTGACTGTATCACCATCGGCAATACCCCTACCGATTATTTGACCAGATCCGGTTTCCGTCAGTCCCCCAAATCTTATCACATAACCATCTTTTGTCGGCTCAACAAAATACACTTTACTCAGTTCATTTAGATTTGCATCAATTCCTTCTTGTTTTCTCCACTCTTCACCATTAACCTTAACAAAAATTCCTGTTGGATCAACTGTTGTATCGAATATATTAACTTTTTGATTGTCTAGATCAACGTTTACATTTGCGTCAAGAACTAATTCTTTTGTTTCATAGAATGTTACCGAAGCTGATGGAGTTGTGGCATCAGAAAGAACAATAGGATCTAGATTGTAGAATACTCTATTTGTTCCATTAAAATCCATACCGTTTAATTTTAATCCATATCTTGGAATATCATAATTTTGAGCAGTCTGTACACCAGTTAATGTAACAGTAACTGTGGCACTTTTTCTGTGCGGAACAACATACCCAAGTGGTTTTGCAAGTGAAATCAATGATTCAGTTCTCTGCGCTGTATCAAGGAACGCTTCATTCGCCTGCATGTTCGAATAGAAAGCATAATACATTGTATTGTATGCCATCAAATCTACTAACGTCGAAAGAATGGAACCATCAAAATTATAGTCTTTAAGTTCTTCTTGGTCAGAAAGAAAAGCTTTTAGATTGTTTTTTATTTCCCCATAATCTAAACTTCCCAGTTGTATTTGATCACCGATGGCCATATTAAGCCCTTTCTACTGTTATTGTAAGTCCGTCTGAAATTCCCGTTGTGTCGCCTTGTTCCAAGTCTTGACCGAGTGTTTTTACTTTATATTTTAATTCGAAATATGCAGTATCACCATCACTCAAATCTTCTAAAAGCACAAAATCTTCAAATTCAACTCGTGGATCAAACCTGTTGATTACATTTTCCATTCTAGTTTTAAGTGTAATAGTGGTGAGGAACGATCCGGGCAATTCAAACAAAAAGTCATCTATCTCTCCACCAAAACTAGGCTCAAATGGTCTTTCACCTTTTCTCGTCATTATAATATTCTGCACAGACTGACGTATGGCGTGTAAATCATTCTTTATTGACACATCTCCCGTATAAGGATTTTTAGCCAGGTCTACATCAATATCAGAATATGTTATTTGTACTGCCATATGTTATATTTATAGATCTAAAGCTTGCTCTGATTCTGATTTTAAAGATAATTTTTCCTCTAATGTACCTTTTGTATCACGCATCAATGTAACGATATTTTTATGATATGACGTTGATGGAATAGTAAACACTATCTTTGCAACAAGCCATGTTCCTGTCAATGAATTTCGATCATCTTCCGTTTCTACATTACCAACTATTTCAATAAAATCACCAACCTTTAATTTTAAGTTTCCGGGCATACTTCCAACAGCAACTTGTGCGCTGTACAAATTCATTAAAGATTTTCTAATTAATGGTGTTTTTCTTGGCGTATCCCAGAAGGTAGAATATGTTCTGGATGTTCTGATATATTCAGAGAACCGGGAGTCTCTAAAATGATCGTCTTCTTGATCTATATTTTCTGTATATGGACTACTACAATCGCAATTTAATGGACTGTCTGGTAATGGTGGTAAACAACCCAAATAGTTTTCGGATACACCAAAATTAACTAACTCTTCTCTTATTTTCTTACACTCATCAATATCACTTTCTGCATATTCAAGTTCATCGCTCATTGGTTCGCGAAAAAGGGGAACTTTAGTCGCAAGATCTTCGTATGGTGGTAAATTATTCGGATCACGAAGATCGCCTCGTCCAAGGTGCTCTTGTTTATGACACTTACACAATGCTTCATATTCAGGAAGATAATCAGCATTATTTCTTGGATCTGGCATATACTCACCCCATTTACCTTCAGTTGCACATGGGGAGTTATCTGTTGGTCCGTCTGGTTTTAAACAAACATATTCATGATCATTAATAATGATCGGTGATTCTTTTATCTTCTTTTCGCTATTATTTTTTTTATATACTACTTTTTTTGCCATGTTAATTTTCCTTAAGGATCAGGTTCTTCTTCATCAATTCCAGAAGCATCTGGGTGTTGTTCGGTGCTCATGTAGGGACCGTAGTTAATAGTCCCTTCACAATTACCATCGTGTGCATTTTCGACATCGAAAATATAAATTGGTGTTTCTACCGAACCAGTTGAATCTGCTGTGGATATTGGATAAGTACAATCTTGATCATAGTTCTTTATTCGTGTTGTTACTATATCCGGATCATCCTCGTCTTCTTCTTTAACTATAACAGATAAATCCTCTTTCTTGCCACCAAAAGGCTTAGGTAAATTTTGAGTTCCGAATATTTTATTTACAATCATGAAAATACCGTTTTCTTCATCCACACCACTTTCATCTTTGATTGACTCTGGGAAAATAGAAGTGTCTATTTCGTTATCATTATTATTGTCATCGTCATCATCACTTTCAGCAGAGCAATCTATGGGTTGATTACTAAATGGTAATGGTAACTGATATTCAGATTTTAATATTGGGGTTAGTTTTACAATTCTTCCTAGAAGTTCACTTTCATTGTCATCATTGGCATATGTTTCTTGGGGTGGTGATATAATTCTATTGGTGTCTGTGATTTCATCTGGAACGGGATCTTGACCAAAAACTGCACCCACCGGCATAACAGAAAATGATTCTGGATGATCTGGATAATCTGCACCATACATGTTAATGCCAGGATTTACCCAGGTCCAATAATTCGATAATTCATTCATGTTCCAAGCAATGTTATTTCCACGAAGGAAGTAACCATCAACCACACCTTCTTTTATCTTACATCTATTGCCATCAAAGGTTTGATTGTCTGGATCTGTAGAAACTGTACCATAATCACTTGATTGTGTTGGTAAATTAAAGCTTGTGTGGTACGGTAAAGTTTTTTCCAATTCACCCGTATCTTCATCGTAAACAGCTTCAAACTGTATTCCTTTGGGAATTGCGTAGAAGTTTGCATTCTTGTTTGGGTTTATATTGAACCATTCTAGATGATCGTGATTTAATCTATAAAAATTATTTTCATCGTTTGGTTCTGCTGGACCAAGTGGTGCTAAAGTATTTTGATCATATCTTTCATGTACTCTTTTTGCTGATCCATCTTCATGGTATGCATTACATGGTCTACCAAGAAAATCTTTACCGGTTGGATCTGGAGTTTCTCCCTCTTCTGGTTCTTCTGATGGCTGCGACGTATCATTATAATTTAATGTTGGATCCCATTTCGGCACTATTTCAACCGGATAAAAAGCATATCGATATATTGGCCAATATAAACTGTCTGCGGTGTTATATGATCCATCTTCTGGTCCCTCTTCACCACCAGCACCCTCTGCTGTTGATTTAGAAAATGGAACTGGTCCACCACCTTGTGGTGATTCGCCATCTTCATTTACAAATTTCCCCGCAGTTTCCACTGCAACAAGTGCAGCAAATGATTCTGTTTCAGATGGTATTTCTGAACAACACATTGAATACCTGTAATAATTCCAGTGTTGTTTCAATGTAGAAAGTAAAGAATATGCGAGTCTCTTTTTCTTTAGTCTTGTTCGAATTGTTCGTAAGCTGTAGAGCATATTACCATCTAGTGGTGTAATGTCAAACATTGCTTGCCATAATATTTCTTGATTTTTACCCTCAACATATGAATATTGATCATTCAATGTTGGATTCGGATTATTATATTGACTAAAATTAAACCAACCATAAATGTCATCGTATATTTTATTTGTTTCTGGATTAAAGATTGAGTTGTCTTCTAAATCAGCAACTTCCTTTGTGCCTATTAATACGGTGTTCCTTTTATAGAGCGCATAATCCTCACTGAATTCTTGTTCTTCGTCCGTGGGTGGTTCTACTTCATCATCTGGCTCACCAACAGCAAGTCCAAGAAAATCTTTTCTGTAATCGAAATTAATATTTCTTTCTCGCAGTCTCCACCCGATAGGATCGGTATCATGAAATTGTGTTCCTGCTTTTATTTGAGCACGGTAATCATCTGTCCATGCGGGTTGGGATGGATCTGAAAATATAGCTGATGGATCTGTTGAAAGGTGATTGATCAAAACGTTTTCTTTTAGATCAGCATTCCCAATGCCATCGTAAATACTGTTGTAGTTTGGTTCTACTAGTTTGTACTGAGAAGCAAACGCTCCAGAGTTTACTAGATTATCAATGTCATACCCCTTAACACTTTTAATTGAGTCGAATCTAAAAATGTTACCTTCGTCTGAAGACAAATCATATCTCCAATAACCATTCTGCTCGACATACCTTTCTCGAATCAAAGAAGTTATACTCTTAAAGTGCCATCTATTAAAATCTTGCCAGAACAAATAATTGGGTGCGTTATATGCTGCATCAATTGAATTTTCAGCTAGGTTATTGATTAATCGATCGACATTTAATTCTTTGACGACTTTACCCCACGGATACATGAAATATCTTGGTCTTAACCAAACCCAATTTCTGGTTATATCTACGTCCATAGGTTCTTTTGCTGTTGTCTGTCTTTTTTTGTCTTCCTGAGATTCGTATGGTGTTCCATCGAAGTAATTTGGTCCTAATTCTTCTTTAACGTAGCGATCTATTGGACCTACCCATTCATCATCACCAAACTCTCTGTCTAGTGGATCAACCTGCACATCTTCATATGAAGCAAAATCGACTTGGTACAATTTGTTTGTTGATTCGCCCATCTGTAAATACATTCCGGGCATTTGGTTTGCTACCAATTGTATTGATGTAATATAGAACTGTAGTTCAGTAAAGGAATCCTCAATGTCTGGAGTAGAAAAAGCTAGTTTTAATTTACCGCCAGTTCGCAAGTACTGCGAAAGCGTCACTATTTCTCTGTCATCATATGCATATTTTGGATCCGCATCTCTCAACATTACTGTACCACTGACACCACCTTCAAATAAAGACTGTTCGATGTTCATCCCGTTATACATGAAAGGAAACATTGGATCTAATGCAATATTAATTCCATCGAGTGAAAATTCGTGCCATTGTATGTCGTTTTTTCCTGTCGCTTGAGGCATTATGATAATCCTTATGTTGTAGTAGAAACCGAATCGTAGGTCGATAAAGCATTAGAAGAACTCATAATAATACTAAATGCATCAGTTATGTTTCCAGTCACAATTTTCTTGGGAACAAAAACTGATCTCTTTTCTGTTTCGACTTTAGATAAGTATTCTCTTATTGTAAACGTACTAATTACAGTTGGTAATGTGTTCCCATTAATGTATTGTGCAATTAATGACGTTGTTGTAGAATTAAATCCAATTGTTAACCCATCTGCCAAGTCGGTTCCACTTGTTTTGTTATATGGAGATATTTGTTTTTTGTCTGTTTTATTTTTAAATCCGTATATCGAAGACTGAATTCTACTAACTTTCTTAGGGATAAACGTTCTGTCTACGTTTGAACTTGAAAATATTGGTATGAATTTATCTGACTCATCACCGTCAACATTTTTATTTTTCAATCTCCAGATAAAAACTTCCGTTCCTTCTAATGAATCGAAAAAATTATCTGTAAAATAAATTGAACTTATTTTTCTTAGATTTTGATCATAGGAATCAACAATTGCCCATTTATCCGGATCTACTGGTATTCCATCTGCTGCTAGAGTAATTACATCTCCTCGTCGTAACGTTAGTTCTGGAGTTGCAAAAATATGAAATGCATGTCCATTGTAATAGTTTCTGAACACATCATCCAATTGAATGTCAGTTAGTGACCAATCATCTCTTGATATAACATTGTTTGCATATAAAATTTGCCAAAACAAACTCGGATCTTCATATAGATTATTTGCAAGTCGCTCGGGAGTTTGACCACCCTTCATCATGATATTGTCATATAAATTTTTGTTTTTCGTTTGTTTGATAAATCCACGTTTATAGATGTCAACTATGGTTCGTGTTGATCCATCTGGAAATGTGTAGTTAATTTTGGGTAAATATTTAAAGTATGTCATAGACTATTGAACAATTCCGATCTACTCATTACGCCACCATCTGGATTTCTAAATACACCTTCAATTTCAATGAAAGTCAGAGCTATGTTATATGAGAATGGGTAGTATGCCGCATTCGATCTATAAAAGCGCGAATTATCGATACCATGTGCGACTTCAACTAATGCACATGGTTTTGGTTGACCTAACCAAAACCCCGTTTGGTTGGTATTATTTAGAGCGTCCCAGGCGCTTAGTTGCCATAATGGTGGGTGATTCATTCTTGATATCGCATCGATCAAGTTTCCACTATTGAGGACTGGTGCTGGCATAGAAAGAGCTTCAAATGAATTGCCTATAAGTGATGCAAGTTCACTGTTTGCATTACTTGCCACCGATTTTAAATTCCAATTTAACTGATACCTTCTTCTTGATGCTCCCATATAAACAGACTCAGAGGTAACCAAGTCTAATCTACCAGCACTTCTTTGAATATTTCCAAATGTGTCTGAGAAAGTACGTTCAGTTATATCATCAAAAATAGATCCTTCAAATTCACCACCATATTTTTTGTCACCTAGTGAAGCTCTGAGGTGTTGCATACCCTCCTGCAAAGGAGCATCGTCATTATACCGATTTACCGTACCACGAGAAACAATTGTCCCCGGTAACATGATTTCTGCAAGAAGTTGATTCAGAACCGCTCTGTCCTGATAGAATTTACTATACGCATGACAAGAGAATAATAACCAATATGGAGCCTCGACCGTTGCGGGGTTCCCCCAAGATATTGCATTTCCAGCCATATAATTCTCCTTTGTACCAATATATATATTGAGGAAACAAGATGGCATATAAAACAAAATTTAATCCCACAAACACCAAAAAGTATATTGGTAATCCATCTAATATAATTTGCCGTTCAACGTGGGAAAGAAAATTATGTAAATATATGGATATGAACAGCAACGTCATTCGATGGGGAAGCGAAGAAATAATTGTACCATACGTGTCTCCGGTGGATAATAAAATACACAGATATTATCCGGATTTTATTGCAGAAATCAAAGATAATAAAAATGAAGTGAGTACGTTTTTAATTGAGGTTAAGCCTCAAAAGCAAACTGTGGTACCAAAAAAAGGTAAAAAACGTGCAAGGACATATCAGAATGAAATAATGACATACGCAGTTAATCAAGAAAAATGGAAATCTGCAACTAAATTTTGCTCAGAAAAAGGATGGAAATTTAAAATACTCACAGAAAAAGATCTTTTCAAAGGAACATAAGACATGAATCCAATAACAGAAATCGCACAAAGAGTTTATAATAATGGTTATCTGAAACAAAACCAATTTATAGTGCATTTGAGTTCACCAGTAGGAATGATATCAGATATCCCTGTATTTTCGGTTACTCTGCCAGGATTTGATATCAACACAATCGAACAGAGGGATGTCACAGGACCAATTAAATATATTCCAGAGAGAAAAACATACATTCAAGGTTTGTTCATAAACTTTTTCATGTCCAAAAATTTGAGAGGTAGTCCATATGAACTGGTCAATGCTTGGAGTGAGTATTTTGCGACTGGACATGGAACCAACCGCTTCTACGAAGATGGTGCAGGATTCTCTAGAGTTGCGGTTGATATTGGTCAGGATCCATCGCAACCAGATATGACAGTTGTATTTTATGAAGCATATCCCAGAGTTCTGTATCCAATAGACTTGAAACCTGTAGAAGAAATAGTACCTTTCACTTTTAGTGCAAATTTTGGATATAGAAGATTTGAAATCTTTATAGATGGCGCATCAGTCGAAGGTGGGGGTGGAGCTTATTCTAGTGGATATGGTGGCGGTTTTCCGTCTGGTGTAGGTAGTATGAATACATCTAGTACTATGAGTTCTACTTCTGCTTTAGGCGGTAATTCCAGCAGTATATTAGCAATGCCCGGTAATATGGGTTACGCATAAGGAAAAATAAATGAATCATATAGAATTGATGAGATCCGAGTTACCGGAACACGAAACAAAACTGCCTTCTTCGAAGAAGGCAGTTAAGTACAGACCGTTCTTAGTAAAAGAAGAAAAAATATTACTAATTGCAAAACAGGGTAAAGACAAAAAAGAACAACTCACTGCAATTGAAAATATAATACTGTCGTGTTGTGATATAAAGAATATTAACACATTACCTTTAGTTGATGTGGAACATTTGTTCTTAGAATTAAGAAAAAAATCAATAGGTGAAGTAGTAAATCTTACTTTTAGTTGTCCACACACAAGAGAGAAAATCAGTGTAAAACTAGACTTGGGTGACATAAAACTAAATTCATCTAAGAATAAGAAAAAAATAGAATTGTCTCCTACTAAATCAATAGAATTAAAGGACTATTCATTTGGTGATTTCAAAAAAAGCTTTGGTACTATACAAAGCACCTTTGACGAAATAGGATTTTTAATTTCTAAATTAGAAACGCCAGTAGAATCTATTGATTGTAAAAGCCTAACAAAAAACCAAAGGGTCGAGTTAGTTGATAATCTATTACCGAGTGAATATAAAAACATACTAAAAGAATCAAATAAAATTTCTAGGTATGAGCATGTATTAACTTACAACGTGTCTTCGGGGGAAGACAAAACACTAAGAATAAAGGGACTCTTTGATTTTTTTTGCTTACCCTCAGCCATATAAATTTAACAGATTTTTACATTTTAAATTTTCAATTGATTCATGATCACAAATACAGTTTAGCTGAAATAGAAAATTTAATGCCGTGGGAAAAAGAAATTTACTTAGCACTTTTGAGGGCATCAATGGAAGAAGAGAATTTGAGAATACAACAAAAACTTGCTGAAAGAGGATAAAGATGGAAGAATTTGGATTCAACAAAATAGACGAGGATGATATTTTTGACAAGAAAAGCGACATGAATTCTCTTTATGAAATACAATCGATGCAAAATCAATCAATTGATATTTCGGTTGATGACATTAACATTCAAAGTACAATTCCTGATATCACAGTCCCCGATGATCCAACAGAAAAGGTAATCGAAACAAATGCAGATGCACCAAATTTGAGTGACGTTGTGATGATGGAGGGTCAGAACAATCCACTACCAAATGAACTTGATCCACAAGATGGTGTAGTTAACCCACTACCAAATGAACTGGACATACAAGATGGTAAAGTTAATCCACTACCAAAATCAATAGAACTGGAAGATCCTCCAGTTAATAAATCACCTACTATGTCAAATCCATTGGAAAATCTTAACACCGAAGATTCTCTAACAACAAGAACTAGTAAAAATCTTCAAGCTAATAATCGACTAACCTTTGATTTGCAAAATTCGAATTATACACCAAGCACACCAAGTAAACCATCACCCGTAGAACAAACATTAAACAAATCTCCAGCCCGAGATAATATTGATTTCGAAATAGAAAGTTCAACTGCCAGTAATGCTTCAGCTAAAAGAGCAAGCAGAAAAAAAGCGCGCCCTGACTGGAGGGCGCGCCATGGGTGAATTATTCTCTCTCGATCACTTTACTCTTTTGAGAGCTTTTCAAAGTAAGAAAGAGCGTCAGTTTCTTCTCCACTATCGCTTTCGTCAACTTTGTTGACTTGCTCACTGGAGACATCTTCAACTGTCGCAGTTCTACTTTCAGTAGAACGAATGTCTTCACCGATAACATCTTGGAGACGAGCCTTCAACTCATCGTAAGACTTGAAGTTAGATGGATCAGTGAATGCAGTAAGGGAATACTGCTTCTTCCAAAGATCTTCCAACTTAGAATCATCTCCATCAAAAAGTTCGCTCATTGAATCGAATTCTGACTTATCGTAGTTGATAAATCCAGCGACACGACGAACCTTCAACTTGAAGTTTGCACCAGTCCAAAAATCAAATGGATTGACTGCTTCTTCGTCTGCAAATTCTGGTTTCATTGCTTCCTGAATCTTGTCGAAGATCTTCTTTCCATACTTGTAGAGGAAAATCTTACCTTCATTTTGAGGATTAGCAGGATCACTGATGATCAGAATGTTGGAAATATACTGGAGCTTACGCTTACGTGCTCTAGCAATATCCTTGTCTGATTC
>TARA_R110002012_G_scaffold3313_2_pt1 | contig 12121 bp, 9 predicted proteins | sample TARA_R110002012 | Tara Oceans TARA_R110002012 (sample SAMEA4396515) | marine metagenome | biome: Westerlies Biome; feature: [DCM] deep chlorophyll maximum layer (ENVO:01000326); material: water (ENVO:00002006), including particulate matter (ENVO:01000060) such as... | depth 40 m
TCCGTCTGCACCTGCAGCACCATTACTTCCGTTAGAACCATTACTACCATTACTACCAGCAGGACCTTGTGGACCAGTAGCGCCAGTAGCTCCTGTAGCACCTCTTTGTCCTACAACATCATTTACAACATGGTCACGAACAGAATCAAACTCATCTTGCATCTGTTGCATTTGATAAATAAGAGGACCTAAAATAGGATGGTCTAATAAATTTAAGTTATTACCATCAGCTACATCAGCGTCCCACTTAGCTTTAATTTCTAACAATTTAGAGTCGGCTACTTTATCAGCATCAGTTCCTGATGTAGCATAAAATCTTGTATATTTTTTTGCGTCTAATGCCATAATTATGAAATATCAAATACGTGATACGTTAAAAAAATTGTTACACTAGTAAAACAATTGTTTGTAAGAGCTGAGTCAACAGAAACTACTAGAGATGCATTTACATCTTCAGTTAAACTTTGACTTCTTTCTATAGCTAGTGGAGATATATTAAAAACTCTATCTCCAGTTTCATTCCACATAAATCTTCTAAGATGAACTAAAGACGAATTGAAATAAGCGCCTGAAGTTCCTGAATAATGCATGTTTAAATCTGCAGAAGAATTTGTTTGTGTAGCAGCTCTATCAACTCTTATCATACCACTCACAGGCACTATAACTGTATCGGCTCCAGCGGCACTTACTAATGTTATTGGCGTAGTATGTAAAGCATTGCAATCTGCTGTACTTAAGGTTATTTTAGCAGTGCGAATTGTCACAGCAGGGGCTGTTGCGCCAGCACCACCAATTGTTAATGTTTTAGAAACAGTTGCGTGATTACTTACAGTTAAATCTCCCGAAGGAATAGTTACAGTTCCAGTGCCACCAAATGTAATTGCTGCATTACCACCAGAATCTTTTATATCATTACCACTAACTTGAATGTCTCCTGTAGTTGTTACAGAAGCAAACGTTACACTGTTTGTGGTTTGTACATTCTGATTCATAGCATACAACTCGTTGTCGCCTTGACCAGTATTTAATTTAGTACCATTAATAACACCACTAAATGTTACTTCTTTTGTGTTCCCATCTATTTTTAAACCATCAGCAAGTCCACCACTATTATTTCTAACAACAATTTTAAACCCACACTTTGAGGTTAATCCATCTAAGCCTGCATATATGTGAGCGAAAGGATATATAGTACTAGTATCTCTATATCTAGCAATATATAATCTATCATCACCATCTGTAGTACCGACAGAAACAATACCAGCTAAAGTGCTTCCGCTAGTATTAGCTGTAAGCTTACCAATTTTTAAATTATTAGTGCTAGGATTGTATGTAAAATCGCTAGCTCCATCATCAAGTAATGCGTTAGAGTTGTGAAATACTACAGGATAATCAGCGTTTGTTGTGCTAGTTGTAACAGTTGTAACATCTGCACCAGCAGTAATGCCATCAAGCTTGTCATGATGTGCAGTAGACATAAGCCCTTCTGCAGAACTTGTAGCTTCAGAATATGTAGTGTTTGTGTCGGGTGGTATAGCCCAACTTCCATCTTTTCTTAAAAAAGCACCAAGGTGCAATATTCCACCTGCTTTTACAAGGCCAGCAGCATAACTATTACCACTACCCATTACACTATACTGTGTGTCCGTATAGTTGTTTGCGTGTACAGTACCAGCTCCATCAACAGTCAAGTCAGGCTTGGCTGTGTTCGCAGTAATTGCGTTAGCTTGACTAGTAGTAATACCAGTCTTAGCTGTATTAGATGTAATAGCTGATGCTTGTGTGCCACTTATTGTAGTTGTATCTCCTGCTAATGCAGTTGTAGAGGTTGTTCCTAATTGAAGCAAAGCGGTATCACCAGCAAGTGCTGTAGTTGAAGTCGTGCCAAGGCCAGGGAATGAAACCTTTGCAGTGTTAGCAGTTATTGCAGTTTCTATATTAGCAATGTTAGGTATAGCTATTGTTCCTGTAAATGTAGGGCTTGCTATTGGTGCTTTAGTAGCAATATTGTTTGTAATTGTAGTAGAAAAATTAGCATCATCACCTAAAGAATTTGCTAATTCATTTAATGTATTCAGAGTGCTAGGAGCAGAATCTACTATTCCCGCCACTTGATCATCAACATAACTTTTAACTGATTGCTGTGAAGGAACATGAGAAGAGCTATTACTAGCCATGTTGTCTTCATCTATAAAAGGTAACTGAGTATTAGTATCTGTATAGTTGCTTGTGTGTATATTTTCTGTTTGAGCAACACTCCAGTCAATTATTTCACTATCTGATATTCCGTCCAACTTAACTCCGTCTGCGGCAATATCCCTACCATCTATAGTCCCTAATATAGTTAAATTACCAGATTGATCTAAAGATGCAATTGTGCTTCCTGATGAGTTTAAAAAATCTATTGTAGTGTTAGATTTTATGTGTAAAGCATCTGCGTCTGGACCTGTTATAAGGCCTGGAGACATGCCTTTAATTTTCATTTTATGACATTTAACTTCTCCGTCTAGGTCTGGGTTACTACATATTTTTGCTCCTGTTACATTTCTGTCCCTTATTTTTATTGTTGTAATTATAAGGTCTTGTAGTTTACCAGTTTGTATTGTTAAATCTTCAATTTTATCTGAATCAATAGCTAAATCTTGTAATAATTCTTTTGTAATAGTTCCGTCTATTATGTGTTCTGGACCAACAGAATTATTTGCAAGTTTATTCCCTGTAACTGCATTATCAGCTAATCTTATAGTACTAATAGTCCCTTGCATTATTCTGTTACCCCTAACAGATGCAACTCCTAATTCGTTATAGCTAACTGATCCATTTATTATTTGGGCACCACCTACTGAGTTGTCTGCTAAATGAGACTGCGTAATACTATTGTTATCTATTGTTGCGCTTGAACCATTTGCACCAGCAGGACCTGCTGGACCTTGTGAACCAATATTTACAAAAGATATTGCAGGAACAATATTAGCTCCTGCATCAACAAAACCACCACTTAATGTTGTAATATTTATTGTAGGATCACTTTTACCTTGTAGTGATATGTTAACTTTTGTGTTTGGCATTACAAATCAATAACTTTAAATTTACCAACCATTATTGTGTTGTGTTCGGTAGCATAATCAGTTACATAAAATTTATATTTATATGTTCCGCTATATATTGATTGGTTTGCTGCAGCGCTTACAATAGTTAAAGTAGAATTAACAGGATCAATATTTATTGTACTAGCAATCATAGGAGGACTAATTCCATCTGCTTTTACTGCATAACCTAAAACTAATTCATCATTATTATAAACTTCAAAATTAGAATCCATAGCAGAAACACCATTAGGCCCATAAAGATTATAATTACTTCCATCTTCGTTAGTTAAATCTACTTTTAAATAAAAAGAATCACCTCTTCTTAAAGTAATGTCTACTGTTTCAGCTATATCTGCAGATACTTTTGCCATGATATTATGTTTTTATTATTTTTAATTTTACAGATGTTTTAGTAGTTATGTTTTTATTAACAACTTTACCTTGCAAAGATACATTAATATTTTTTGTTGTTATTTTCATTAACTTTTATTTGTTAGTTTGTTGTACAACTTATTGTCGTTATAGTTAATAGATGTAATTGAAAAAATAGCATCTACAACAGCTTGAAAATTACTAGTGTTATAGTTAAGATTATAATCATTTGTATTGCCACCAAATGTTTCACGAAAACTTAAATTAATTACTTCGTTTATATTAAAGCCATCTTTTGTAGATGATGTTGTATCGTTTATTTTAAACTCAATATTTTCGTTTGTAGGTTTATTAAAAATATTATTTTTTTTAAATTTTTGTGACTCACCAAAAGTAACTCCCGTAGAATCTTTAAGAAAAAAAGTTAAATCTATTTTTGATCTAAAAAAATCAATTTCTGTATTATATATACTTCTAATTTCTTTTACAATCTCTTGAGGATAATAATAATTTATACTATTATTTTTTTCTGTTTGAGGTGTATCTGAAAATAAAAAATTTTCAAAACTATAAATTGAAAATGCTGTATTGTTTAATTTAAACGCAGAAATAATATTTGACTCGTTAGAAACCCAATTTTTTTGATGATTTATTAAGTCTGAAAAATTTTTAATTAACGAATTTATAAGGCCTAATTTTCTTAACGTTTCGTATTCACTATCACCAATTAAATTTATAAAATTACGAATAGAATAATTTACAAAAGTTGCGCTTCCATTAGATCCAGTAGAATCAAAATTTTGTTTTTCTACTTTTGTTTCTCCTGTAACCAAACCAAAATCAAAGCCAGGATCTTTTTCGTAAACAGTTTTACTTGCTTTTTGCGTGTAACCTCCTAATGGTATAAATCCTTTTACCTTCATTAGCCTACTACATTACCGCTTAAATTAATTACAGCTGCTTGTGTTAATTTTATTTGGTAGCCTTGCCCCTGAATAAAATCACCAATACCATTAAAACCCCATTCAGGAAGGTACGCATTTCCTAAATTATCTTTTATGATTATAACTATATCCCCTATTTGAGTTGTTCCCATAAGTTGCATAAGGTCAAAAAATACAGCGCTTATAACAGCATGAACATCAAATGATCCCGCAGCTGGTATACCTCCACTATCCATTTCAAAGGGAATTGTAAACATAGACCAACCAGTAGGTAAGTAAAAACTTTCTATTCCATATTTTTCAAAATTAGGAAATGAAGGTCCAAAAGGGCTAGGTAATATTGTTGTTATTGGCCTACCACTTAAATTAAGAGTATATGTAACACTACTACTTCCAGCCATTTTTATTTGATAGCCTTGTCCATTTGTAATGTTTCCAACTCCATTAAAATTCCATTCAGGAAGATAAGCAGCACCTAAATAGTCTTTAACTATAATCACATCGCTTGCATACTGCGATAAAGCTTCTGGCCAACCAGCACCATTTGCAAAAGTTCCTACAGAATCTGCATAACTTTTTACAGCGTCTATATATATACCAACTAAATTCCAACCTCCTTTTAAAACAAGATTTTGATAAACAACAGTTTCATCAAGACTAATATCTTGCGTAAACATATTTGCATTAACATTGTTAACGCTAACTTCGCTTGATTCTAAATCTGTTATTTTTAAAATTGGATCTGGCATTACGCTTCTATTTCAAAAAAGTTATTGGTACTCGAACTATCTACTTCAATAACAAATTCAGGATAAGCCGTCTGGTCTATTTCAGAAACCCTACCAACTGCAGCTGCATTTATAAAAACAGTATATGGCCTAATTTGACTTGATATATTGTCGCACCACCAAATTTGCAATTGAGCACTGTAATAACCAAAGTTTTTTGGTAAAAATGTAATCTCAAATGTTGCATGATCGTTTGTTGCAACAAATCCTCTTAAATCATATGTTTTTTTAAAGCTATGATTAAACCTATAATTATTTAGATTCATAGCTAAATTAGTTACACTATTAAAAGGGTTTTGTAAATACCACTCGCTATTATTTTCCCAAGATATGTATGCAGAATTAATTGTATTGCTATACCCTTGCCTGTCACCAAACATATAAAAAGGTAGATTGTATTCATCTGTAACAGAAGATAAATTATTGTTAAAATTAGTATCTATTAAATAACCAGCTTTAACCGTAATAGGATTACCCCCTGTTTCGTCAATATTTCTTGCCTTTAAAATTATACTTCTTCCATTATTATTAAAAGGCAATCCATAATCTCCAGAAAAAACATCTACAAAAGCAGGCATTTTATCCTATATTAATATTACCCATGTGTATTGTCTCTGTATCAGTAAATTCTTCACCTTCATTATCACTTATAGCTAATATTGGTTCTGGAATAAGAGGAACCTTAAAAATCATTACTTTTTCATGTATCTTAATATCGGCTATTGGAGTAGAAGTCAAAGGGTTTATTTCAGTATCCTCTACATCACTTGTCGAAATTTTTCTTCTGTTTTGATAATTATCTTTATAGTATCTTACTTTTAAAGTAACATAATAATCACCAAAATCAACAGAGCTTCCTTTTGATGGAATTTCTACTCTAAGAAATATTGGTTTACATGATTGAGGTGAGTTATTACTATAACCACCATTACCATTTGGATCAGTTCCATTATTTTCTAAACCGACAGTTTGACCTTCGCTAGAGCCCGCGCTCTCAAGGCTGTTAAAAACTGTAGAGTTAGAATTTATTAAACCAGCTGCTGGGTCATGATTATTAGCAGCTTCCGCTACAAAATTAGCGTCTGTACCAGCGTGAAAAGCTAATAAAGGTTTGGGTGGGAAAAAAACCGCATCAGCTCCATGACTTCTATAATAGTCTATTGCCTGACCATTAGTAGGAGTGTAACTATTTGGCCCATAAATCTTTTCTGTGTTTTGAAATGTAGTATCTATATCCTTTACTAAGAAAGACAAAACAGGATCACTACTTGAATTTGCATTATTATCATTTGTGTCTGTACCATTATGTGAAGGTTTGTAACCAAAAACTGAAGTACCAAATATATTATTACCAGCCGCACTAACATCAAAATCTAACATTTGATTTGCTCGCGTACTATAAGTAGGTGAAAATGGTTTTATACTATGTAAATAAATATTATAATCTCCCTCATTTATGAGGTGAAATTTTACGAAAGTAGTATACACATCTGTACTTGGATGTTTTTTAGGGTTTGGAAATTTGTAAACATAGCTGTCTGGATAAAATTCAGGAATAGAATTTCCACTATGATCTCTTATCTCCCTTTTATTTCCATTTACGGTTGCGTTAGCATCTGCACATCCTATTGTTGTATTCCATGAGCTGTTAGAAAATGTTTTACCTCCATGTCCACTATATAAATTATTTGAATTATTGGTTGTAAAACCAGATACTGTATTTGGAAGAACTTGACTTGCACTATTATACCAACTACTAACAAGATCTAAACTTACAGTAGCTTGAATTTGTTCTGACAAGCCAGTACCTGAAGGGTATCCTACCTCCGCAGCGCTGTGACTCATTTGATACGAAGTTACATGCCCAAAAGTAAAGTAAGAGTCCCTAGGAAAGAATTTTGCTTTATAATTAATATCATGGTTTTCATGAAGCCCAGGATAGTCAGGCTCATTAGCATCTGTTCCATCATTGAAATTCCAAACATTATCATTATAGTCTGGAGTTAAAAAAGCATCTATTACTCCATATTTTTGTTCTGTAGGAGTTAGCTGTAAAGTAGTTCCATCACCATCTTCCTCTATTATTTGATTATCGCCATACAAAGTTTTCATAGGTAGTGTAAATGTAAAAGGACTTTTTATATGGCAATCTTTATTATCTACATTGTCAAACTTAAAATGACTAAAAGTACCAGTCGTTAAATAAGTTCCACTTGGTCCAGTAACAGAAATACTTGTTGGTAAGCTATCTTCACAATTTGTACCAATAAATTTAAAATTTGAAGTATTAGAAGCAATACTAAAAGATGCTAAAGTATATTTAGTCGTGTCATCAATTCTCCTAAAATTATTCCATCGAACAGCATTTTGATAATGATAAGTAGTACCAGTCTCAGGCACACGACCATTTACGCTAGTGTGATTGTCTACATAATATATAGGATAAGATCCTGAAGTAGAGCTACTCCCTGATGCTCTATTTTTTGGAATAGCATTAACTTGATTAGAAGGAACTGTTACTTTTTCATATACTCCATATAAAACTCTATATTTAAAATACTGATTACGTGTACCAGTTCCATCGTCTGGAAAATTAGCATTATAAATGTTAGTGTTATTATATTGAGTAGATAAGTAACGCAATCTTTTTACAATACATCTAGCAAATGAAGATTTGACATAGTTCTTACCATAGTTTGTATTTGTTCTTGTCCCCTCTTTCATGGCTTCTTCAGGATCAAAGAAATAATAAAGATTATAGTTTCCAGCTACTTCATCAAGACTACCAGTATCTCCACTATATGCTATAGTTCCGCCCCAATCATCTGCATCTTCATAGTATAGATCTACATCCATCCAGTCAGCCAACGAACCCCAAGAATAATCAGAGGGTTTATCTAAATTAGCATCATCACCACTTACAGGTGCAACAAACGCAACTGTCGCATTGTTTGTGTTTGTCCACTTATAAGAAGCATCTTGTGAGTTTGGCGATACATCAGTAATTTCAACACCTTGATAAACTAAATTTGCACCAAAATTACTTAGAGTTCTTGTTCTTGGATGTAGGCCTAAATTAACATCACCATTATCGTGAGTAATTGTACCAGTATCTATAGTTAAATCATTAGTAACATTGGTTGCGGTTCCCTTATGGGCAACCATAATTATTTCATTAAAAGAATTTACTGTTAAATTAAAATCCACAAGACCCGCAACGGTTGATACTCTTAATACACATTCTATTGTGTTGTTAGCTATATCTTGAGTTGGGTGAAAAGCAACAACAAAAGCAGCGTATGAATTAGACGGTATAGGATTATCTTGCCCAGTATTAGCAGATATAGTATTAGGATCATGAACTAATATTGCTTGAAAGCCAGAACTTAAAGAAGGATCTAAATCATCCGAGTCAATTACAACATCCGCAGTGTTTGGGACTTTAATCATTCCAATTTCTAAACCTGCAGCAGTGTCTGCTCCCCCACCAGCCGTAACCCCAGGCTTATTACCAGTGTCTTTTTCTGCAACTAAATTACCTGTATTGCCTTCAAAATTTTCTTGACTACCTATAAATGGCGCATTACCCGCTGAAATTTGTGGATCTAAAGTTATATTATTACCGCTATATAAATTTGCAGTGTTATTAGGATCTCTCAAACTTATACTATCAACATTAAGAGCTGTAGTGGTACCTTCTACCTGTTCATTTTTTATAACAAAAACAGCGCTAGCTCTTTGGGTATTATCAACTAAACCAGCATTTGAGTAAACATAAACATCAAACTCATTATCTTGTTGTTTTATAGGGCCATGCGGTGCGGTGCTTTTATGAATATCATAAGCACTATATGTGTTTCCGTATAGTTTTGGGTATTTTGCCATTTTATCTAATTTTTAAATATGTAGAATCAGGATCAAACCAAATTCTTTTTTTGTTTTCTTTGTTTGGTATGCACAAACCTAAAGATTTAACCCAAGCATTACTTGTAGTTGCTGGAGTTATATTCAATTTATTATTGTTATCTAAGTATATTGTTCTTCCTACAACCCAAGAATAAAATCTAGCGTCATTTTGTTCGTAATCAAAATAACCTTTAGACATTGCATAAAGTATTTTTGAATTAACATTGTAGCCTAAAAAAATAAATAAACCATATTTAGCTCCTTTAAGAATGTTTTGAGTATTTGCTTTTTCTACTGAAGATCCATATTCATTAGAGCTACCAACTATGTTTTTAAAAAAAATTATATCACCTGAACTAAGCTGAGAATATATATTTTGTGCTAAATGAAAGTTTTTAAACTGAAATTTAAAACCATCTAATTCAGTTGCAAAACTACTATACGGTAAAGTCCCTAAAGTAATGTTTAATGCTCCTGAACAATCAAAAGCTCCTACATCATCAAAACTAGCAATTGAATTTGTTATATTTAAAACCTCTGTGCTAGAAGTTGAAAAAGCATAATCATTATTAGGCTCTGGTTTAAAATATGTACTATAGCCAGCTTTAGGCGCTATAGCAAAGCCGTCTGGATAACCATTTATTATAATAGTTTCTGGTGTTGTTATTGATATGCTTATACTTTCTGGCATTATTGAGTTATATCAGCTCTTAATGTAAATGTTCCGTAAAGCCAAGTTATATATTCTAATATATTAGTAGTATCACTTTTGTACCTTATTTGTAAATCATATTTATACTCTCCTGATTGGAAATCCATATAATCATAGGGTATCATAATTGCAACTTTATTTCCAGCAGCTCCTGTTTGTGATAATAAATTTATTCCTAAATTATTACCTGCACTAGTGCCAGTCCAAAAACCTGATGCTGTTGAACTAGGAGTTCTAGACTTAGGGTGATCACCAGTATATAGAGTTGCATGCTCTTGAGCGTCATTCCATACCTCACTAAAAACACTTAATATTTCTTCACCGCTAGAAGATAGTATAGTCATTTTACCTTGATACTCAGGACAGTCAAAACCTTGAGCACTTGTGCTAGCTGTATTTAAATCATTTAAATCCATTGTTGCACCATTAGAATCTTTAACTTCTAATAACAATTTAAAAGTATCATTTCTTCTTGCTGTAATATTTACTTCCGCAGCTATGTCTGTATTTAAAGTTTCAGCCATTTTATTATTTTTTACAAATATACATTTAATTTTCTAAACTTTTTGACTCTTTAAGTACTTGAGCAGCAGTCCAACTAACACCTCTAAGGCCACCAACAAATTTAGCCTCATCTGCAGTAGCAATACCAACAGCCATTGTGGCTCCTGATTCTACAAGACTCCAAGATGCAGGCTCTGCCATATATTTTAATCTTCTAGGGTCTGTCATAAACATTATGTCATCTCTAGTGTCTGAGGCTACATTTGCCAAACCTCTTAACTCTTCGTCATCTGAATCCCCAAATAACATAGAAAGCACAGTTAAAGCACTTACAACTTGCATACCTCTAAAGAATGTTTTAACAGCTTCTTGTTTTGATTTAGGTAATTCGTTAAATCTTTTTCTAAAATTCTTAATAGACTCTTCGCCTGCCATCATTTTTCTAGCAAAGTCAGCTCCAAATATAAAAGCCTCTCTATTGCTACCAGACCTCATTTCACCAAATCTATCTATAGTTTCTTTTTGAAATCTTTCAGCTATAGATGTAGGCATCCATTTTTTAAATTGCATAATTGCTTTACCCCAAGAGTAAGTAGCAATACCAATTTGATCTACTTTAGAATAACCATAACCTTGTTGTCTTGTTACGTTGTCTACATAAAGATCAACTTTATCTTGCAAGTCTGCTGGTATCTCTCCGTCTTCACTTATTCTATTCCATTCTTCTTCTGTAAATTGAGAAACAAATCCAGAACCTTGGATATAATGTTCTGAGCCTATATATGGAGACATAAGTATTGTGTCAAGACCTGATGAATCATTACCTTGAATTAAATCATACGCAAACTTTTCAGGGTTTAATTGTTTTTTAATTAACGCCCAAGCTTTTTTACGTTGACCCCAATATCTTGATTCTCCTCTTAAGAAATTTTTACCGCCTTTAGATCTAAACTCATTGTATTTACCAACCATTAAATTTCCAAAACCTCCCCCCACTCCAAGAGACAAATATCTTATACGAGTTAGTTTAACAAGTTGATGCAACGCATTGTCACCTAATCTACCTAATCCAAATTGACTATCTTTAAATGTATAGAATCCTTTTTTCCAAACATTTTCTAAATATGTAACTGCATTTTTATTTCCTTTAGTTTTATTATATTCTATTACACCGTCTAGTAATGGTGTCATAGATTTAAAGCCTTTAAAGTTTTCATTACCATATGTAAACAATGTAGTGTTAACATACTGAGAAAGAGCCATTCCTAAATCTTCACTAGCAAACATTGCTGATCTTACACCTCTTGACTTAGTAAACCTAGACATTAAATTAGTACCCATAGCACCATGTATTTCTTGCTCGGTCATAGATATTTTAGTGCCGTCATCATGCTTACCTTGTTTTGCTAATTTTTCTGCACGCTTTCTAATTATATCTAATTTTGCAGCAGACTTAAATTGTTTTTTATCTACTAAGCTTTTAAATCCACCTTTAGTTCCTTTAGCAGAATAATAAACTAATTTCCATTGGTGGAATGGTAAAATCTCTTGCTTGCCAGTCATAGGATTATATCCTTTAACTTTTACATGATTAATATCTCCAGTACCTTGCAGCATGTAATCATAAAGACCAAACAAACCTTTTTGTTTTATAGAACCAAAAATTCCCATTTTAATGTGTGGAATATATCCTTCTTTATATCTTTCACCAAGAGCTTGTTGTGTTACTCTACCATACTTGTTTGTGGTTTCTTTAAAAAACGTATAAAATTCTACCTCAGCCTGTGTTGGTTTTGTAGCTAAAAA
>TARA_R110002012_G_scaffold5711_1_pt1 | contig 12112 bp, 9 predicted proteins | sample TARA_R110002012 | Tara Oceans TARA_R110002012 (sample SAMEA4396515) | marine metagenome | biome: Westerlies Biome; feature: [DCM] deep chlorophyll maximum layer (ENVO:01000326); material: water (ENVO:00002006), including particulate matter (ENVO:01000060) such as... | depth 40 m
GGGCGCATGTTGTCGGAATGAGTGGGCGGATACTCCGGAATACGCAAACTGGTAGACGTTACGAAGGTCAATAAAGCCAGGCCGACATCCGGTCCCCATGCCTCAAGCATATCATCGTCTTGCACCCAGAAATTCCCGTCGCGAATGGGAACGGTGTGCAGCATAAACCCCATGCGTTCGGCGAGACCGTTTAACAGGAAGTGTAACGACGGAAAGCAATCTGCCGCGATCAGCAGTCTCTTACCGCGCAGATACCCGGGGGGCAGGCCGCCGATTATCGAAAAAAGCGCCGTAGTTACGTTCTCTGCGCTGGTCAAACTGCCATCGGGCGCGTCAATTAGGGTGCGCCACAGCGACAGGAACTCTTCCCTTTTGGTCAGGACTTTGGACCACTGCCTATCATCTGCCGTCCCCCAAATGTCAGAAAATTCAGCCATGGCCTTTGTCATCTGTTCGGCTTTGTCCGGGTATTGACCAATCGAATGATAAAGAAAGTATGCGTGATCCGTCATGGTTACCCCAGAATAGTCTCTTATATTATGGTGAACGTAATTTTAGTTGCAAACGCATGTAACGCTTCCTAGCATCTTACCCAACACACGTGAAGCGGTACAGGATAGGGAGAGAAGACAATGAGCGGCGCAAATAGTCTGACGAACCTTGCCATGATGTTGGCATCAGGTGACGTGAAAGTGGTCGATTGCACTGGCATATTGGGACCGGACACACCGATCCTCCGGCTGCCTGAGGATTTCGCCAAGAATACCCCCAAAGTCGAAATTCACAAAATCAGCGAATACGATGAAGACGGGCCGTTCTTTGCGTGGAACTGGCTAAAACTGGGCGAACATTCCGGTACGCATTTCGACGCGCCTCATCACTGGATCACCGGCAAAGATCACGGCGACGGGTTTACTGATACCCTTGATGTACAACGGCTCGTTGCTCCGTTGAATGTGATTGATTGCTCTGAAGACACTGCCAAGAACGAAGACTTTCTCTTAACTGCCGATGCCGTAAAAGCATGGGAGGCGGATTACGGCGATATCAGCGCTGGTGAATGGGTCGTGATGCGTACCGATTGGGACAAACGTGCAACTGACGAAGCCACGTTTTTGAATGCCGACGACTCTGGCCCTCATAGCCCTGGCCCGACGCCTGATTGTATCGAATATCTTTTGTCAAAAAGGATCGTCGGATGGGGGACGCAGTGCATAGGTACCGATGCCGGACAAGCCGGCGGAATGGAGCCACCGTATCCGGCGCATAACCTACTGCACCGCGACAATTGCTTTGGGTTGGCAAGTCTTGCAAATCTTGACCAACTGCCTGCAAAGGGGGCGATCCTGATCGCAGCCCCGTTGAAAATCCAGCACGGGACCGGCAGTCCGATCCGTGCCCTTGCTCTTGTTCCCAAAGGCTGAAAAACCGCGCCACAATTTCGGCTATCTGGTGCTGAGACTGCATAAGGATTTAGCATATGATTCTTCAGGACATAACGTCAGATAAGGCGCGAACACTGGCTGAGGTGGGGCTTGAAAACTTCGCGCCCTATTTGATGAACCGGATAGTCGGCCGCTATAATGCCGCCCTTCAGGAAGAAATGGCAAAGCAGGGTCTGACCACGACGCAAATGCGATCGCTTGCGGTGTTGTCCGTGCTGGATGGTATACGGATCCGAGAATTGGCTATATACGCTGTCGTGCAACAATCGACCCTAAGCAGGGGTTTGGATACCTTGGTGCAAAACGGGCTTGTCTTGCGGCAGCCCGACCACGACGACAGCCGGGCAACGCGAATATTTTTGACTGACGCTGGCCACGAGACCTATGAACGGCTTTGGCCGCACATGTCGAACGCATACGATTCGATGTTTCGCGGCGTCGCAGATTCAGAGAAGAACGCCTTTGTAGGCACCTTGCAGAAAATGCTTAAAAACATTCGCAAACATGACTTTTAAAGGAGGCTTTAATGGCGGAAAGATCCTTTAAGAAAGAAGTCGAATATTTACGTTTGGGTCATGGTGATACCTTTACCGGCGAAGGCATTTTGGCCATTACCAAAGCACTGCTGGAAAATGGTGTGGGCTATGTCGGCGGGTACCAGGGGGCACCGATCAGCCATTTGATGGACGTTCTGGCAGACGCGCAGGATGTGCTTGATGAACTTGGGGTACGCTTTGAGGCAAACGCGAGCGAAGCAGCGGCCGCTGCGATGTTGGCCGCGTCGGTGCACTACCCGATCCGTGGGGCGGTCACGTTCAAAGGTCCGGTGGGCGTTAACGTGGCATCTGACGCCCTGGCCAACCTTAGCTCGTCGGGCGTGACCGGCGGCGCACTGGTGATTGTGGGTGAAGACTACGGTGAAGGCTCGTCCATCATGCAGGAGCGGTCGCACGCCTTCGCGATGAAATCTCAATTCTGGCTGCTTGACCCACGCCCAAATTTGCCCAGCATCACCAAAGCCGTAAAGGACGGGTTTGAGCTGTCTGAGGCAAGCAATACGCCTGTAATGTTGATGGTGCGGATCAGATCATGCCACGTCACCGGCAGTTTTGAGACCCGCGATAATGTGGTGCCGCCTCTTACGGTCCAAGACGCTCTTAGTGATCCTCGCAGTGATTTTTCCCGCGTCGTTCTTCCGCCGATGAGCTATCTGCACGAGCAAGATAAGATCAAAACCCGCTGGCCCGACGCCGAAGCCTTTATTGTCGAAAACAAGTTGAACGAAGTATTCGGCCCCCGGAAAGCGCCTTTGGGCATAGTTGTGCAGGGCGGTATGTATAACGGTGTCATGCGTGCCCTGCACCGTCTGGGCCTGGCCGATATTTATGGCGATACCCAGATACCGATTTACGTATTGAACGTCCCTTATCCCTTGATCAGAGAAGAATTCGACGGATTTTGCGAAGACAAACATTATGTGTTAGTTGTCGAAGAAGGCCAGCCAGATTTTATCGAGCAACAGCTTGGCAACATGTTGTACAAGTCCCGCAGTTCAGTGGCCTTGCATGGCAAGGATATGCTTCCCATGGCCGGGGAATATACCGGTCAGATAATGCTCGACGGTATTACAGCCTTTCTTAAGCACGCCGCACCGCACATGCTGCCTGGGCAAGTTCGCGCGCCCAACGTAATCGCGCCGGAAATCCCTGACCTTACAAAGACTGTTCCGATCCGCCCGCCAGGGTTTTGCACAGGCTGCCCCGAACGGCCGATTTTTGCCGCGATGAAGTTGACAGAGCAAGAGCTTGGCAAACATCAGATCAGCGGTGATATCGGTTGTCACCTGTTTGCTTCGCTTCCGCCTTTCGAAATCGGCGGCGCAACCATGGGGTACGGTCTTGGCCCTGCATCTAACGCCGCTTTTGACGGTGGGGGCGAACGCCGGGCGATATCGATCTTGGGCGACGGAGGATTTTGGCACAACGGCCTCAGCTCCTCTATCGGAAACATGGTATTCAATAAATCCGACAGCGTGGTGGTGATTGTCGACAATTACTATTCTGCCGCGACTGGCGGCCAAGATGTGCTGTCTAGTCGCGCCAAAAACGAGACTAAATCAACGAATAACCCAATATCAAAGGCGCTAAGGGGAGTAGGAATTGAATGGATCAGGCAAATCGACCGCACATATGATGTGGGCCGGATGCGCGATGTTCTGCGCGAAGCGTTAACCACCGATTACAGCGGTCCCAAGGTGATTATCGCGTCTTCGGAATGTATGCTCAACAAACAGCGACGCGAAAAACCGCAACGCACCCACGCCATTAGCGAGGGCCAGCGCACCAGCATTCCGCGCTTCGGCGTTGACCCCGACATTTGCACCGGTGATCATGCTTGTATCCGCCTCTCCGGATGTCCGTCCTTGTCGCTTAAGAAGCTTGACGATCCGCTGCGTGACGATCCGGTTGCCCATATCGACCAGTCATGCGTCGGTTGTGGTAATTGTGGTGAGGTCGCCGATACCGCTATTCTTTGCCCATCGTTCTATCAGGTGGATGTGGTGCACAACCCCAAGCGCCACGAGGTATGGCGCACCCTGCAGCGCAACAAGGTAATTGCCTGGCTGCAACGACGTCGCAGTGCAAAGCGGTTGGCGTTTCAATGACCGAGAACCTCTCGGGACGAATGACCAAAGTACAGCCAGCATACATTACAAAACTGGCGATAATGGCCGTTGGCGGGCAGGGTGGCGGGGTACTGACCGGCTGGATCGAAAAGCTGGCGCGCGCACAGGGGTATAGCGTTCAAGCAACCAGTGTCGCAGGCGTTGCACAGCGAACAGGTGCGACGATTTATTACCTAGAAATGACACCAACTAGCGAAAAACTCCCGATCTTTGCCTTAGCGCCATCGTCTGGCGACATAGATATCTTGATCGCCGCCGAGATGATGGAAGTGGGGCGCGCCATCTTGAGGGGCTTTGTAACACCCGACAGAACAACGCTGATAGGGTCGACGCACCGTGCACTGGCGGTATCGGAAAAGTCTGCCCCGGGCAACGGCATCGCCAATGCCGACGAGGTTCAAGCCGCAGCAGAAATCGCTGCGCAGAGAGTGATATTGGCGGACATGGAAGGGCTGGCGGTGGCACATGGTTCGAATATATCAGCCAGCCTGTTTGGTGCGCTGGCAGCATCTGGTGCCCTACCTTTTCCCCGATCGGCCTTTGAAAGTACTATTCGCGAAAGCGGTAAAGGTGTCGGCCCAAGCTTGCAGGCATTTTCCGCAGGGTTTGACGCAACCTTTGAGGTGAATGAGAAAGACATAGCGCCGCAGGCTTCCAAGCTTCATTTTACAGGCCCAACCAATTTAGTAACGCAGTGGGAAACTTTGCGCCGTCGCATCGACGTCTTACCTGAACCCGTTCACCAATTGGCTTTGGCAGGTCTCGAAAAAGTAGTCGACTTTCAAGATTGCGCCTATGGTAGTCTCTACCTTGATCGAGTGGAGCAGATAGTGGCGCAAGATAGTGCCTCTCATGATTGGTTACTTGCCATTACAGCGGCGAAATATATCGCAAACGCCATGGCATATGATGACATTATTCGTGTGGCGGATCTTAAAACCCGTGGCTCCCGGTTCGACCGCATTCGGACCGAAATGGCTGCCTGCCCTGACCAAGTGATGCAGTTGACCGAATACTTTCACCCTCGAGCTGAAGAAATTTCTGGTATGTTGCCCCGATCATTGGGAGCAAGAGTTGAGAACAGCCCTTGGGCCATGGCGTGGTTGAACCGTTGGTTCGCCTCGGGGCACCGTCTGCGTACCGATAGTATACCCGCATTCTTGCTGCTTTATTGGTTAGGTGGTTTAAAATCTTATCGCTTGAAAACCCGTCGCCACGCTATCGAAGTCGCGCATTTGGACAATTGGTTGACTCAAAGTTTGGCACCATTGGCATCCAATTATGAGCTAAGCGTCGAAATGTTGCGGTGCCAGCGGCTGATAAAGGGATATTCAGATACCCACAGCCGCGGACAATCGAAATTCGCAAGCGTGATGCACGGCGCAAGTTTGGTGAAGGATCGCAAAGACGCGGCTGAATGGGTCGCGCGGTTACATGCTGCCGCCTTGCAAGACCCCGAAGGCAAGGCGCTTTCCGGCGCATTAGACACTGTTCGTAGCTTTTCCTAAAGCAAATCGATCGATTTCATGAAAATAGCCATTGCTCGCTTCGCCACATAAGCTCAGACTGTCTATGGTGAAAGGGCGCAAGCAAGCGGGTTGTAGATAATCCAGTAGCAGCGTGGATACTGAACTGCTCTGGTCAGGTGACAACGGGCCAGTCAACGTGATGTGAAACCGGAAATACTCTTTGACCTGAGGGTACCCAAAGGTATTCAAATAAATGCGCTGCTTTTCCGTCAGTGCCGGGGAATTCTTTCGCGCAAGTTCGTCATCGCTTAAGGGTGCGCGAAATCTTTCAAAGTTCTCGACCGCATCGCCAGCCAGATCTACCAATGCACTCGGGTTGCCTTGTGGGGTAAGTGCCAGAAACCGGCCGATCTTAGACAGGGTAAGCCCGTCAAGGACAAAGGGTTCTCGGCCGCTGCAAAATGTTTCCAGCGCGTTCGCTAATCCGGTTTCCGTTTGGCCATCCGCCAGTCTAAAGGGCGCTTTAATTGTCCCGTGCAGGCCATATTTTCTGGGTCGCTGGGTGATCTTGTTGATGTCGACACCAGCATAGTCGGGCTGATGAGCGGTGGTGCCTGTCTTGATGTCCCAACCCAACCATGCGGCACCAAGGCACGCAAAGACGCCGGGTGGTGGGGTGAAATAGATGGCATAGCGACTGTACATGAAACGCCCCTTTTCCGCCCTACCTACGCGATGAATGTTTCAGTTTATAGATATCGGTTCACCAGATTCTCTAGCATTTCCTGACGACCTGATGCTGGTTGTGGGTTCAGGTTCTTCGATTTTACCTGCGCATTGATTGTTTCAAGGTTGCTATCAAGTAATCCCAGGCCCCGCGCAGAGTCCCATCCGGCATAACGTGCGTCTCGTGCCGCTTCCAATCTGCCGTCCTCAAGCATCGCGGCGGCAGCTTTCATCCCCTTGGCGCAGACATCCATTGCGCCGATATGTGCCAATATCAGGTCCTGCGGGTCCAGCGACTGACGGCGCAGTTTTGCGTCAAAATTGGTGCCACCGGTGCTGAAACCGCCTGCTTTCAGCACTTCGTAATAGGCCAGTGCGACTTCGGGGACCGAGTTGGGGAACTGATCGGTATCCCAACCCGATTGGTAATCGTTGCGATTCATGTCGATCGAGCCGAAGATGCCAAGCGCTGACGACAAGGCTAGTTCGTGTTCAAACGAATGCCCCGCCAATATGGCGTGCCCCTGTTCGATGTTCACCTTTACTTCGTTCTCAAGCCCGTAATCCTTAAGGAAGCCATAGACCGTCGCGACATCATAATCATACTGATGTTTGGTCGGTTCTTGCGGTTTAGGCTCAATTAGGATGGCCCCTTTGAATCCGATCTTCCGGGCGTATTCAACAGACATCTGCAAGAAACGCCCCGCCTGTTCGCGCTCACGCTTCATGTCGGTATTCAGCAACGTCTCGTACCCTTCGCGCCCGCCCCACAGCACGTAGTTCTCACCACCCAGCTTGTGGGTCACGTCTATGCATTCCTTTACCGTCGCCGCAGCATAGGCAAAAATATCAGGGTCAGGGTTCGTCGCGGCGCCCGACATATAACGGCGGTTCGAAAACAGGTTCGCGGTGCCCCATAGCAGCTTGGTGCCGGTCTGCTCCATCTTTTCACCGAAATAATCGGTGATCTCATGCAGGCGCGCGGTACTTTCGGCAAAGGTGGCTCCCTCGGGGCGCACATCGGCATCATGAAAACAGAAATACGGCTGGCCAAGGATCTTGAACATGTCGAACGCGGTATCTGCTTTGGTTCTGGCGTGATCCATGGTGTCGCCGAACCAGGGGCGTTCAAAGGTCTGCCCGCCAAAAGGATCGCCCCCTGCCCACGCAAAGCTGTGCCAATACGCCACCGCAAAGCGTAGATGCTCGGACATCGTTTTACCCATCAGCATCTCGTCGGGATTATAGCTGCGATAGGCAAAACCGTGGTCTGCCTGCGGGTCATAGGTAATTTTCGGGATGCCGTCGAAAAAGCTGGTCATGGAATTGTCCTTGTTCGTTTAGCGCAAGTGTTTTACCGCGCGGTATGTGTCAGCGTATCGCGCATGAGCTTCGGCGAATGTGTCAACCAAGTGAACATCAGGCTCTATTACGCGTGAAATGGGCGGAGGAACGGCCAGTTCGGCACCCTCGCCAGTAGCGGCCATGCGGCCAAGCCGTGCCGCACCAAGAGCGCCGCCAAAGTCACCAGCAGCAGGAATCTGGATCGGCATATTCAGCGATGTTGCAATTGCCTTTAGCCAGTAGTTGGATTTTGATCCGCCCCCGACAGCGATCAGGCTGTCGATGTTTGTGCCGGTCTGAACCATGGCGTCAAAGCTGTCGCGCACTGCGTGGGTCACCCCTTCAAGCACGGCGCGGGTCATTGCGGCCCGATCGGTATTATGCGCGAGATGCAAAAAGCCGCCACGAACATGGGCATCATTATGTGGCGTCCGTTCACCACCGAGATAGGGCATAAAGATCGTTCGACCGGGGGCCTGTAACTGCTCTAGGTCTGCGGTCAACTGTCGCGCATCCGCATTCAAGATGCCCGCCAGCCAGTTCAGTGAATCCGTTGCAGACAGGATCACCCCCATTTGGTGCCAAAGGTTTGGCAGCGCGTGGCAAAAGCTGTGCAGGGCGCTTTCGGGGGCGGCGGCATAGCTCGGGGTAGCCGCAAACAAGACGCCGGAGGTGCCAAGGGACACGAAAGCCTGCCCCGGCTTCACAACGCCCATTCCAATGGCCGATGCTGCATTATCGCCGCCACCTCCAGCAACGGGAATACCCGCAGGCAGGCCAAGTTTTCCTGCGATAGAGCCGCTTAATACACCTGATACCTGTGATCCTTCCACAAGTGTCGGCATCTGGTCACGGGTCAGACCGGACTTGGCCAGCAAGGTATCAGACCAATCTCTGGCACCTGTATCTAGCCAACTGGTCCCCGCCGCGTCTGACATGTCCGAGACCGCTTCACCGGTAAGCCAAAACCGCAACGTATCCTTGGGCAAAAGAACCTTGTCAATTTGGGCAAAGATATCGGGTTCATGCCGGCGCACCCATTCGACCTTCGGGGCGGTGAAGCCGGGAAAAACAATGTTGCCAGAGATTCTACGCCACAACGGATCAGCATCGAGTTCCGCGGCCTCAACAGCGGCGCGGGTATCGTTCCACAACAAACACGGGCGCAAGGGCTTTCCGCTGGCGTTCATCAAGGTGGCACCGTGCATGTGACCGCTAAGCCCGATACCCTGAACCTGCGACAGATCAACCCCCAACCCCGCAATTGCAGTTTCACAGGCGCTAAACCAGTCGCTGGGATTCTGTTCGACCCACCCATCCTGAGGACGGGATACCTGCAGGGGCACCACGCTTTCAGCGACGATTTTCTCTGCGCCATCGACCAACAGGGCCTTCAACCCTGAAGTTCCCAAATCCAACCCTAAATACATGGTATTCCCTTTAGTCAGAGCCTAAGCAGCGTCGCGCGCCTTGCCCATGATTATCATGCTTAGGATGTCATCCTCGGTCACGTCGCCCACCTTTTCGGTGCCTATGAGCGCACCGTTTTTCATCACGGAAACGCGGTCGCACAGATCTAGCATCTCGCGGGTGTCATGGCTGATCAGAAAGATGCCCAGGCCTTGAGCCTTCAGCTCTTTGATCAAGTCTGCAACCATCTTGCTTTCATGCACACCCAAAGCGGCTGTCGGTTCGTCCATAATCAGAATTTTGGCGTTAAAATATACTGCGCGGGCAATGGCCACAGACTGCCGTTGACCACCCGAAAGCGCTGAAACAGGCTCGCTTATCTTTTTAAAGTTAGGGTTTAGACGCGCCATGATCTTGCGGGTCTCTGCCTCCATTTGTGCGTCATCGACCAGACCGAACCGGTTGGTTAACTCGCGCCCCAAAAACAGATTGCTGGGGGCATCTAGATTATCTGCTAATGCAAGCGTTTGATAAATGGTTTCAATGTTATGACGGCGGGCATCGCGGGGTGAGTGAATGTTGGCTTTCTTGCCCTCGATCCAGATTTCGCCTTCGTCCATTTGATAGGCCCCGGCGAGGATTTTGATCAGCGTCGATTTACCGGCGCCGTTATGCCCCAGCAGGCCGACGACTTCGCCGGGATACAAATCCAACGACACGTTATCGACAGCGCGCACGCCCCCGAAAGACAACGAGATGTTCTTAAGCTCTACTAAAGGTGTCATCATTTCCCTCCCAAGCGGCGGCGATAGACGATGTCGATCCAAACGGCGAGTACAAGAACCGCGCCTACAACGATGTTTTGCAGCGGTGCATCAACCCCCACCATGGCCATGCCCGATTGCAATGACTGCATGATCAATGCGCCCAGTATTGCGCCGTGAATCGTGCCTATTCCGCCTGCAAGCGCTGTGCCGCCGATTACCGCAGCAGCGATAACACGCAGTTCATCCAACGTGCCGATGTCATTAGAATGGTTTGTCAAGCGAGCCGAAGCAACGACGGCGGAAAGTGCGATCAATCCACCCATCAGCGCAAATACCTTGACCGTCAAAAGCCGTGTATTAATGCCGGACAGTTCTGCGGCATCAGGATTGCCGCCAGTTGCAAAGATATACCGCCCCAGACGGGTCCGGCGTGCCATCACGGTCATGCCTATCGCAATCGCGATCAGCAGCAGCACGGAGTAGGGTATACCATAAGCAGCGGCATAGCCGTCCGGCATCACATCACCACGAGCCTTGAACTCTCTGATAAGGCGGGCAGTGGGGACTTCGTAGGCGTTCAAAGTCGCGACAAAACCCATGATCCCGCCAGCAATAATGAGCCCAACCAATACTTCGGCCCAAACTGGTTTAATCGGGAAGCCGTGGTTGATTTTGTTGCGCCGCGCCGACCACAAAGCCCAAAGGGCTGCAAGTACTGCAATCACACCGACCACCCATGACCAGGTTTCGCCTAGTGTCCCGTTGATGCCGCCAAACTTGCGAAAAGTTTCGTCCAATGGTCCGATGGTTTGCCCGTCGGTCATGTACCAAGCCACGTTGCGCCAGATCAGCAGGCCGCCCAAGGTCACAATAAAGGCGGGTATCGTTAGAAATCCGATCAACCACCCCTGAAACGCTCCGATTGAAATGCCGACCACCAGTCCGACTGCAATTGCGATCCATGGTGTCAGCGGGTGTCCAAGGCCAAGGCCCAACAATCGGGGGAGAATATCGGTCTGCGTCATCGCCATCGCGGCTGAGCATGTCGCGAGCATCGCGCCTACAGACAGGTCGATATGCCGCGTGACGATCACAAAAACCATGCCGGTCGCCATAATGGCAACGCTGACCGTCTGGATCGTCAGGTTAAAGATGTTGCGCGGGGTCAGAAACCGGCCGTCGGTCAGCACGTTAAACACGAGGCAGACCAGAACAAACGCCCCGATCATCCCCAGCAGACGGGTGTCAATCTCGAGCTGGCTGAGAAAGGAGCGTTTGGGTGCCGTCGGTGACGGACGCACAGCAGCCCCGGTTTCGGTTGTGGTATCTGTCATGTGAATGGCTTCCAACTGAGGTCGCGGTGTCTTTCAGTGACCGTGGGTATCTCGGCCATGAATAAGGGGGAGCAGAGCGCACACCCCTGAACATCAACCAAGGGTGTGAGATATTGATTTAGTTACAGACGTCTAAGCCCGAAACGTCTTGGCACAGAGCCTCTTTGGTGATCCAGCCAGCATCGACGACCGCGTTCAGGTTGTCCTTGGTAACGGGGACGGGTGCCAGGAACTTGGCCCACAGGGTCGTCCCGCCGGGTGATGTCCATTCGGTCGCTCCGTCAATGCCTGACATCTCGGTACCGCCTGCCAAGGCAACTGCGATGTCAGCGGCGTTTTTGCCCAGATCGCGGGCGTCTTTCCAGACGCTGACGGTCTGCGTGCCCTTTGCAACGCGGTTCAGTGCGGCATGATCGCCATCTTGACCCGACACTGGCGTGCCTTCCATGCCCTGCGCTGTCAGTGCGGCAACCGCGCCACCGGCAGTACCATCATTAGATGCAACAACGGCGTCTACCTTATTGTCCTGCGCCGTCAGGATTTGCTCCATGTTGCGTTGAGCGTTCGCAGGCAACCAACCGTCTGTGTACGCTTCGGCCACGATGGTGATATCGCCTGCGTCAATTGCGGATTGCAGCACTTCTTGTTGACCGCCGCGCAGGAAATCAGCGTTGGGATCAGTAGGAGAGCCCTTGATCATCACATAGTTACCCTTTGGCATCGCTTTAAATACGGCGCGGGCCTGCATGCGGCCGACTTCGACATTGTCAAACGTCAGATAGAACGCGCGTGGATCTTCGATCAGGCGGTCATAGCCAACAACAGGAATACCTTCGTCTGCCGCTGCGGTGATCGCTGGGCCGATGGCTTGGCTGTCCTGTGCAAGGATGATCAGCGCATCAACGCCTTGGGCGATCAGGCTTTCCACATC
>TARA_R110002012_G_scaffold43162_9_pt1 | contig 12104 bp, 3 predicted proteins | sample TARA_R110002012 | Tara Oceans TARA_R110002012 (sample SAMEA4396515) | marine metagenome | biome: Westerlies Biome; feature: [DCM] deep chlorophyll maximum layer (ENVO:01000326); material: water (ENVO:00002006), including particulate matter (ENVO:01000060) such as... | depth 40 m
GACAGGCGTAACTCTTTCAGTTCGCGTTGCATACGGTTGTTCAATAGCGACAACCTCTGTGTAAGGTAGAGTAAATACATCTCCTGTTCTTTGATAATTATTATTGGCTCTGGCTGCATCAGTCGCGTTTAACTCTACAAAACTAACATTTTTATATGTTCCTTGAGCCCGAAGTTCATTTCTCTCCATATCAATAGAACATTTATAGTCTTTGTGTTCAACATCACCAAGACGATGACCCTGAAAAGCATCAACAACAAAACCAGATTTAAATCTGTTCAGTCCGTTCGCATCAGTGATTTCAAAACTCTCTGCTTGACGTTCCAAAAGAGAAAGGTGTGTATAATACTCAAGGTTACCAATACGGGTTTGAAGATTACCAATATCTTTCATGGTAAACCGTTGATGTTTCTCTCTGGTAATTACAATATTGTCAACTGAAAATGTATAAGCAGGAATACGCATACTGGCCAACTTCATTGAATTTTCAGATTGTGATGGGAATCTGGGTTGTTCATCAGATGCACTTTCAACAACTCTAATCTTACCATCAGACGCCATTTCAACAATTGCATTCTTAGGTAAGTAATATTCAAAGTCTGCTTGCACCAAAGAAGTTGGTTTTGGACACTTACTAGCAGAAGAACCCGCGCCAGTAAAAGAACGACTCATAATACCAAATGAAAATCCGGTAATCTCATCAACAGCCGTATGGTCTGCTCCTGCACCAGTGACATTCGCCACTGTTGGTCTGAAGTCAAAAGTATTTTGTAGTCTGGTATCTTTATATTTTGGAATATCAACATAATCCATTCTATCTGCTTCATCAGTATATGAATCCACGGTGAACACATCGCCAGTGCCGTGTTCAAGATAATCATAGATTACAAGTAGTCTGTTTGTAGGAGCCGCGGCACCTCTACGTCTTACGATTCTAGAGATATCGTAAAAGTTATCTCTTTGACCGTTATCAAAAGCAAAGTCACTTGTAATAACCTTATCACCAAGAGTGACAGCAGTTAGTGTTGCAGTTGCACCAGAGGATGCACCAGTGATAATATCAGAAGTTGAGAATGCAGACCCGGCAGCGCCAGTCATTACAACACTCATTGGACTTGTTGTATTGATAATTCTTGCAGTTGAACCACTAACACTACCAGTGATTTTTTCACCTCTTGTGAATGTGCCAGTTTGTGTTGTAAAACTAATCGTAGGAGCAACAGCATCAGTAGAAGCGGCAGTCGCCTCATACACAGCAACCAAGGCAAACGCATCAGCACGACCCAAAGATATTTCTCTATCACCTGGGCGAGTGCCATATGCATCTGTTGTTCCAGTGTCCACTTTGAGTTGTTTCATCAATCTCGTTGTCTTGGTCTTTGGACTTACGGCAGTTTTCAACAAAGTTGCCATAACTTTAACTTTTGCACCACCCGAACCAAACGCACCAAGATTAGTGATAGTCAACTGTGATGTGCTACCACCAGCAAATCCAGTTGATGCGCTAACAATATCACCCTGTTTGGCAGAACCATCACCGCCTGTTAAAATAGAGATTGTGTAATCTGATTCACTGTGTGCCAGGAATGTTTCGTTGCCGCCACCAGCAGATAAAGTGATTGCACCAGCTGAACTTGCGGTTGCAATGAACTGCTGACGGAAAGTATATTGTGTATCAGAGACACCACTATTCGTTTCTGTTAACAACGTCTTGACAGGAGTTTTAGTTAGATTAAAGAGATTAATATTCTTCTCTGGCTCAACAAGTTTAGCAACTGGTGCAAAAGAACGAGAACCACCGCCCGTGAAAGTTTCTAAAGCCAGTGTCCCACCATCTTCCAACTGATAACGTTCATCTTCTTTATGAGTTGTTCCAACTTCTGGACTACCAAAGAAAGACAAACCTCCACTTTCAAATGTTGTTTGAACATCAGCAGTAAAGTCTTGACCACTATCGCCACCATTGTCCTGCATATAGACTGAACGAACATTTTTCAAGTCAGGGATTATAACGTCATTAATAGTAAGGTCAGCATTACCTGAGCTCTCTATGATCTGGTCAGACTCAGAAGAATCTGTTATTGTTACTTTTTCTCCCGAACTAAAAGTGCCAACAACATTAACTAAGTTAACAACATTGTTACCAGAACGACCTGAATCCATAACCAAACCAGTGGCACCACTTGTAACACCTGTTACTAGTTGACCGCCACCAGAGTTTGAAGATAAAATGGTTGGACTGACATCAGCACTCATAACAAGTGACGTGATAGCATTGATATCAAACAGATACAGTCGATAGGTCGCATCGTTTTCACCAGCGGTGCCAGAATCATACTGATATGTTCTTACACGAGCCACACCTATTTGTATACCTGTTGCTGAACCTCTCGTTGAGATGTTGGTATCATACAGTTGCAATTCATTGTAACCAACTGTTTCACCGCTAATCTCTGTTACATCCGGTGTGCCATAAACATTTGTAACTTGGAGATAGTTCCCCAAATCAGCAGGAGACGCACCCGCATTTATAGTATTAAAATCTCTACCTTTCTTAACATCAACAAGAGTAGGTGCAATTTTTTCTATCTCATATCCTCTGATATATGCTTTACCTGGCGACACTTGCAATGCCATAAAATCATCTGAGGCTTTATTACCATCTCTTGTGGTATCACCAGAAGTATAGACACCAGTAAAATCGGTTTCGCCAACACTAACATTGACTGACTCTTTCATCTCAAAAGTAAAAGGTCTTACAGTATAATCACCAGATTCATCAAACGTTCTACGTGCCAATGTCTGTTCAAGAATGGAATATTCAGTGTCACGATTAAAATGTTGAAGAACACCATCTTCTACTCTGAGAATTTCAATAAAATCTTTATCATCTTTAGAGTTTAATTCTTTAGATGTTAAAGTGAGCGTAAAAGCTAACCTATGTGCACCTTTCGCATTTATGTTCGATGTGCCAGTCGCGTTGTCAGACAAACTCGTGTCTGACTCTGGTGTAACAATCGTTTCTACAACTTGAAAACCAACTCTTGCATTTGCATTGTTGTTATACTTTTCTACAACAAGTGTTTGGTCTTCAACATCAACAAAATAACCTCTAACAAAAAATACACCAGCCGATTGTTTTACAATGACAGATTTACCAGTTACAGGTGTGGTTGAAGCAGTGTTTGCAGATTTAGTTGTTCTTAGAACTTCAGATGCCTCTGTTATTAGTGAAGGAACATTTGCTTGATATGATGTGCTACCATGCTGCACCGCTACATCTGCACTTAAGTTTTCACCAATAGTGAATGAGTCAAAACCAGCAGCATCTAATGCGCTACGAGAAATAGTAGTGACATCTTCAGTGAAAGTTCTGCTTCCAGAAAGATTGCTGGAAGTATAAACACCAAAAAGTGTTGCCGGGTCTGTTTCCGTTGCCTCAGTTGCAGCAATCACTCTAAACGTAACACCAGACGTGGCTCCAGTCAGTGTAACGGGATTGTCCTCATTTACATACTGCGAGACATTAACAGTTTCGCCACCAAAGTTACCCTGGACCTTGATATATCTCGGTGCCTGAGCATTACCCAAATAAGTTGTTGCACCAGGGATTATTACAGTTCCATCTTTAAAGACATGACTGAATCCCTTTTCGATTTGATTTTGCAGTGTAGACTGAAGTCCTGTTAACTCTCTTGCTTGAATAGCAAAACCAGGACGAAATAATGTCTTTACATGATTCTCAGTTGAATCGAAATCATCGTAATACGGTGCTACGTTTAGATTTGTAGATTCAGGCATTTAGAACTCCACTATAACTTTAATATCTTCAATCTGATCGTTTGACCGACTGATTGGTTTACGATTTTCTAAGTAGATAATGTCTCCACTATCAGCATCTAACTCAGGGTTCGCATATCCATCTGTAAACGTGATTGTGTTGCCTCCAGCAAGAGTTACAGCAGAATCAGCATTTGCATCTGGCGTTCCTGTTGCACTTGATGTTGCTCCAGTAACAGCGTTTGCACCACTAAAGGCAACGTATGCTCCAGTGGTGCCATTTGTTCCGTAATCACCAAACCTTTCCTGTGAATAGTACAGAATTGAGTTTGTAGAATCCCATTCGACAACTTTACCGATAGCACCAGTTGAAGCTTGACTAATCTTTTCATCACCATCAAACGTACCAGACTGTGAGGTAAGTTTCAGTGCGTATGTCATTCTTGCTGTGCTAATTGATGCAACAGAAGATGTTCCGTATGTATTAGGATCAACCACAAGACCGATCTTTCTAAAATCATTTCCTGTTGTAATATCATCACCTTCGGCACCTGTTAGAGTTGTTCCCAACATAACATAATGGCCGCCGAGTTCTTGCACAGCATTAAAACCGTGGCCACCTTTTGGACCAATTACTACTGAAATAGATCCACCAGAACCACCTATAGCGGAAGCAGTGCTGAGGTCGGCATCAGAAAATGTAAAACCACTTGCAAGATTGACCGTGCCAAAAGTATAACCACTTCCCGCTGCATGAACTGTAGTATCTGTTCCCGCCGTCAAACCAAAGGCTTGAATCACACCACTCGACACGGTGATTCTTACAATCGCACCAGAAGATGTGCCTTGACTTGTACCATCACCATAAACCGCTGCATAGTAAGTCCCGTTTGTATATCCAGAACCAGCAGTGACAATCAAAGAATCAATCGCACCATCTGTTGCAGCTCCGCTGACTGTGCTATCTGTAGCTACCGGCATAAAATCAGCGGTAAGAAAGCTATTGATCTGAGCACTTGTCAAAGAATACATATATTGCAACACATAACCACCTAACGAAAACGGAGCATTTGCAGTGCTTGTGGGTTCAGTGCCACTATAAGCAGTTCCAGCATTGTTGTCCAACACCTTATACACACGGAAATCAGAAGTCATAAAATAAAAAGTGGAATCGTATAAGTTAGTAGCACCAGACGTTGCTGTCACAGAAGCACTATAGTCCGGCCGGTACATATCAAACTTGGTACTGTTTGCCCAGTTTCTACGTGGAATGACACGTTGAACTTCTGAAGAAGTCACTTTTTTGGCAGCAATCATATCGTCCCACGAAAAGAACTCATCAGAAGGACCATCAACAGGAGTCGGTGGCGATGCATCAGAACCACCGCTTGTTCCTGAAGTATATGGTGTGGACTTACCTATAAAAAGATAATAGGTACTATTCGCAGACTCAGTGAAAGATTCCTCAAACTGGTCGGCGTTATGAAGTCTAAATTTTTCTGTGATAATAGCTGCCATTTCTATTTTCCTAATTTATATTTATGATGCACTACCAGCACCAATAACTGTTTTTAACGTTGAACCAGATGAATTCACTATGAGCAAGGTAGAAGAACTCTTCAACATATTCCCAGTGACCGCATCAGAAGAGCCGGTTGTTATAACAGTTCCGGTTTCATTGGGAAGTGTAATTGTTCTATCTGCTGTTGGGTCTGTAACTGTTAATGTGGTTTCGTTACCATCATCAGTGGCACCCTCAAAAATAATCGTTCCGTCTTCAGTAATAGCCAAAGACGAACCTGTGATTGCAGCAAAAGTACCTGCTGCCGCTGAGTTAGCACCAATAGTTGTTCCATCGATAGCACCTGCATTAATATCTACAGTGGCAAGAGTTGCCGTGCCCGTAGTAGAAATATTTTCGTTACCAAAACTAATAGCGCCAGAACTATCTGTTATAGAACCAGCCGCAAGTGCTAATGTTCCTGCGTTTACAGTCGTAGATGTAAGTGTAGTGATTGTGGCTGAAGTTTGTGTCCCTGCAACAACACCACTAATATTAGGAGCAGACAACGATACAACAGTAGCCGATGCGCTGATACCACTACTTATGGAACTGCCATTACCAAGAGCAGTATACAACTCTACAAAGTTAGCATTAACTTTGGTTGCACCGTCTCTTAGCGTGTCACCGCTACCATCATTAGCGACTGCACCTAATCCTATTGATTGATATGCCATTTATTGCCCCTCATCTTCTATTATTTATAATGATTATTATGCAGCATCAAAAGTTAAAATTGACGAATCAAACGTTCCGATCTCAGAGTCAAAGGAATTTGCTTGCTCCGCAGCAGATAGTGAAATTTCACTTATTGGTAAAGCAAGCCCGCCCTCTTCAGTTGTTGCACCAAGTGATACGTTCAATGTGTTTTGTTCCAAGAATTCAATCGTTCCAGATTCTAACAACAATTCATCACCAGCATTCGTTGATGAACCATCTGTGCCATTCAACAAAACAAAACCACCCTCATTTCCTGGCACCAGATTATAATTCGTACTCATAAGTTGAATACGATCACCATCGTCCCGGCCACCAGTGCTATCCAATAACAGATTTTCTCCAACATCAGTACCAGAAGCACTCGCATCCAAAATAACTGCTGAACCTGCATCACTTTGTGCGGCGTCAGTGCCGTCCAGAAGAATATTACCCCCAATATCCAGAACGCCCGATGTGCCGTTAAGTATAATATTATCACCAGCATCTGTTGATGAACTATCTGTACCATCCATTGCTATGAACACATTAGTATCACGTTCATCCTGCAATGATATTCTGGACGCAGCTAACTCTATATGAACTCTGGCTTCTCTTGTGAACGGCACAACGTTTCTGTTACCAAAATTTCTTTCTGGAATGGTGCCAACATTAGTGTCGCCTTCAAATTCAATCAAACTACCCTCAGTCATTATCTTTTCATTTTCAAGAAGACCACTTTCTATAACAACATTGATACTACGATCTACAGCACTGATGGTATCATCCTCACCCAACAGATAACCGTTTGCATCTGTTTCTGTTTCCAGTTTGAGAATGTTGACATCGGAACCGTTTTTAAGGAAAGCATTATCCTCAGAACCAGACTCAACTGCTATGCGGCCAACTTCAGTGTCTCTAAACCTACCAGTGGTTTCTAGTAATATGTTTTGACCGTTCTCTGATATTATTACCTCGTTTCTTACTTCATCTGCGTTCAACTCAAACACAATGAAATCTTCTAAAACTAATTCGTCAGATGATGCACTTTGTTCAAATACAATACTACCCTCAGGCTCCTCAGTAAAGTTTCTGAATCCAACACCATTTAGAATAAGACTTGAACCTGCATCCAGTGATTTTTCATTTGTCCCATCCAACAACAAACTACTACCTGCATCTGTGGCATCACTATCTGTGCCATCAAGTAAAACGTTATCACCTACAGATTCTAGACCCACACCTTCAATATAACCCACAGTGTTAAGACTGACAATATCTGATATTGATAACGAGCTTCCTTCATTAGTGCTAGTATCAGGTTCCAGAACCAGAACATTACCACTATTTGAACTAGAAGAATCTGTGCCGTTCAGAATGATAGAACCACTCGCATCTGAACTAGAAGAATCTGTGCCGTCTAAAACAAGGTTATTACTAGGATTTGTGAAGTCTTCATTAATCTTGACAGTAGAAGAAGTTGAGTTATCCAAAAAGTCCTCGTAGACTATTCTATCTCCAGCACCAGTTTGGAATTCATCAAAACCATCCAACACCAAATTATCTTGCATAATAATAGGAGCTTTATCTCTATTACCAGCTTCTAATTGAACGCCAGGTCTATCAAAGAAAAGTGTCCCAGGCAAAGTGTTAGCAAGTAAAGGCGCACCATAAGACCTTTTTGCTTTAACAAGTTGTGGCGTAACACTAAGTTTTGTTACCTTTGAAACCGACTTATCAAGAATGCCGTTCTCACCAAGTGCTGTTTCCATAAGTAACAAACCACCACCAGTGCCTGTTTCCAAAAGAACACTACCGTCACCAGATTTGGGAGAGTTTTCTATCGCAATATCAAGTCCACTTTCAAACTGTAGATTATCGCCATCTGTTTCTTCTAAAAGTTTGTCGCCAATAGCGACACCATTCTCTGTCAGAAGAGAATCAAACAAACTGCTCCCACCGTCTGCTGAAAGAACATTCTCACGAACGCCGTGATTAACTTTTATAGTTGGACCGAATATCAACCTGAACAGTGAGGCAAGTTCTGGTGTAAATGTATCATCAACTGTAGCATCAGCAACACCGGCTGCGGTGACACCAATACCTACTGAAAGTTGTGTTGAGATTGCAATCTTACCAAATGGAGCAAAACCAGCTGGATGCACAGATGACTTTAACTCGTTCATGTATTCAGATATGGCTGCGTTGACTCTTACCTCATAAGAAAACTGTTGATAAAAATAAGAGTCTTGAACACGAATATCTTTCTCACTAATATGGCTATCATTATCAGTATACCGACCTACCCGAGTTGAAGTGGTTCCAAAAGATGCGTCTGCTGTTGCTGTGCCTTGAGAAAGAATTTTTGCTGTTGCACCACTAGATGATGTGATACTATCTCCAACAAGATTGAAAACATTCGAGCCAGGTTCCAGAAGAACCTCATCACCAGCATCTGTCGCACTATTGTCTGTACCATCTAAGGCTAGTTGATCACCAAGAGTTTCATTTTCCATTAACAATTCAGAACCAGCATCAGTACCAGATTCATCTGTGCCATCCAAGATAAGATTGTTGCCAGAGTTTTCGTTTAGTATCCGACCCCCATCTTCAAAAAGAATATCACCTAAACCATCAGATTGATCACCGTCAAAGATAACCTGATCATATAAAATCTTACCAGACGATACACTAGTTACATTTGGTGTGCTTTCTGTGATGAATGTTTCTAGGTTTTCTCCGAGAAGTCTACTGTCTGGAGTATTAACGTGTCTTATTGATCGACCATGATTTATGAATATATGTCCGTCTGAGTCTGTCTGCAATTCAAAATCACGAACTATGAAGTTATCTCCAGCATCTGAACTGCTGGAGTCTGTCCCATCAAAAACTAGATTGTTACTAATGTGCTCGGTGACCAGATAGACTTGTGCATCAGAAATGGTATAACCGTCTTGGCCGACATCAAAACCATCTAGAATAATTCTATCTTTTTCACCAGACTCTAATAAGATATTCTCACGACCACGACCCTCATCACCAAGGTCAGCAACATTGTCCTCTAGCCTGATATTAAATTCAAGCCTATCGTCATCATTTTCTAAACTAATCTGAAAAATATCTGTATCATGAGCGTCTGACAAGATTTGACCTGTCTCATTTTCTAAAAGAACATTTGACTCTAACCCAGCAGAGTTATTAAGGATGAAACCGGAACCAACTTCATCAATAACTTTATAGATTGTAGCAACAGGGCCATGATCTGGACGACCAGGCTCAACGATATCAAAGTCTTCTAACTGAACACCATCATTATATGTGTTAGATTGTTCTAAATTAATACGTTCATCTGGTGGAGCATCTATTACGAGTTTTTGCGTATCCGAATCATATGAAACTACTGAACCATTATGAGTAGTAAGTTCATTTCCTATTAAAAATGTTCCAACAACATCTTTGAGAATGAGATTTGTATTTAATGAAACATCTGGAGCAGTTGAATATTTAAACCCTTCATCAGTAACCTTAATTTCGGTCACCTTACCAATATCAGTTGTGTTTGCAATAAGGTTTGCGTTTGCACCATTTTCTGTAATGATACTTAGATTCGGTAGTGAGGTATAACCACTACCAGAATTAGCTAAAAACACTCTATTGAGTTCAGTCTGTTCAGATTCACCAAATGTTGCTGTTTCTAAAACAATACCATCTGACGATGTACCATAGGCATCCGTCAACAACAAAGATTCTTCAGATAAAAGTTTATCACCTAATCCGGTGCCAGTTGTTCCATCTTCTTGACGTAATTGTGCACCATCATTAAGAGCAGCCTTACGACTTTCAAACAAATCATAAATGTTACTATCAAAAGTTGACTTGGCATTATTCTGATTATCGCTTGGCATCCAAAAAGTTATGCCGGGATATTGGTCAAAGATATATGCATTGGCCTTCACAGCCACAACGTTTGGTGTGATTAATATCAAACCATCACTTCCACCCATATCAGAAGTAGTTGTTAATTCTGGGTCAGAAAAGGTGAATCCACTTGTAAGACTTACATTACCAAAACTATAACCACTACCTGACCTGTGAATTGTAGTTTCCGTTGCAAGTGTATTACCAAAAGAGGCAATCTTGTTTTCTCTAACAACAATTCTTATAACAGCACCTGTAGCCGTTCCTTGATTATCACCATCACCAGACACCGCTGCATAATAGGTTCCGTTTGTATAACCAGAACCAGCATTAACAACATTTACAGAAGAGATAGCTCCACCTGTTTTAGTTGCACTTACTTGTGCCTTTCTTTTATCAACGTACAAAGGATAATAATATAATGCACTATCACTAAATCTTCTATCAGTACCAAGAACAGCATAAGGTTCTGATGCAGCATCAACCAGTTCAGTACCATCCAATAAAATCGATGAATGAACAAGTTGTTGATCTGCACCATCTTCTAAAAGAATATTTTCTGCCGTACTATCTGTGCTGTCTTCAGTGGACAACCTACCACCAACAACAGATACAAAGGCACGAGCATCAACAGAGTCAGCATCAGCACTTACAGCTGTAAACTTAATCGCATCACCAACTTTGTATCCAGTGCCGGAACTGTCTACAAAAACATCACTAACACCACCTGAAGTTATTTCGCCCACCTCAGCAGAAACATTACCGTTACCAATTGCTGTATCTACTGTTAGACTATCACCTTTACTATAAAGTAATCCACTATCTGTTACGGAAATGCTAGTTATTATTCCTTGAATAGTAAACTGCATGTTTATGTCTGCTGTTTCAGATATACCCGTAAACGTTTCTGATATGGTAAACCCGCTACCCTCAATGGTGTCTTCGCGAAGAGAAAATTCAGTTATGCTCTCGTTATCCTGCTGAAAAGTAAATTCGGAAATAATTTGAGCCTTTGTTCCAGAGGACGCGCCGGTAACGTTCTTACCAACCATGTCAGCAGGAACAGCACCTGATGTGTCAGAAGTACATCGTATGATAATAGGTTTGGACCAATTACCATCACTTACTCTTACCATATCCTTTTCAGGATAATAAATCTCAGCTTCCTGACCTAACAGAATTCTAAAAAAGAGTTTATGACCTTCAGACGTGCCTTTTGCCGCATACAAATCTCTGATTTGTTTAATAAGGTTTCGTTTAGATACACCACTTGCAAGAGATGTCGGTATAGATTCCATAAAGGAATCTCTAAAAGCATCTAGAAAATGATCTACCGTGTTATCTGGATCTGCATATTCAAAAAGTTGTTGAATGTTCTGTACAGGATTGGCACGATACTTTACCAAAGTGCTAGTTGCACCGCTAGTGCCACCAGTGATTGTTTCGCCTTCTTTGAATTTTTGGTTGGCAGATATGTAAAGAGTTTCATTGTCGTCTACTAGTATTGTAGCAGTTGCTTTACTTGTTCCACCAGTAATTGTTTCACCAACCTCAAACTTACCTGTGCTGTCCTCAAAAACAATTTTACTTGAATCGTTTGAACTAAATCTATCAGTACCATCTAACGTAAGAAAACTAGTTGATGCAGTTTCAAGCAGAACCTGATCTACTGTTCCTGTTATAGTTATTTGTGCAGATTCTAGAAACTTATAATACTGTCTCAGAAAATCAACAAATATAGGATGGTCAGCCTGAATATAATCAGGAACCTGACCATCAATCAGATTTGATACCTTGGTTGTTAGTTCTGATTCACCCATTTTTAATAACCTGCGCCTGATGGACTTACAGATGCAGAGGGTGCAACATAAGATGATCCACCGCTGTCATCTCCCACAGCAATACTATCAATTGCTCCAGTTACAGTGGTATTAATTAAATCAAGTTCTAGGATTTGATTTCTAAGTGAAACGATGTCACGAGAGTTTGGTACAACTATAATCCTAATGAGAGTAGAGGACTCACCATCAATGTCTGATATACCTGTTATGTTGATTTGACTAATCTTAACATGACCAGTGACATAGTTTACAGTGCCAATGGTTGGATTTGTATAAACTCGATCACCACCTAGAGCAACGTAGTAAGC
>TARA_R110002012_G_scaffold18556_3_pt1 | contig 12094 bp, 10 predicted proteins | sample TARA_R110002012 | Tara Oceans TARA_R110002012 (sample SAMEA4396515) | marine metagenome | biome: Westerlies Biome; feature: [DCM] deep chlorophyll maximum layer (ENVO:01000326); material: water (ENVO:00002006), including particulate matter (ENVO:01000060) such as... | depth 40 m
ATGTACTTAACCCTGTACTGAGGACAGTACCAAGGGCTTTACTTGGCGTTCACTTAACGCGATAGGTTACTTCTTCGGCCAAGCCTTGGGGTCAACCTTATGAACCAACGAGGGGAAGCGAGCAGGATCAAATACCGGCTCTTTACCCGCTTTCAACTGCGCTTCGTAGTCGCGAAATAGCGCGAACGCTACCGGTGAAAGCAGCAGAATAGCGACCAGGTTAATAATCGCCATCATCCCCATGGAAAGATCGGCAAAGTTCCAGATGGCTCCCAGGCTGGCCACCGACCCCACCATAATCATCGCTAATACCGCCAAACGATAAACCAGTACCGCCACTGGAGCGCGTCTTCCAGCCAAGTACTCAATATTGGATTCACCGTAGGAGTAGTTGGCAATTACCGAGGTAAACGCAAACAGCAAAATGGCGACAGCGACAAACATGCCACCCCACTCACCCACATGGCTGGAGAGCGCCATTTGGGTCAGTTGAATGCCGTTGTTCTCTTCCCCCGCCATTAATTCAGGGCCAGCCATAATGATGATCGCCGCCGTCGCCGTACAGATCACCAGCGTATCCAGAAACACGCCCAGCATTTGAATAAAGCCTTGGGCTGCGGGATGGTCGGGTTGAGTAGAGGCGGTAGCCGCCGCATTAGGTGCCGAGCCCATGCCCGCTTCGTTTGAAAAGAGCCCTCGCTGAATGCCGTTCATGATTGCCTGGGACACGGCGTAGCCCACCGCTCCCCCCGCCGCCTGCTCGAAGCCAAAAGCGCTCTTCACAATCGTCATGATCGCGGCGGGTAGTTCGTTGATATTCAAGCCCACCACCACCAAGGCCAATACCAGGTAAAGCAACGCCATCAGTGGCACAACCAGTTCGGCCACTTTCGCAATCGACTTCAAACCACCAAAGATAATCGGCGCCACAATCGCCATCAAGACTAACCCCATGGCCCAGGTCGGAATGGCAAACGCCTGTTCCATGGCCTGGGCGATAGAGTTGGCCTGCACGCTGTTAAACGCTAATCCAAAGGCAATAATCAAGCAGATGGAGAACAGTACTGCCAGCCAGCGTAATCCCAGACCACGTTCGATATAACGCGCCGGACCACCGCGGAAAGTATTATCACCATGGTCAGTTTTATAGGCTTGGGCCAACGTCGACTCGACGAAGCTGGTGGCCATCCCCACCAAGGCGGTCATCCACATCCAGAAAATGGCCCCGGGACCGCCGAAATAGATCGCGACGGCAACGCCTGCCAAATTACCGGTACCGACCCTGGCCGCCAAACTGGTCGAGAGTGCTTGAAATGAAGAGATACCGCCGTTTGACTGGCGTGAGCTACGCAGAAGTTTAAACATATGGCCGAAATAGCGTAGCTGAATACCCCGCGTCATTACCGTGAAATAAACACCAGCGCCGATCAGCAGGTAAATTAATACGCTACCCCAAAGCAGGCCATTGCCACGATCCACAAGCGACGTCAGCAGTGGAGGAAAAGAGAAATCCATGAAAATCATGCCTTTTTGAACAATTAAGGTGCGTCATTCTTCACGGTTGCACCAAAATGGCAAGTCAATTGGCTAAAATCAGTGGAATACCCTCACCATCACTTACCGGTTGATAGAGCTGCACAGCCATCGCCAAAGCAGCGAGGCTTCATTTCTAATCTGCCGTCGGCTGGGGCGAACCAGCCAGAAACGCTCATCGCTCGGCACACTCTCAACAAACGGGGCAACCAGATCTGTTCGTTGTACCATCAAGCGGCGGTGAGTCAGCGCAATACCGCCACCCTGACTGGCCAGCGCCAACGTCATCACCTGGTTATCGCACGTGAGCGAACTGCACTGCGCCTCCACATGGGCGACGCCCGCCGCTTGCAGCCATCCAGCCCAGCCGACCCCAAAACCAACCGCGTGCAGCAGCGTGTGTCCGGCTAAATCGTTCGGTGTGTCGAGCGTTTCAGCCAAGGCTTGTGAGCAAACAGGCAACAGATGCTCTTCGCCTAGGGGCTGCATTTCAACGCCGGTCCACTCCCCTTTGCCATAACGAATTTCGATATCCGCCCCTTCTGGGCCAAAATCATCGGGCCAGATAGCGCTTACCAAGCGAATGGCCACCTGAGGATGTGCACGGTGAAACGTAATTAACCGTGGCGCCAGCCACGACTGTTGAATCGCGGGTGTGGCTCGCAGTGTCACTGGTTGTTCAGTGGTACTGCCAAACACCTCCAACGTGCCTTCACTAATACGCGTAAAGGCATCATGGATGCTCGGCAACCACGCTTGCCCAGCAGGCGTCAGCGTCAAGCTGCGGGCATGGCGCACAAACAGTTTCTGTCCAACGCGGTCTTCCAGCAGTCTGACGCGCTGGCTGATAGCGGCTTGGGTGACGCCCAGTTCATTGCCAGCAGCGGTAAAGCTCAGGGTACGAGCAGCCGACTCAAAGGCCTGCAACCATAACAACGGCGGTAGTCGGCTCATGAAAAAGGTACCTATAAATTAAATGATGTCTTAGGGGCCAGATTAATCGTTTGTCATTGCCGCTGCCACTATTCACCATACTTAAGAGTAGTTACGTCTAAGAGCCGTTATGTCGAAGAGTAGTTACGTCTCCCATCCAAGCACTGTAGCTCGGGGAGTGATTCGGAGTATCCATGAACAGCGCCATTCAACCGACCCTAACCGCCAGTCAGCCTGCCGTTCCAGACATGGGTGAGCTAACCCCTTACCACACAGGTCCACTCCTTACCCACGCAGCTTACACATCGCCAGGTGTCGCACTTGAGTGGCAAGATGGCCAGGAAACCGTGCTGCCCTTACGCTGGTTACGCGATCACTGCGCCTGCCAGGCCTGCCGACATCCACAAACCCGTGAGCGGCTTTATACCCCCCTGGAGTCAATTACCGAGCCGCCCAGCGTTTCGCTACAGGATGGGCATCTGCACTTGCTCTGGCAGGATGGCCATGCCAGCGCCTTTCATAGCGGCTGGCTGTTCCAGCGTCGCCCCGACAGTCGTCCGGTTTCGCCCATTCCAACCATGGCGGCGTGGCGGGACAACTTCACTCCCGACGAAATTCGCCATGCTGATTTTTTGACCCCACCGGGAGAAAAAACCTGGCTCAGCGCCATGCTGCGCGATGGCTTGGCGCTGATGATCGACGGCCCCTTGGTAGAGGAAGAAGTAAGTCGTCTAGCGGAGCGTATCGGCCCTCAGCGAGCGACCAATTTTGGCGCCCGTTTTGATGTACGTTCCAAACCCAATCCCAATAATGCCGCCTACACCGCCGTTGGGTTACCACTACATATAGACTTACCCAACTGGCGCCAGCCGCCCGACATTCAACTGCTTTACTGCTTGCAAAACGATGCCAGCGGCGGCGAGTCCCTGTTTGCCGACGGCGCTCGTGTCGTCGAGGCCCTGCGCCAGCAAGATCCGACGGCGCTAGCCATTCTCAGCGAGACGCCTATCGACTTTCGCTTTCAGGATGAAACACACGATATTGCCACCCGTGCTCCGGTGATTTCGCTGGATAGCGACGGTAACCTGGTGGAAATGCGGTTGAACAACTGGATTCGCGATGCGCTTCACCTGCCCGTCGCGCAAATGGATGCCTGGTATAACGCTTACGCCTTACTGTGGACTCTATTCCACAGTGACGAGCACCAGTTAGAGTTTACCCTTCGCCCAGGCCAGATGATCGCCTTTGATAACCGTCGCGTACTGCACGGACGACGTGAGTTCGACCCTAATAGTGGCTCACGCCATTTGCAGGGCACCTATTTAGACCACGATATGCTGGCCTCTCGTTTGCGCGTGTTAGCCCGTAGCGATTAACGTGAGTCAGCTTTCGTTTACCTGACAACACCCCTGTCGGACAATAAAACCTAGCAAGGAGATCGTATGACTTACTTCAAACCGCTTGCCTCAGGCATTGCTCTCGCCACCACCGCGCTATTCGCCTCGGTGGCCCATGCCGACGATCAAACCCTCGACTTCGGCGTGCCCGCCTGGCCCGGCATTACCGTCAAAACCGCGATTGCCGAACAACTTCTTAATCCGCTGGGCTATGAAACCAGTACTCACGATATCGGCCTGCAGGTGATTTACCAAGGTATTGAAAGTGGTGATATCGATGCGTTTCTGGGCGCTTGGCTGCCCGCCCAGCGCGAAATGTTCAACCCACGTAAAGACTCCGGCGTTTTGATCGATGTCGCCAATAATGTCGATGGCGCGCAAATGACCCTGGCGGTGCCGGAGTACCTGTATGAGAGCGGCATTCAAAGCTTTGCCGATCTGGATGAGCATCGCGACCAGTTTGAAGGTAAAATTTATGGCTTTGGCGCTGGCTCTGCCGCCAGCGAAATTCTTCACAATGCCATCGATGACGACACGTGGGGACTAGGCGACTGGCAGGTGGTCGATACCAGTGAAGTCGGCATGCTCTCCGCTGCCCGGGATGCCATTTCGCGCCAGGAGCCAATCGTTTGGGTAGGCTGGACGCCTCACTGGATGAACCTTGATCTGCCAATGCGCTATCTGGCCGATTCTGAAAATCTATTCGGTGAAAATAACGGCGAAAGCGACGTACTGACGCTGCTACGCAGCGGTTACGCCGATGCTAACCCCAATGTGGTTACGTTTTTTGAACAATTTACGTTCTCTGCAGAAGAGCAAAGCTGGATGATTCAAGCATTCGGTCAGGAAGAGCGCGACTTGGCTGGCGTGGCCGAACAGTGGATCAACGACCATCCTGAGCGCATTGAAGCGATGCTGGCAGACGTTACCACTAGCGAGGGCGAGCCCGCCTGGCCGGTCATCGAAGCGCAGCTCAGCAATTAAAATCTAACCTGATAAGCGCCTTCATCCCATCGGACAGCTAGCGTATGCTAGCGCTTTTTAGCCGATGGGAGTGGGCATGTCGCGGACATTGATCAAGGGCGTAGGCCTGCTGGTAGCCCTCTTGCTACTGGGCGTCATGTGGCAGGTGCTGCAGCACTATGACCTGTTGACCCAAGCACGCCTTAGCGAGTTGATCGATTACATTCGCCAATGGCGAACCGCGCCCTGGATGTTTGCTGCCGTCATGGTCACTTACGCCAGCACCTTGCTGGTGATGTTTCCGCTCAGTCTGCTGGTCGTCGTAACGGGCTTACTGTTTGGCCCGGTATGGGGACTGATGTATGCCACGCTTGGTACCCTGACATCATCGGTAGTGTCGTATTGGGTAGGCCACTGGCTAGGCCGTGACGCGCTGATGCGCTATGGCGGACGCCACCTGCGCGGCCTATCGGGCTACTTATCCCAACGCGGCATTCGTACCATGACGGTAATCAACCTACTGCCCCTCGCTCCATTCACGCTCACCAATATGCTGGCGGGCGCTTTTCATCTAACCTTTCGCGACTATATGATCGGCTCTACGCTGGGCATTGTTCCTGGGCTGGCGGCGGTGATTTTGCTGGGCAGTCAACTAGGCGCTCTTTTTACGGCGGCCTCAGCCAAGGAGCTGGTATTGGCAGGCGTTGGCCTTGCCGTCGGGGTGGGCCTGTTAATAGGCCTTAAACGGTATGCCAATCAGCGCCAGCTGGCGAAAAGGCCACCTCACCGCGAAGAAGAGTGATACTTGGCCAACACCTCGGCGTAAAAGGTCGCTACCGACGAGGCAAAATGGGCAATATCAAACTCTTTGGCAAAATGACTGGCCTGTTTGGCCAACTGTTGGCGCAGCTCAGGGTTATCTTTAAGCTCCACCACTTTTTGCCCCCATGCCTGGCGATTCTGCGGCGTCTTGAACCCATTGACCCCTTGGCGCACCACGTCATCAATGCCGCTGGAGCGCACCGCCACTACCGGCACCCCCGCCGACATCGCTTCAAGAATGACCATGCCCTGGGTTTCAGAAGTAGACGCAAACACAAATATATCGCCAAGATGATAATACAGCGCCATCTCGTCAGGCGGCACCGCCCCCACCAGGGTTACCTGAGCAGTTAAATCCAAGGCGTCAATTTGCGCTTGGATGGCCTCACGGTCAGGCCCATCCCCGATCAATAGCAGATGCAGGTCATCGTGCCCCTGGGCCTGAAGCTCAGCCAGAGCTTCTAACATAAAACCGATGTTTTTCTCTTTGCTAATCCGCGAAACGCTGATCAATATTTTGCGTGAGGAATCGATATTCAACTGCTCGCGCAGCGCTTCCAATTGAGTTTCATCCGCGTGCGCAAAACGCGCCACATCAATACCTGTGGGCTGGACAAGGGTCGGCGTTTTGACACCGATCATGCGCAGATACTCTTCTGCCGAGTACGTCGGCACGATGACGCCTTGGCAGCGATTAGAAAAACGCTTGATCAGATAGTGCGAAATTAAGTTACGGAATAAAGCGCCAGGCAACGGCACAAAATGCGCGTAGTGTTCAAGGCGGGTATGGTAGGTGTAGATGACCGGCACTTTTAGCCGCCGCCCCATCAATAGCCCCATGGAACCCAGCCAAAAGGGGTGATGAACATGAATCAGGTCCGGCTTAAAGGCATGCAGACAGCGTCGAAAGCGGCGGCTAAACGGATTAGTAAGACGAAACTCACTTTTGTCACCAAACGCCATTAAGGTGGGGATGCGTTTTATTGAGTTGTCGTCTTGCCAAGTGTCCCGATAGCGTGGCACCAACAGTTGGAGGCTATGGCCAAGATCGCATAAACCGTTGCGCAAACGATCCACCGATACCGAGACCCCTGACACAAATGGAAAGTAGTTATTGGAGACCATCGCCACACGCAGCGGCTTGCCCAGAAAAGGGGTTGGATCGAGATCAAAATCGGGATAATAATCGCGGTCTTCAAAAATCAGTCGATATAGCCGCAACGCCAGTAGCGTCAACACCCCCACGATCAGTAAAAACCGGGTATAGCTGACGTAAAAAAACGCGTACACCGTGGACGCCACGCTACTCAGCATTCGCCACCAGCCGGGGCTATCCACGTTTAATCGGACAGGAGCGATAGCCACATTATCACCCTCCACCTCAACAATGACGTAGTGATGAAAGCTGCTGTCAGCGTCGATTAAAATGCCGCCAGCACCACCGGTAGTGACGTAATCAACGCCATTGATAGTTTGTTGCGAGAAGAGCGTTAAATTGGCAGAAAACACCGTATCAACGCCGTACTCTTCCGCCAGCGCCATAATGCCATCAGCCAGGCGTGGATCATTAAGGTAATTATCCGCCTCAAACAGCGGTGCATCGTTGACTACATTGTGTAGTGGTAAACCAACAAACAGAAACCGGTGCTGCGCCTCTGAAGCAGCAAGCTCCCGTGACAGCCAATCAAGCTGCCAGGAAGTAGACGACTTGCCTGTGCCATCAAGGAAAATAAAGTGGCTATTACCCGCCACAAAAGAGTAAAAGTGCGGGCCAAAATATTCATAAAATAGATAGCTACCAAAATCGCTGTCTTCCTTTTCACCATAGGTGAGTAGGTAAGGTACCTTGAGTTGCTCAAGGCTATGGTAGATGGCCTGGTAACTCTCTTGCTGCCCCCCGTTGACGGCATTCCCCGCCGAGACCAAGAAGTCGATACCGCCCTGGTTAATCAGCGGTACGATTTCATCTTGAAACACGTTCACCGAGTTATTGATATTACCCACCACCGCAAAGCGATAATCGCTTCGCCCCGCCAATGCGTCGCGAATATCGGCTACCTGAAGGGTGTGTACCGACTCAAACTCTGGCTCTGCCACGTACAGCCAAATTTGATGCGCAATGAGTCCCACCACCAGCGTCAGGTTGAGAAAGAAAAATAGCCGCAACCAGCGCTGGCGCGAGAGGCGGAGAAAGGAACGTCGTGGCATTTTTTAGCGCTTTTTCAGTAATATAGAGTGACGCCAACCGGCATCGATGATTCAAATATAAAAAAATCTGCCACTATACAGCAACGCTGCGCCGAGGTGCGCCGCGACGTGTATCCTGGGTTAGCGTGCCTCACATCCGTTCAGGGTCGCCAGTAAACGCCGTGTACCGCCCTGTTGACGGTGTTCACCCAGCCAGATTCCCTGCCATGTTCCTAAGGCAATGCGGCCATCACGCACCGCCAAGCTAAGCTGTGTGCCTAGCAGGCTGGCGACCACGTGGGCAGGCATATCGTCAGGTCCTTCCAGGGTATGGCGGAAATAATCAAGTTCCTCAGGCACCAGCCGACGCAGAAAGGCGTCTAAATCATGGCGTACATCTGGGTCACTGTTCTCATTAAGCGTTAACGAAGCAGAGGTATGCATCAGTTGAAGGTGCAGCATACCGATATGGCAGTCAGTTAAGCATGGCAGCGCCATGGCAACGTCATCGGTAATAAGATGAAAGCCGCGCGCCATCTCGGGCAAATGAATCTCTTGTTGGAACCACATAGCTGCTCCTTTATTTATTATGTAATGAAGGCACATCATTAACGTGCCGGTTGTCTCTGGCAACATAACGCTTAACAGTATTCACCATAGTCGAACATCAATGAACGACTGCCAAGGAGCGCGTTAATGAAGTATCTCCAGTGGATACTCTCACGCACTGATGTTAGTCAACATGAGGCGTGTCCAGGGCGTTAGGGAACCTTCCTTGAGCAGTGCTGATTGGCAAGGCGGATACTCGCCCTGGCAGCTCGCGCTGAATAAACTCAATAAAAGCGCGCAACCGGGCCGACACATGCCGCCGCTGTTCAAACACCGCATAAAAATCCGCGCGGACTCCCTGCCACTCAGGCAGCAGGGCTACCAGCGCGCCGCTGGCAAGATGCTCATTGACGTCCCACCATGAACGAAGCATCACTCCGTGGCCGTCCAGAGCTAACCGGGTAATGACCTCACCATCGTTGCTGGCCAATCGCCCGCTGACTTTAATTGACGTCGTCTCTATTGGCGGCGCATGGGGACTTTGGGTGCTGCGCTCAAAGCGCCATACCGGAAAGTCACTATCGTTCTCACGAATGACTAAGCAGGCGTGATGCTGCAAGTCTGCTGGTGTTTGGATTGGCAACGCATGGTCAATATAGGCAGGTGACGCGCAGAGCACCCGCCGATTCATCAAAATAGGCCGGGCGACTAGCCGCGATTCGGGAGGCTCCCCCACCCGAATACCAATATCAAACCCATGGTCGCTTAAATTGAGCGGAAAATTGGTTAGCTCCAACCACCCTTCTACCGCCGGGTGTTCCGCGCAAAAGCGCGACAGCAAAGGGGCTATGTGGCGACGGCCAAAACCGAAGGTGGCATTAACGCGCAGCCGACCACTAAGTGCCTGGTTAGCGTGCTCACCCAATGAGGTTTCCAGCTCATCTAGCTCCTCCAGGATCAGCGCACCGCGGGCCAGATAGCGCTCTCCCTCTGCAGTCAGCGTCAAGCGTCGCGTCGTTCTAGCGGCCAGCGCCACACCCAGGCGAGTCTCTAACTGCTTGAGTCGTTTGCTAACTGCGGACAGCGATAGCCCCAACTCGCGAGCGGTCGATGTCAAATTTCCAGCCCGCGCTAAATGCTGAAAAAAGGCTAAGTCATCCAGCTGCGCCATCCCACCTCCCGCCATTCTTCACTTTTTCGCAACAATAGCTTGAATAGTAGCCTGATTATCTTCACCACAATAGCCGCTACACTCAATTCAGTACTGGCAAGCATTCCGCTACTTGGACGTTTACTCGCTGAGTCGTTATCACTTATTCACAGGAGTCACCATGGCCCATCGTATTGCTATTATTGCTGGCGACGGTATCGGCACTGAAGTTATGCCCGAAGGTATCCGCGTTCTTGAGGTTGCCGCTAAACGCTTCGATATTGACCTTGAGTTCACCACCTTTGAGTTTGGTAGCTGCGACTACTATCTAGAGCACGGCCAAATGCTGCCGGACGACTGGTTTGAGCAGCTAAAGGGATTTGATGCGCTGTTCTACGGTGCCGTTGGCTGGCCCGACAAAGTGCCTGACCATATTTCGCTATGGGGCTCACTCTTGCAGTTCCGTCGCCGCTTCGATCAGTACATTAATCTACGCCCTTGCAAGCTGATGCCCGGGATCAAAAGCCCGCTGGCCGGGCGCGAACCGGGCGATATCGACTTTTACGTCGTGCGTGAAAATACCGAGGGTGAGTACTCAAGTATTGGCGGCAAGATGTTTGAAGGCACCGAGCGCGAAGTGGTCATTCAGGAAACCGTGATGACGCGCACTGGCGTTGATCGCGTTCTAAAGTACGCGTTCGACCTTGCCCAGACCCGCCCACGTAAGAAGCTGACGTCGGCCACTAAGTCCAACGGCATCTCCATCACCATGCCCTACTGGGACGAGCGCGTGCAGGAAATGGCCAAACAGTACCCGGATATCAATGTCGACAAGTTCCATATCGATATTCTTACCGCCAACTTCGTGCTCCACCCTGACTGGTTCGATGTGGTGGTCGGCAGCAACCTCTTCGGCGATATCCTCTCTGACCTGGGCCCCGCCTGTACCGGCACCATCGGCATTGCGCCGTCTGCCAATATCAACCCGGAAGGCACGTTCCCCAGCCTGTTCGAGCCGGTCCACGGCAGCGCCCCGGATATCGCGGGCAAGGGCATCGCCAACCCCATCGGCCAAATTTGGTCTGGGGCCATGATGCTGGAACATTTGGGCTATAAAGAAGCTGGCGATGCTATTGTGAACGCCATTGAACAGGTACTGAGTGAAGGCGATAGCCAAGTACTCACCGCCGATGTCGGTGGACAAGGCACCACTGTCAGCCTGGGCAAAGCGATTACCGATGCTATTACCCGCTAACCGAGACGGGAAATAGTCTTCTCTTGCTATAACGTTTGGCTGCACGTAGGAATACCGGCAGCCAATGTATGTTTTTTTATCGCATATGTTCTACATTTTCCTGAGAGTGAAAAAAGCATAAGTTTCACTCTTTTCATAACAACGTTAATAAACAACCGTCAGGATAATGCTATGAAACTTGGACGCCGCCAGTTTCTGTCGGCAACGGCCGCTTTGGCCGCTGTCGGCACTACACCCCAACTTTTCGCCATGCAGAGCTCGCAAGGCCCTGTCCCCGACCGCTACCCCATAGATGCCTGGAAAGTCGCGGATGAACGCTTCAGAAATTACATGATTTTTAATAGCCCTTTAGAACGCCACTGGAGCAGTGGTCTCTGGACTGAGGGGCCAGCCTGGAATGCCGTCGGTCGTTACGTTGTATTCAGCGATATACCACGCGCCAAGCAGATGCGCTGGGACGAAGCAACGGGCCAGGTCAGTATTTTGAGAGACAATGTCGGCTACTCTAACGGAAATACCTTCGACCATCAGGGAAGACTCGTTGCATGCGAACACTATCCATCCCGGGTATTGCGTTATGAATGGGATGGCAGCACAACGGTGCTCGCCGATCACTTCCAGGGCAAGCCACTTAATGCGCCCAATGATGTGGTTGCCCTCCCTTCAGGTGGCGTTATTTTCACTGACCCTGGCTATGGCGCCCACTTCGACTATGAAGGCAAAAAACGAGAACTGGAACTAAAGCCAGCAATCTATTACGTAGATGACAGTCTCGATGAGCCCATCATGCTGACCGATGAGATTTACAAGCCAAACGGTATCGTACTCACACCAGAAGGCGATGGATTCTATGCTAGTGACAGCGCCCCCTCTCATTTCGAAGAACCAGCGCAAATTATCCGCTGGACGCTTGGCGACAATGGTCGCAGCGTCAGTAACCGTCAAGTCATCGTTACCAGCGAAGACACTATTTTCGACGGTATGACCTGCGATATGGATGGCAACATCTGGTCAAGTGCCAATGGTGGCGAAGGTATTGATGGCGTGGTGGTCTTTTCATCCCAAGGTGATCTCCTAGGGCGGGTCTTGCTACCTGAAGTCTGCTCAAACGTGTGTTTCGCTGGCAAAAATTATAACCAGCTTTTTATGACGGCAAGCCAATCGGTTTACACCATTTATACAGCAGCGCGAGGGGCCTAGCAGTCAGCATGGCAAGCACAAAAAGCCCCGCTGATCCATTCGTCAGCGGGGCTTTTATGCTTTAAATACGTATCAGCTAGCCAGTTTAGCCGCCGTTTTAGCCAC
>TARA_R110002012_G_scaffold60307_9_pt1 | contig 12092 bp, 14 predicted proteins | sample TARA_R110002012 | Tara Oceans TARA_R110002012 (sample SAMEA4396515) | marine metagenome | biome: Westerlies Biome; feature: [DCM] deep chlorophyll maximum layer (ENVO:01000326); material: water (ENVO:00002006), including particulate matter (ENVO:01000060) such as... | depth 40 m
GTGCGCCCCAGCCTCGACCGCGTGGATAACCGACTGTTTCAGCGCAATATCGTTCTGCGCCCCCTGCATGGTCAGCCCGGCGATCGTCAATAACAGCCGCGTTTTGGCATCCAGCCCATTCGGGTTCATGGTGTTGCCAAAAAACGTTTCCATCATATCTTTGGGCATCTTACCCATCATCGCCTCGAACCCCTTTGGCGAAAACGCATCCATCGCTGGAAAGGTCTTTGCCAATTCCTGCATCTGGCGCATCATTTCTTCGAAAGGGTTGCTTTTGTCGGTCATCGGTACGGCGCGTCCAGTTCTAGGTTGCGGGCAATCTCGGCTTCCCAGCGTTCGCCGTTATCCAACAGCTTAGCTTTGTCATAAAACAGTTCTTCGCGGGTCTCGGTCGAGAATTCGAAGTTCGGCCCTTCGACTATTGCGTCGACGGGACATGCTTCCTGGCAAAACCCGCAGTAAATGCATTTGGTCATGTCGATATCATAACGCGTGGTACGACGGCTGCCGTCATCACGTGGCTCAGCATCGATTGTGATCGCTTGCGCCGGACATATCGCTTCGCAAAGTTTACATGCAATGCAGCGTTCTTCGCCGTTGGGATAACGACGAAGCGCATGTTCACCGCGAAAACGCGGAGACAACGGGCCTTTTTCGTGCGGGTAGTTTATCGTCGCCTTGGGCTTGAACATATATTTAATGCCCAACTTCAAGCCCTGATAAAAATCCTGCAACAGGAAATACTTCGCGTGACGGGTGTAGTCAATGCCAGCCATATCAGCCCCCTACTGTCCAACGGGCATAGATGCCCCAGAACCAATCGAATTTTGCGGCAAATGCCACGAACACAACCCAGAACAGGCTGAACGGCAAAAAGACTTTCCAACCCAGACGCATCAGTTGGTCATAGCGGTAACGCGGTGTGATCGCTTTGACCAAAGAGAAGAAGAAGAACACCAATCCCATTTTTGCGATCATCCAGAAGATGCCATCAGGCAAGCCCGGGATCGGGGACAACCAACCGCCAAAGAACATCAGCGAGATCAGTGCGCACATCAATACGACGGCCACCAATTCACCGATCATGAACAGCAGGAATGGAGTGGATGAGTATTCAACCTGATACCCGGCAACCAATTCTGATTCTGCTTCGGGCAGGTCGAACGGTGGGCGGTTTGTCTCGGCCAGGGCGCTGATAAAGAACAAGATCAGCATTGGGAAATGCGGCAGCCAGTACCAGTTCAGCAGACCCAGATCACCGCTTTGCGATTTAACAATATCACCGAAATTCAACGAACCAGAGCTGATGACAACACCGATGATAATCAGGCCGATGGACACCTCGTAAGAGATCATCTGGGCGGCTGAGCGCAGAGACCCCAGAAATGGATATTTGGAGTTTGACGCCCATCCGCCCATGATCACGCCGTAAACTTCCAGCGACGAAATCGCGAAGACGTACAAAATAGCGACATTGATATTCGAGAGGACCCACCCGTCGTTGAACGGTATGACGGCCCAAGCGACCAATGCCATCACCAACGTGACCATCGGGGCCATAAAGAAAACCGCCCGGTCAGCACCGGCCGGAACGACGACTTCTTTGACGATGTATTTCGCGAAATCCGCAAAAGACTGTAGCAAACCATAGATACCGACGACATTCGGCCCGCGCCGCAACTGCACCGAAGCCCATATCTTGCGGTCAGCGTACATCAGAAAGGCGAGTGCAAGAAGCAGGGGAATCACAACCAGGAAAATCTGACCGATGATCAGCAAAATCGTCCCAAGCGTGGTGTTGAAAAAGAAGTCAGCCATAGGTCCTCACACCGTCGGAATGCCTTTTTCCGTACAGTTCTGCACGGTTACTTCGGCATCTATTGTCTTCAAGCCCGCAGGCAGGCTCGGCGAGATGGTGTAAACAGCATCTGCCCGCCAGACACCACCCTCGATCTCAACATTTGTACGCACATGACGGGCAAAACCAAAGCCCCGGATCAAAGTATAGCGTGCCGCGGCACATTCCGCATATTGCGCTACGTTTTCAGGCGACTGTGCCTTGGTCATCGCAACATTGAACTGGACAAGGTCCCCATCCAGCAGCTTGGTTTCGATACCTTGGTAATCGGGAATAAAATCTTCGGCCATAGGCGCCTGCGTATCGCAGCCCGCTATGATCAAAGGTAATATCATCCCCAATATCCTCACTCTGCCGCCATCGGGCTTTCGCGGCGGGCTTTGGCATTTGCCGATAACTCCGCCATAAGCTGACTGGCACGGGCGATAGGGTTTGACAGGTAAAAATCGGCAATCGCGTAACGCAACCCGCCCTCTTGTAATGTCCCTCGGGCGGTAGCTTGCCATTTGTTTTGGGCCACCTGATCAATATCGCCCAGATGTGGTACCTTGGCCACCAACGTCTTTCGCAAGACTGCCAGCGAATCAAATGGCAACGTTGCCCCTAATTCGGCGCTGAGCGCCCGCAGGATCGCCCAGTTTTCCTTGGCCTGACCGGGGGCAAAGCTGGCGCGTGCCGCAAGCTGCGGGCGCCCTTCGGTGTTGACGAACAATCCGGCTTCCTCGGTATAGGCCGCACCCGGCAAGATAATATCGGCGCGATGAGCACCCCGATCACCATGCGACCCCTGGTAAATTACAAACGGCCCTTGAGGAATGTCACCTTCGTCAGCGCCAAGGTTATAGACCACATCCGCGTTGAGTACGTCTGCGACGCCACCCTCGGCTGTTGCCCCGATGTCCAGCGCGCCGACCCGTCCTGCCGCTGTATGCAGCACAAGCAGACCAGATTTTGTGCTATCGGCAAGCGCCATAGCAGCGGCCAGAATCGCGTCCCCGTCGCTCCGCGCTAGGGCACCCATTCCGAGTATAATCAGGGAGTTTTTACCAGCAACTTCGCTGTGATCGCGCTCTAGCAAACGGTCTAGCACGGAGGGGTCGTCGCCGATGTGCATCGTATCATATGTCAGATCGACCTTGGGACCAACGACACCGACCCCCGCGCCGCGCAGCCAAGCTTTGCGGATTCTTGCGTTTAATACCGGCGCTTCGATGGCGGGGTTCGTACCGATCAACATGATAGCTTCGGCGGTATCAATATCTTCGATGCGCGCCGTTCCAACATACCCAGATCGGTTGTCCGCAGGCAGCTTGGCTCCGTCGGTGCGGCATTCGACGACGCCGCCCTGCCCTTCGATAAGCTGCTTCAGAGCAAAAGCGGCTTCGACGGAAACCAGATCGCCGATCAGCCCGGCCACGTTCTTGCCGTTCATCGCAGCAGCAGCCGCAGCGAGCGCTTCGGGCCAGTCGGCTTTACGCAGCTTGCCGTTCTCACGAATATAGGGGGTGTCCAGACGCTGGCGACGCAGACCGTCCCAGACAAAGCGTGTCTTATCCGAAATCCATTCTTCGTTCACGCCGTCATGATTGCGTGGGAGAAAGCGCATGACTTCGCGCCCTTTGGTATCGACACGAATATTCGACCCCAGCGCGTCCATCACATCAATGGATTCAGTCTTGGTCAGTTCCCACGGACGGGCAGTGAACGCATAGGGCTTCGATACCAACGCACCCACGGGGCATAGATCAATAATGTTTCCCTGAAGGTTGGAATCAAGCGTTTCGCCAAGATACGCGGTAATCTCTGCATCTTCGCCCCGGCCTGTCTGGCCCATCTGGTGAATGCCCGCAACCTCGGTTGTGAAGCGCACGCAGCGGGTGCACGAAATGCAGCGCGTCATGTGGGTTTCAACGAGCGGCCCCAGATCAAGATCTTCGGTCGCGCGTTTGGGTTCGCGGTAGCGGCTGAAATCCACGCCGTACGCCATCGCCTGATCCTGCAAGTCACACTCGCCACCCTGATCGCAAATCGGACAATCCAACGGGTGGTTGATCAGCAAAAACTCCATCACGCCCTCGCGGGCCTTTTTAACCATGGGTGAATTCGTCTTGACCACGGGCGGTTGACCTTCGGGGCCGGGGCGCAAATCGCGCACCTGCATCGCGCAGGATGCAGCAGGCTTTGGCGGGCCGCCGACGACCTCCACCAGACACATGCGACAGTTACCCGCAATCGACAGACGTTCATGATAGCAGAAACGCGGAATTTCCACGCCAGCTTCTTCGCATGCCTGAATGAGCGTCATCGCCCCTTCGACTTCGATTTCCTTACCGTCGATGATGATCTTGCGGGTATCGCTCATATGCTCATTTCGCTCTTAGTAACGAACCTATCCGGCTCGATTTTTGGATTTCTGCACGACCTAACGCACAATAGCTTTGCGGATCCGAAGTATCGACCCCATTCGCCTTTAAATATGCAGCACCCCGGGCTTTCATGCGTGCTTTGTTGCTATCGTTTTTCCGATACGCATCAATTTCAGCATCGGTATACCCTAAAGATTTGGCGGTTTGCTTGACGTTGTTCAAATAGCCAAGGGCACGAAACATCCGAGCTGAAATATCCGGACATTCGTTGCGGATACGGTCCGCAAGGCCGAGATCTAGCAAAGCATCATCAACCGCAGCCACCTCGCGTAGGGGTGGTTTTGCGGCAACCGGACCGGCCAGCAAGGCCACACTCGTAACGGCTATCAACAAATTTCGCATTATACTCTCCTCATGCATGGGGCAGATTGCCCCTGATGCACATGGGAACTGACAGTACTGATATTCAATAACATCTCGAAATCAGCCATTTTCCAGCGATATGTCGCCCAATATGTCAGGAAGAGCAAGCCCCTTGGAATGTTAATACGCCGCCGTCCAGACGCAGACTTTCGGCGGGAGCGTCGGGGCCGACCACCCAGTTGATATCTGAGCTACCATAATTTCTGATGCAGTAAGCCGTTGCGTGATAACGTGCGGCCTCGCGTGCACCTTCTATGGATTGCGCCGCATTTTTCACCCGTAGGGTAAAGACATCACGGCGACCCTCAACCCTACCGACTTTGGTGCTGAAATATTTACCATCAAAAGCCAACCGATCTTCCTGCGCAGTACAACCAGACAGCAGCACCGCCCCGGCTAATAGAAAAATAATCTGTTTCATCTTTTCTCTCCGCCACTAGGGCCTGATATCCGCCGCGTTATCGGTGCGGTGCCTGTTGCAGATACATCCAGCCAGCCCAGCAACCACTGCCACCCTTTTTAGGGCCCCGGTATGCGGTTGGTAATCTGTGCAGACTGCCAATTGACACTATTCCGCTGCAACGGCACTGACGCGGCCAGTGCGCTTGTGCGTAATGCGGTCTTCGATTTCATCACGGAAATGCCGGATCAGGCCCTGGATTGGCCATGCAGCCGCATCACCAAGCGCGCAGATCGTGTGACCCTCGACCTGTTTGGTCACGTCAAGCAGCATGTCGATCTCTTCAGGCTCTGCCTCGCCGTGAACCAGACGTTCCATGACGCGCATCATCCAACCGGTGCCTTCCCGACAAGGCGTACATTGCCCGCAGCTCTCGTGTTTGTAGAACTTTGCCAAGCGCCAAATAGCCTTGATCACATCGGTCGAATTATCCATGACGATCACAGCTGCAGTGCCAAGACCAGAGCGCTGTTCGCGCAGGTAATCAAAATCCATGATCGCGTTGCGCATCTGACCGCCGGGAATCATCGGCACAGACGACCCGCCGGGGATCACAGCTTTTAGGTTATCCCAGCCTCCGCGAATACCACCGCAATGTTTTTCGATCAGCTCTTCGAATGTGATGCTCATCGCTTCTTCGACAACGCAGGGGTTGTTGACGTGACCAGAGATCGCAAACAGTTTGGTGCCCGCATTGTTCGGGCGGCCAAAGCTGGAAAACCATTCCGGCCCGCGGCGCAGAATAGTCGGCACAACGGCAATCGATTCCACGTTGTTCACCGTGGTCGGGCAGCCATACAGACCCGCGCCAGCCGGAAACGGCGGCTTCATCCGTGGCATGCCTTTTTTGCCCTCAAGGCTTTCAAGCAGCGCTGTTTCCTCGCCGCAGATATAGGCACCTGCCCCGTGGGCCACATAGATGTCAAAATCATATCCCGATTTACAGGCGTTCTTGCCAACCAGCCCCGCATCATAGGCTTCGTCGATTGCAGCCTGAAGCGCCTCGCGCTCGCGGATATATTCGCCACGGATGTAGATGTAGCACGCGTTGGCCTGCATGGCAAAACTGGCAATCAGACAGCCTTCGATCAGCGTATGCGGATCATGGCGCATGATCTCGCGGTCTTTGCAGGTGCCAGGTTCGGATTCATCCGCGTTTACCACCAGATAGCTGGGGCGCCCGTCGCTTTCCTTGGGCATAAACGACCATTTCAGACCCGTCGGAAAACCCGCGCCGCCACGACCGCGCAGGCCGGACGCCTTCATCTGGTCGATAATCCAGTCGCGCCCGTTTTTAAGGATGCCAGCCGTGCCATCCCAATGGCCCCGCGCCTGCGCCCCTTTGAGCGTGCGGTCGTGCATACCATAGATATTGGTAAAGATACGGTCTTGATCCTGAAGCATGAAGCTAACCTTTATGTGTCGCGGCTGGCCGCGCGGGCCCGCCTCATCTGATATATATTGACCATCGCCCAAATCAGAGCCGCCAGAGCTGCGAAATCGAAGAGCAAAGCGTAGCGTCCTGGCAACCCGAACTGAGGAGCAAGCCACTGAGCCGCGATCCAAAGCAACATTGTGGCGGCAATCACAAGGGCGACCATACGGCCCCTGCGTGCCAGTGCGATGTCTTCTTCTGAGGTCATTTACTGCGTTCCATGCCGGGTCCAGATCTATTTCGTGCGCGTGGAAAGCTGGGTGTCGCCACCCGCCGCCAAAGTTGCGGAGTGCGCCACCCAGTTGTCGCGCTGGATCCGCCCCTTAAAGCGCAGCCGTGCATCAACCCAAGCAATTTCTTGCGGGCCCCACTGCGCGATCTGATCAAAATGATAGATGCCCAGTTCGTTCAATGTCTGTTCCATCTTTGGGCCAACACCACTGATCAACTTAAGATCATCGGCCCCATTCGCACGCGGCGCATCCAACGTCACAGGCTTGGCTTCGGTGTCATGCGATGGCGCGATCTCTTGCGAAACTGTCCTGGTGGTATCAGCAATAATAGGGGCGGCTTCAGTTTCAGCCACCTCGGGCTTGGGTGCCGCATACTTATAGCTTCCCTTGCGAGTGGCCAGTTCTTGCTGCCCTTTCAAGGTCGCGGTTGGTTTCATACCCGAAAACCCTGATTTCTCGGATTTGGCAGCCGGGGAAGTCCCCGCCGTCGCTTCCCTAGCGGCACCACCAACCGGGGCTGAGGCAGTGCCAGCATCGGTTGTAGAGCGAATGGGAGCATCATCTAACACAGGGTCGTCTACCGCTGGTTCGTCTACCGCTGGTTCATCAGCTATCGGCGATGATGTGTCGACAATAGTATCAACACTTTCCGAATTTGCCGCCATCGAGATCGGCTCTGAAGTCGCGATCGGGTTACCTGAGATAATCCGTGGGACCACGCCATCAATGGACGAGCCTGTGTCGGCCGGATCATTAGTTGCCGAGGTCTGCGTAGCCGTGGAAGCTGGCCCATGGGAAGAAATCTCGGAGGAGGAGGTTTTGTCACACACCTGACGCAGCAGCACAAATATCGAAAGAGCACCTAAGATAACGGCCAAGAGGAGAGATACGAGAAAGCCCCAGCCAAATATCAGCCAGAGCAACAACCCGGCCGCCAGCCCTATCCCGGCCCCCCACCACGTGCAGCTCTGTCTACATTGCTCTTTTTGTGTCAAATTAGCCATTTTCATCCCTTTCACACCATCGAACGATCTAACTTACATTAGATACCATCTTTTTCAGCGCGGGAGGAGATTTCTGTTTTTTCGCCCGAGATAAGAACCTTGGCCTGTTCGACCCACTTGTCACGGGTAGCACGGCCTTTAAAACCTTCCAAGTTCTGATCGACCCAAGACACTTCCTCGGGACCCCAGTTCGCGATCTGCTCAAAGTGGTAAATGCCCATGCTATTCAGCTGGTCTGCCAACTTGGGGCCGACGCCCTTGATCGATTTCAGGTCATCCCCGATACTATCATTAGGCGCGTCCAGCACCTGCGGTCGGATACCGGCCGCAGCAGAGCTATCTGGCGTAGGGGCAGCTACGGCTGCTTTGCCGGCATCAGACTTAGCTGGCCGCGCGACGCTGCCCGTTGCAGGTTTCGCGATGGCCTCGACATCCGCCGCCTCGCCGGGCGCTTCTGAGCGTTTATCCGAGCTGTCCCCGACGTTGCGTGGGGCCGGTTTTTCGCTTTTGGCACGCCCGCCCTGGGCCCCGTCGGGACCGGCAGGGCCAAGATTGTCATCGCGCACGGGTGCCGGTGCGTCTGAATCCGCGTCGGCCGATGTGTCATCGGCGCGCTGCCACGGTGCAGTCAGCGGAATTTCTGTACCGTCGATCCGCTTGAGAGTATCGCCGATATCGACGGCCAACTGGACACTCGCATTATACTGGGTCTTGCCACTGTCATGATGCGTAAGGCTGGTCAGTCCAGAAAGAGGTTCTGACGCATAACGTCCGTTCTGAGGGCCAGGCACCGGTACCTGCCCCTGTGCCATTTCGTCGATCATGCTGCGGAAGCGGTCGACTGTAAGATCTTCGTAATAATCTTTGCCAATCTGTGCCATCGGTGCGTTGGAACAAGCCCCCAGACATTCAACTTCTTCCCAAGAGAATTTGCCGTCGTCGCTGATTTGGTGTGCTTTGGGTGCGATACGATCCTTGCATACAGCGATCAGGTCTTCCGCACCGCAAATCATACAGGAAGTAGTTCCACAAATCTGAAAATGTGCAACCTTTCCAACTGGTTGAAGCTGAAACATAAAGTAGAATGTCGCAACTTCCAGACCGCGAATATACGCCAGCCCCAGCATTTCCGACACATGTTCTATCGCTGGGCGGCTCAGCCAGCCTTCTTGTTCCTGCGCACGCCACAAGAGCGGGATGATGGCACTGGCCTGACGGCCTTCGGGGTATTTGGTGATCTGCGTTTCGGCCCAAGCCTGATTGGCAGAGGTAAAGGCAAAGCTTGTCGGTTGGTCAGGGTGCAAACGGCGCAGCATCAGATCAGGCTTTCGTTCTTGCGGAAACGGCGGGCGCCTCCGGCGGGAGTTTATTTAGCAAAATGAAAAGGCAAGGTCGGTTCAACGGTCGACCTCTCCAAAGACGATATCCATGGTGCCAATGATCGCCGCGACGTCTGCCAGCTGGTGACCCTTGGCGAGATAATCCATCGCTTGCAGGTGCAGATAGCCCGGCGCGCGGATTTTGGCGCGGTAGGGTTTATTGCTGCCATCTGCGACGAGATAGACGCCGAATTCACCTTTGGGCGCTTCAACCGCGCAATAGACTTCGCCGGCAGGTACGTGGAACCCTTCGGTATAGAGCTTGAAATGGTGAATCAAGCTTTCCATGTCGGTCTTCATCGCGGTGCGACCGGGGGGCGTGATCTTGCCACGGGCCAATATGTCACCCTGCCCTTCGGGTTCGCGCAGTTTCGCGATTGCCTGCTGAATGATGTAGGTAGATTGGCGCATCTCTTCCATCCGCACGAGGTAGCGGTCATAACAGTCGCCGTTAACACCGGTCGGGATCTGGAAATCGAACTCATCGTAACATTCATAGGGCTGCGCGCGGCGCAAATCCCATGCAAGGCCAGAGCCGCGGACCATGACGCCGGAAAAGCCCCAATCCTGAATATCTTGCTCGGTCACGACACCAATATCGGCGTTGCGTTGTTTGAAGATGCGGTTTTCAGTCAACAGCAGGTCAATGTCGACCATAAAGCCGGTGAGGAACTTTTCCGCCCAAATTTCGATATCGTCCAGCAACGCGGGCGGCAGATCCTGATGCACGCCACCGGGGCGGAAATAGGCCGCGTGCAGACGCGCACCGCTGGCGCGCTCATAAAAGATCATCAGGTCTTCGCGTTCTTCAAAACCCCAAAGCGGCGGCGTCAACGCGCCTACATCCATTGCCTGTGTCGTGACGTTCAACAGGTGCGACAAAATGCGACCGATTTCGGAGTACAGCACGCGGATTAGCGAGGCGCGGCGGGGGACTTCAACGCCGGTTAGCTTTTCAATAGCCAGACACCAGGCGTGCTCCTGATTCATCGGTGCGACATAATCCAGCCGGTCGAAATAGGGCAGATTTTGCAGATATGTCCGACTTTCCATCAGCTTTTCCGTACCACGGTGCAGCAAGCCGATATGCGGATCGCAGCGTTCGACAATTTCACCGTCAAGTTCAAGCACAAGGCGCAAAACCCCGTGCGCGGCAGGGTGTTGCGGGCCAAAGTTGATGTTGAAATTACGGATCTTCTGTTCGCCGGTCAGGGCGTCGTCGAAACCTTTGGTACCGTCCATCATTTACGCTCCAGCTCAGTCAGTTTGACGCCCATCCACCATAACAAGGCGATTGTCCCGAACGGGATGAGACAGGCAACAGACCAATATTTATTGATCCCGAAAAAGGGAAGTAACTTGACCATCGGAATGATTGCCAGGGCAGAAAGGATGAGCCACCAGATGCCGCCCATTACTTGGCCTCCGGCTTTTCATCACCGGGCAGAATGTATTCTGCCCCTTCCCACGGCGACATAAAGTCGAACTGGCGGTATTCTTGAACCAAGCTCACGGGTTCATACACAACACGCTTTTCGCTCTCGTCATAGCGGACTTCGGTATAGCCGGTGGTCGGGAAATCTTTGCGCAGCGGATAGCCGCGAAAACCGTAATCGGTCAGTAAGCGACGCAAATCGGGGTGTCCCGCAAACAGAATGCCGAACATATCGAACACTTCACGCTCGAACCAATTGGCCGAAGGGTGGATGTCGACGATAGACGACACCATGTCTTCTTCTCGCGCCGCGACGCGCAGACGTATGCGGTGGTTCTGGTACATCGACAGGAAGTGATAGACGACATCGAACCGCTTAGCGCGCCCCGGGTAATCGACTGCGGTGATGTCCACTAACGAAGAAAAGCGGCACGTGGTATCGCTTTTGATGAATTCGACAAGCCCCGGCAAGTTGGCTTGGGTCACGTCCATCGTCAGCTCATCGTGGGCAATCTCCCACCCCAGAATGCAATCGGGGCGCTTCGCTTCGATATAGGAACCCAATTCGTTCAGTTGTTCTGACATATCAGCCCCTTAGCGAACAATTGTGCCGGTGCGGCGGATTTTTCGCTGCAATTGCAGGATGCCGTATAGCAGCGCCTCAGCCGTAGGCGGACAACCTGGCACGTAAACGTCGACCGGAACGATCCGGTCGCAACCGCGCACGACGGAATAGCTATAGTGATAATACCCGCCGCCGTTGGCACAAGACCCCATCGAGATCACATAGCGCGGCTCTGGCATCTGGTCGTAAACCTTGCGCAGGGCCGGTGCCATCTTATTGGTCAGCGTTCCCGCCACGATCATAAGATCCGACTGGCGCGGGCTGGCGCGCGGTGCCGTGCCAAAGCGTTCAAGGTCATAGCGCGGCATAGAGGTGTGCATCATTTCAACGGCGCAGCAGGCCAAGCCGAAGGTCATCCAGTGCAGTGACCCGGTACGTGCCCAGTTGATGATGTCTTCGGTCGAAGTGACCAAGAAACCCTTGTCCTGCAATTCTTTATTCAGATTCTGGGTGGCCACATCACGGTCCATCCCGGCCACGTAGGCCCCGGCGGCGGCTACTGCCATTCCAGTGCTCCCTTTTTCCATTCATAGGCGAAACCGGCGGTTAACACCGCAAGGAACACCATCATTGACCAAAAGCCTGCCATGCTCACGTCTTTGAATGCGACAGCCCAAGGAAAGAGAAATGCGATCTCGAGGTCAAAAATAATAAACAGGATCGACACGAGGTAGAACCGTACGTCAAATTTCATACGCGCATCGTCAAATGCATTGAACCCGCATTCATAGGCCGACACTTTTTCAGGATCCGGGTTGCGCACAGCCAAAACGACAGCGGCAAGAATTAAAACAATGCCAAGGACAATCGCCACGGCTAGGAAAATAAGGATCGGCAGGTATTCCCGCATCATGTCGTCCAAGGGGAAGCTCCT
>TARA_R110002012_G_scaffold112375_2_pt1 | contig 12090 bp, 4 predicted proteins | sample TARA_R110002012 | Tara Oceans TARA_R110002012 (sample SAMEA4396515) | marine metagenome | biome: Westerlies Biome; feature: [DCM] deep chlorophyll maximum layer (ENVO:01000326); material: water (ENVO:00002006), including particulate matter (ENVO:01000060) such as... | depth 40 m
TTTAAAAGATAAAGAACGCGAACTAGATTATTTTATGTAACATGGCAAACAAAAAAGTTAAAGCACCAATCGGCTATCATTTTATGATAAAAAATTCTACAGATTTTTATTTAATGAAAACTGCAGGATCGTACAAAGCACACGAACACGGAGAGTATACATCTAGCTTAGCCCTAGAAGTAGAAGTTAAACAATCTCACATAGGCAGCAGTGTAACACCTGCAACAGTTAATACTACTACACCAACACGAACCGTTAGAACCACGTCTTCTACACCTACTCGTACTAGAGCTGTTTATGGCAGAGGCACTAGAACAACTGGTAGTGGTGGCGGTGGCTATTCTGGTGGTGGATCATCATCTGGAGGAGGATATTAATTATGGCTTGTAGTATATGTCAGTAAAAGAAAACATAATATCTTTTTGGAAGAAAGTTAGACGCCAGTCTTCTGACATGTTTACTTTATTTAAAGTAGGCATTGGAGTAAAGGTACCTACTAATAAACTGCATGTAAAAGATTCTGCTGATCCTATAAAAGTAGAAGGAATGACAACTAAGATTTTGGATAGTTCAAATGTTCTTAGCTATAATCTTTTACAGGTTGATTCTGACGGAGTAATCTACAAAACTCACCACCATGGAGGAGTGGTTGTTAGTAAAATATTTGACAAAAACAGTGATGCGTATATTACTGCTTTAGGAAGTGGGAATATTCTGGTGTCAGGAAATTTAATGTTAGGTGGTAATAATATTCTAGATGATGACGGAACAACGTGTATAACCTTTGATAGCTCAGGTAATACCACAATAGCTGGTACTACTTCAGGAACTTTTTCAGGTAACTTATCAGGTAATGCTTCAGGATTATCTTCTACACTTGCTGTAGGTAGTGGTGGTACTGGTGCTACAACATTTACAAGTAATGCAATATTAACAGGTAATGGAACTAGTGCGATACAAGCAGAAAGTGGTCTTACTTACACGAATGATTTAGCAGGAGAAGCTCTTTTAATTGGAAATGATGATGATGGTGCTGTAAAGATTAGTAGACTTAATCATACTGACGGTGCAGGAGGTAATTTAGGAATATTTGCAGGATCTGCAGGAGCAGATAATTCTGCTGGAGGAGATTTACAATTTTATGCAGGCTATGGTAAAGGTAGCGGCGGAGGTGGTAAGTTTGAATTTATTTCTAATACTACTACGGGAACAGCTGGTGACTTAGGTGCTGCCGCTGTTAAAGCAACTTTAGATAAAGACGGTAATTTAACTATAGCGGGGGATCTTACTGTTACAGGAAATGATATAAAAGATGATGATGGTACTACTTGCATAACATTTGACTCTTCAGGTAATACAACTGTAACTAATACTCTTAACGCTAGTGTTACGGGTAATTTAACTGGTAATGCTTCTGGGTCTTCTGGTTCTTGTACAGGTAATGCTGCGACGGCTACTGCATTAGCAACAGCTAGAGCAATTAATGGTGTTGACTTTGATGGTAGTGCAGCTATAACAGTTACTGCTGCAGGATCTACTTTATCAGATACAGTTCCCGTATCTAAAGGTGGTACAGGGGCTACAACTTTAGCCTCTACTTCTTTACTTACTGGTAATGGTACTTCTGCTGTACAAGCAGAGTCTGGACTTACTTACTCAGGAGAATTACTTGTAGTTGGAAATGGTGATGCAGGTCTAGCAGAAATTGTTAGAAGAAACTCTTCAACAGATACAGCGGGACAATTTAGATTAAGAGGTTCTACAGCTACAGGTACTGACAAAGTAGGTGGAGAACTATCATTAGCTGGTGGGCCTGGGACTGGTACTGCAGCAGGTGGAGCTATTAAATTTTATAACTGGACACCTTACGGTAGTACAGGTTCTTTATCTCAAACAGTAGCAGTAGAAATTGCTGCGTTTGATAATGCAGGTAATTTACAAATAGATGGCGGATTAACAGTTGGGTCAACTTCTTTTGTTAACAGTAGTGGTGTAGTTCAGGTAGCTACACAAGGAACTATAGATCATGACTCTCTTGCAAACTTCGTAGCAGCTGAACACTACAGATGGGATACAGATATAAGTTCAACAGCTACTATTAATGCTGCTAATATACCTACACTAAATCAAAATACTACAGGTAATGCAGCTACAGCGACTTCAGCAACACTAGCTACTAATGCACAAGGAATAGCAGGTGCTACTGATGGAGATGTAACTATAACATCTGACGGACATGTAACTGTAAAACTTGATTCAGATAATGACGAGTCTAATCAAAGATTTTTGATAACAAACAATGCAGACGCATCAGTATTTCATGTCCAAGAAGATGGTACTGTATTTCTTGCGGGTAATATTATAACTAATGGTGGATCTGATAATGATTTAACTCTTGAAACTGACGGCACTTTAACCTTCACTATTGATAGAGATAATGATGAGACAAGTCAAAAGTTTAGTTTTGTAAATTATAATGCAGAAATAGTAAATTTAGACGAGTCAGGTAATCTTAACTTTCACGCTGGTAGTGTAAATAACGGTACTATAACTGCTACAAGAAGACTTTTTCTTCAGCATGGTTCAAGCTATGATGTATCACTAGGTGATGCTACAAATACAGACGTATTACGAGTTGCAGGAACTGCAGAGACAGTTACTATTAATGGTACTTTACAACTACCTGACAATGCTATTGTGGGTAAACAAAGAGAGATATACTCACAAAGTTTTCTTGATGATTTAGGAACAACTAAACATTACCTACCTTGGAAAGATATAAATGAGCAAACTACAATATATCAAGAAGAAGCATCTATGTTAATGCCTTGTGATGGTAGAATTGTATCTGTAACTGTAAAAGTTATGAGTGTAACAGGTAGTGGTAATATGACTATAGGCGTAAATACTATAGCACCAAATATAAATGCTTTTGGTTCTGCTAACTGGACAGAAGAAGAAACAGAAACTTTAGCTGTAGCATCTACTGATGATTATCACGTGTTTCATTTTGCTTTTGACAATGCTAAACATTTTGACTCAGGAGATCTTGTATCTTTATCTATTCAAAATGATGCTGACTTAAGTAGTACAACATATTGGTATGTAAGCACAGTAGTCGAATATGATTGGAGTACATTTTTAGGAACAACAAGTGGAGAACACGACAGCAACCCTTAATAAATAATAACATGGCACTAAACGGAAAATATATATCACTAAATGCAATTATGGAGCAAGTATATGCTGATAACGGTTATCAGTTTGAATTGCCGTGGGTAGATTGTATACAGTGGACAGAAGAAGCTCTTAACTTAATAGGTAACCCAAGACAGTATGTAAGAAAAGTTACAGGACACAGAGATAATCCTAACTTAGAAATTACAAACTATAGAGCTCACTTACCTTGTGACTTTTATAGCTTAGAACAAGTAGCTGTAAATGGTATGCCTGCAGAGTATTCTGGAGACACTTTTCACCATTTACTTGACGGGGCTTGCTGTGGTATAGAAGGTTATACTAATTTAGCTACAGAAGTAAAAGATAGGAACTGGGGTAGTATTACTAAAACTACAGAGTTAGATGGTACTGTTAGATATGAGCAAAGAGATGAAACAGAAATGGATAATTTAAACTTAGATCATACAGGTGTAATGTCATTTGACACTACTGCTTCTATAGATACTAGTCTTAATCCTATTACATTTGATATTAATAATAATCATCTTACTTTATCAGTGAAGGAAGGGCAAGTGTGTATGGCATATCTTGCAATACCTACAGATGAAGAAGGTCTGCCTCTTATACCAGAAGATACAAGCTATCAATTAGCAGTTAAAAAATATCTTACAATGAAGATAGATTACATTGCGTGGAGAAGAGGAGAGCTTGCGCAACCTGTATTCCAACACTCAGAACAAGAATGGACATGGTATGTAGGACAAGCAGGTAACAAAGCTAAAATGCCTAACATTGATCAAATGGAGGGTATTAAAAATCAAGTGATGAGACTACTTCCTAAAGTAAATCACCACGAAACATTTTTTAGATCATTAGGTAAACCAGAATTAAGAAGAAACTTTAATAGATAATGAGAGATCAACAAGTAAATACATTTACAAAAGGTATACTAAATGACCCTGGAGATTTAAGTCCTGTAGAAGGAAGCTACTTAGACTCTAAAAATATACGTATCATAGCAAACGAAAATCCAGGAGAGTCTGGTATTAATGTTAATGTTAAAGGTAATTTGTTTTCTTTATCTCTAGAGTTACCTCCACGTACTCCTGGAGATGATCCTATTCCTGCAGTACCTATAGGACATGCTTCTATTAGAAATGATCTGTACATTTTTGCTACATATAATTTTGATAAGAACCCAGGAAACATAGTTGGGCCAGGGGGACTAAATTCACAAACTGCTGCAGGAGGGGGTATATTTAAAATAACTTTTGATCTTGTAACAGACGAAGTTACTAGCATAAATTTAATATATGAAAATCAATTTTTAAATCTTAGTGTGCAGCATCCTATAGAAGCTGTAGGTAGATTTGAAACACAAGATGTACAAAGATTATATTTTACAGATAACTTTAATCCAGTTAGAACTATTAATGTAGCTGACCCAAATGTAATGTCGATTCAACCTGACGATCTTCAGTTATCTCCGTCAACTACATTTAGTAAACCTGAAATATTAGAAGTTGTAAATAGTGGTAACCTGCCTGCAGGAATGTATCAGTATGCATATAGACTTGTTACTAAATCAGGATCTCAAAGTAGATTCTCTCCTTTTACAGGATTTTTACATGTAGTAGCAGCTTCTGAGTTAGGAGATGCTTACTGGACTTACACAGAAGACCCAGAAGATATTAGTCAATACGAGGGTGTAGAACCAGGAACTATTTGTAATAAAGCTGTGAGGTTACAAGTAGAAAATGTAGACACAGATTATAGTGTTATTGAATTTGCTGCTATTTATAAATCATCTATTGAAGGAGTTAGCAACTCTTATATATTTAGTAGAAAAACTATTGGTAGTCCTACTATTACAGCAACGCACAGCACTAACATTGACATAGTTTCTTTAGTAAGTTTAGCAGAGATAACTTCATTTACTTATAATATAAAAAGAGCTAAGACAATAACATCAAAAGATAATAGATTATTTTTAGGTAATGTTATAACTCCTTTAGAAGAGTTAGAATTTAATGCTAGAGCATATAGGTATAAAAGAGATGATGGATCTGTTTATCCAACATCTTCAGGTTCTTCGTCAACTTATGTAGACGACATTGAATTTGATCCTACAAACTACAGTCCAGAAGATTATACTGCTGAAGAAATACAAGCACTTTTAGATGCTGATAATCCTTATAACGAAAACTTACTTGCGGTTACAGATAGTAATAATAGATATGTGTATCAAAATAATGGATATATACTTGGAGGTTCAGGACCTAATGTTTCTTATAAATTTATTAAAAAAGAATTCGACGGAGATGAGTTTGTGTCAGGAGATCCTGCAACAACTCCCCCGTTTATAAAAACAGAACCATCTTCTACTACTGACTGTGGTGTAGGAGTAGACTGGTTAGATTATAAAAATCCTCTTGCTGTTGAAAAATATAAAGGGTATCAAAGAGATGAGATTTATAGATTTGGTATTGTACTGTATGATAAAAAAGGTAATCCTGGATTTGTAAATTGGGTTGGAGATATAAGATTCCCAAGATTTGGAGATTTTGATCCAGAAGGTAGTGGAGATACCCATAGTTATGCTTTATCTCAAACTAGAAGTAAAGCACAGGCTGAGCAAGGAGTTCCTTACGCTCAGACAGGATCACAAAGTGGTGTAAGTTATTCTCAAATAGGAGGTCTAGAAGGCGAACCAGATATTTTTTCACAGCTAGCAACTGGTTATGGTAGAAATGACACAATTGACACTCACAGTTTATATGTTTTAGGTATAGAGTTTACTGTTAATTTACCACCGTCAATTAAAAATAAAGTCTCAGGGTATAGTATAGTTAGAGTTGAAAGAAGTGAACTCGATAGATCTGTTTTTGGGCAAGGCATGGGAGCTTATCTTTATTTATTTGCACGCCAACAAGATAATATAGGTAGTACTTTTAGGATGGCACATAGTGCATACATGGCTACATGGGCACACGACAACGGGTCTACAGATCAAAGAACAGATGCTGGTATGCTATGGAGCACTCATATGACTATGGACTCTCCTGATTTTGTTTTTACAGGAAATTATCCTACAGCAGGTGCTTGTGATTGGGTAGAAGTTGCAGGTAATTTAACTAATGGAGCTTCTAGAAATGCATGGGAAAATCATTTTCTACATGGAGGGCAGACTAGTGGAACAGATGATGATTACTATAGAAAAATGTATTCGCATCAAGTTATACAATATAATGTAAATTCAAATCAGTCTTGGATATATGGTCCAGGAAACACTCTGCAAAGTAATAACGCAAGTCAAAATTTCTTTAAACCTGCAGATGCTAAATTTTGGGCTTCAGGAGCGTCTATAACAAGTGACGCAAACATACCTAGAGGTATTAATAATGTAGGAATAGAAGTAAATGGTAATACAGATGTAGATGTTTATAGTATTGGGTGTGATACATTGTTTGTACAATTTTATGGTAACGGTCGGACAGCTAATAATGGTGGTAATTATGTAGGATCGTTAGGTTCTACATGGTTAGGAGATGTTATTTTACCTAGTGTTTCGTCTAACCCTGTAGCTGTAACTTTTCCATATTGGTCTTACTGGACAAATCCTGCACTAAGTATTGAGGCCAATGATCCAGGATGGACAGCTGAACAATATCCAAATCAAATATATTTTAATAATGGTGATGTAGGCGATAACAACCTTGAAACAAGTTATTTTGGAGGCTCTACTGCAGCAGATGTATGTACATGCGCAAACGGCGCTTATCCTGCTGCGTATGAAAGACACAGGGTGCAAGAAAAACTTTTACTTTCTTGGAGAAGAGATGTTTTTGAAAACCAATATGGTGGACGAGGACATGATAATAGAAGTAGAAATAAATATATAAATGCAAATAGTTTTGTACCAGTAGAACAAGAGGGGGAGCCTGCAGAAGTTTACGGTGGAGATATTTTTGTTAGCTTTTATGATTTTCAAAAACTACGAAAATGGAGAGGAGGACAAGCTCCTGATAATAATTATAGTAATAACACTAGTGGGCCAACTAAAAGACATAGTTTTTCTTATGCTATACCAGTTGAGAGTACAATTAATTTAGGATTAAGACAAGGTTATCACTTTGCAGCTAAGAATATAAATACAGGATTTACAGGAAACGCAACCGATAACCATCAGTTAGATGAATACATATATCAAAATGTATATTCTGCAGAAAATGATTTATTAGAATTTTACCCTAGAACATTAGACTATGTAGAAACAGATCAGTATGATTCTAGAGTTTTATACTCTGATGTAAAAGTAAACGGAGATTTAAAAGATAGCTGGAAAGAATTTAGACTTGATAACTATAGAGATGTAGAAGGAGAATACGGTCCTATAAATAAAATAGTTAATTTTTCTGATAACATATTCTTTTTACAAGATAGAGGTGTAGGGATGTTGTCTATTAATCCTGTAGCTGTTACAACAACTACAGATCAAGCTTCTCTTATATTAGGTACAGGTGAGGTTATACAAGATCATAAATATATGTCTACAGAAATTGGTAGTAAACATCAAAGATCTGTGCTAGCAACAACTAAAGGATTATACTGGGTAGATATATTAAATAATTCTGCTTATAAAATTAGTAATGAGGGAACTTTAGAACTGTCTAGAGTTAAAGGTATAAAAAGTTATTTTGAATCTAGGCTAGAGAACAAACAGTTTGCAAGCACTTACTATAATAGCTATACTGGACAAGGTACTAACTTAGGTGATAATGCATTTTTATACCATGGTATAACTACAGGATACGATGCAAGTAATAATGAAGTATTATTCTCATTTCTAGAGAGAAAGTTTTTTGAAGATCGCGGTAAAGGATGGTGGGAAATATTTAGAACTGAAACATTAGTTTATAGTGAAACTACAGGTTCATTTACTTCTAAATATTCTTTTGCTACACCTATGTTTATAAATACACAAGACAAATTGTTAAGTGTAAGACCGTTAAATCATGAGTATGATGAAGAGATAGAAGAGGTATTTAGAATACATGATAATGAAATTTGGATACACAATGAAATCGAATCATTGACAGCTCCAAGAGCTTCTTGGTATGGTGATGTTTATGATAGTAGTATTACTTTCTTAGTAAATAAAGGGCCTTCCCAAACAAAAGTATTTGATAATATAGAAATGTATACAAAACTAACAAATGTTTTAGGGCAATCGGGTGATATAAATGGTACTTGGAACAAACTTTTGTGTACAAACTCGTATCAACTAGTTGCTACTGATTTATATGGGCCTTTGCAATTACCTGACATTACTGTAGATGAAGTAGAAGACCCTGAAGAAGTAACTCAAAACATAAAAAGAAGAGAACGAACTTGGAAAGCTGCTTTACCTAGAGTAGTAAAAGGTGGTACCCCAGTAAGATTAAGAGATAAATATTTAAAAATAAATTTAAGGTACGATAATAAAGCTGGAGGAAAATTACAAACCTATTATGTTAAGACTAAATTTAGAGTTTCTAAAAGATAATTATTATATTTGCGGATTATGGCTAAAGTAAGAAAAAAGTTTAAGTATAAAAATAAATATTCACATGGAGGAGTTCATAATCCTTATGATGAACTAACTATGCCTTCTGATAATACTTCTGTCAGAAATCTTAGTGGGCCTTTTCAAGAAGTAGATTTTCAAAAACTAGAAGAGGAAGAAGTATCTGGTACTCAAGAAGAACAAAAACTTGAAAATGAAATGGAAGAGATTAGGTCTTTCTATAATGAAAGAGTTAATCCTTTTGATGGTACTTTAAAGCCAGCAGTTAATGATTTTGTCCCTCCTCCCTTAGCAACAGGTGCAATCACTCCTGATAATAATCCAGCATTAGCATTAGCGCCTTCTAAAATTTTTACCATACCTGCGGGACAAGTTTACAAGTATGGTATCAAACCTATCTCTAATTTTTTAGGTAGAACAGGTAAAGATATAGCTAGAAAATTTGGAGAATACAAAGCAGCTGTTGCTGCAAATAAACTTAAGCCTGGGGCTGTAACAGATGAAGCATTAGATGCAGCAAATACATATAACAAAATGTGGTTTGATTCTTCTGAAACGCAGAGAAGAATAAACCAAGTATTTGGTAGCCCTTTTCAAGTAAACAGACCTATGCACGGTTTTGGAAAATCAATGCGTGAAGGTATAGAAAATCAAGGGTACTTAACAAGTTATCCTAGTTTAAAAGGGGCTGAAGATGCTTTGGACGGCATATATAATCCTATAAATCACATAAAAGGAACTATAAAAAGACCAATTGTAGACGTGGGTAATGCAGGACAATCTAGTGTACCTATTATGTACCATATGGAAAATAACCTTTTAGTTAATCCTCTACAAGATCTTAATGCCATGAAAGCGCTGCACGGAGATATGAATTTATATGCAGGCCAAAATTTTGTAAGTAGAGCAGTTCAAAATCCTATTAGAAGAATGTATACAGGCATACATGAAGGATTGCATGGTATAACTACCAGAGGATTTTATAATTTAGGTGACGATGCTTATCAAACACTTGCATCTAAGCTTAGAAAACCTTTTAAGAAAAAAGGGTTAAAGTTAACTGACGATGGAAAAATTATAGATTACAGAACTGGAAACATGGATGCTATTTCAGGAGAAATGTATGACAACTATATTTTAGATCCTCAAGAAATATATGCTAGAGTTCAAGAAATTAGACACCATGCTATGATAACTCCAAGCCAAAGAAATGTAACAGGTGAACAACTTCATGCTGCACTCACTGATTCCAAAGGCTACTATTTACCAGAAATTGGTAAGAATGTAAGAAGCTTAATAGATAAATCTAAAAGTTTTAAAGATCTAGCAGAGTTAATAAATTATTTACCAGCAACAACTGGAGTAGCAGCAACAGGCTACGGGCTATCACAACAAAACGACAACACTATGAATAAATACGAAAGGGGAGGATTTTTTAAAAAGACTAAAGTGGGTAGAAAGCTTAGAGACTTTGGTGTTGCTACAGTTAATACAGCTCTTTCACCTATTGAAGGAGCATTAGGAACAGACTTTGGTTTTGATGAAAAGCATGGATATAGAACAAAGTTTGGAGAAACTATAGGAGGTATTGGAGAAGGCATAGGTTCTGCAGTAGGTGCTGTAGGGGCTCAGGCTTTAAACACTGTTGTTCCTGGATCTACATTGGCATTACAAGGAATAGGCTCAGGCTTAGAGGGAGCAGGAATAACTCAAAATCAAACTGGTGCAGGCTCAATAGGAGCACAAGCAGGTAATTTATATGGAATGATGAATCCTGATCAAGTTCAAAAAATGTCTGGTATATTTATGCGGCCTGAAACCCCAAGTATTCCATTAACTAAACAAGGTGCTATGAATTATAAATATAAAAAGGGCGGTATGGCCCAAAGCCCAGATATAGAGGCAGAAAGTGGTGAAATACTTTTAACTCAAGGAGGAAAGATACAAAGTCTAAATCCTAAGGCAGGATTAAACAATTTAGGTGAAGGTGCTTATGAAATAAAAGGCGAGCAACCTCACTCTAAAGGAGGCGTTAATATGGTATTACCACCTGGAGAAACTACTGTGGTTACTAATTTAAAAGGTAGATCCAGTAGAGTTAAATCTTTGTATGCAAAGATTGCTCAAGCAAATAAAAAAATAAAAAGCACTGATTTTATAGAAAGACAACAAGGTGAGTTAGAAAAAAGAAACGCTATGGCTCAGGTGCAAGAAGAAGTAAGTCAACAACAAAAAGATAACGGTAATAAAACTAATATGGCTAGATACGGAGGAAGATATATGAAAGCAAAAAATGGAATGGTTTCCCAGACTCCACCTAAAACAGGACCTAAGACATATCATGAATACTTAGGTGGTATGACTGAGGAAGGATTAATAGGTTTAGATTACGAAAGAAATTTAAATGATCCAAATTTGCAGCTATACACAAGACCGCCTTTAATGGATTACGCATACCAAAAGTATATGGATGATTTAACTAGAATGAAAAGTCCTGAAGCAGTTGCACGTGAGTATGATAAAAAGGGAGATTCGTTTATGGCAGGACGTTATCGCAAATATACAGGTAGAGGTGTACCATTTATAAACCAAAAAGATGGCGGTAGAATAATGAAAGCTCAAGATGGTGGTATGTTTGGAAGTTTAAATCCAGGTACACAAGCATATCAATACTTTATGAATAACCCAGCAGGACCTTATTCTACTACGCAAGGAAGATTATATAGTGGTGTACAAAATATGCCAGGTGATGTAACAGGACGTGCATTTGACAGACAAATGGGCTATAGAGAGCAGCAAGGAAATCAAGTTATGTACCCTCAATATGGTACTCCTGAGCAATTGTCTGCTATGTATGGAACGTCTGCACAATCGCCGCAAGTAACTCAGGTACCTCAAGTATCAGGAATACCTAATCAAGGTCAAGGACAAACACCTTCTGTAAATCAAGGGGCTGCAAACAACACACAGGTACCTAATATGGGTAATGTGCCAGGAGCACATACTTTTAATCAAATGAATCCTCAGTTTGACCCAAATCAATATAGCCCTGAAGTTCCAAACATGGGAACTGTTCCTGGGGCAAACACTTTTAACGAATTATATGGTGGGCCTAATCCTAATCAGTTTAACCCACCAGGCCAAGGAAATACACCTATAGATAGTGGAATGGGACCAGATCCTAATTATGGATCTAATCCAGGATATGGTGGAGGAGCCGATTTAGGATATGATGGTTCGTTTACTCTTCCTGAACAACAACCTTACGTAGATGAAAGTTATGGTGTAATGATGGACGATCAAAATCCTGCTCCAGTTATGGGGCCAGAAAATATGCCTGAAGG
>TARA_R110002012_G_scaffold229712_4_pt1 | contig 12087 bp, 12 predicted proteins | sample TARA_R110002012 | Tara Oceans TARA_R110002012 (sample SAMEA4396515) | marine metagenome | biome: Westerlies Biome; feature: [DCM] deep chlorophyll maximum layer (ENVO:01000326); material: water (ENVO:00002006), including particulate matter (ENVO:01000060) such as... | depth 40 m
ATAAGGTGGAAAGCTGATACAACAGCTAAAGAACCATTAGGTACAGCACGGAGAGCTTGTAGGGCGTCCATGTTGTCGACTGCGAGACCCTTATTTCGAGCAACGTCGAGCATACCCTCATCCAAATCGACCCCGCGCGCTTCAAGTCCGAATTCGCCCAAAATTTCAAGCCATTCACCTCGTCCGCAACCGAGATCAAGACCTTGTGCGATGCCCTGCGCGGCAAGGGGCTTCAGGAATGGCTCATATACCCGCAAACGCTCTCGGATGAGAGCAGGATCACCGCGGAAGCGCGCTTCAAAGTCGCGATAAAAATTGTCAGACATCACTTTCCTAAAAAATTACGTTAGTTGCCAAGGCTATAGGTTTGAGGGCTTTTCACACGCTCCAATTGTTCCAGTGATTTTCAACCTGAGTAAATTCTGCAAAGCAAAATCGGAATGCGCTTCGTCGCTACTCTGATTGCACTGTTTTTGATGATCTGAATCCGTTAAGAACATCAGCAAGTGTTTGGTTCAATTGTCGCCTTGTTGCCCATCCAGTGTCGCGCGACAATGCAGAAGCATCGCCGACAATTCTGGGCAGATCACTCGGCCTAAGGCGGGTTGGATCTGGTTCTATTGTGACAGGCTCATCGGATATTTCAACGAGCCTATCCAGAATGTCGCGCATACTGTGTCCGTGGCCAGATGCTATATTGTAGATAGTGCCAGATTCGAGCGCATCCGACTTTTCAATCAGTTTGACATACGCGTCGACGACATCTCGAACATCCAGAAAGTCCCTGACCGCTGAGAGGTTTCCGACTTTAAGTGTAGGGAGCTGCTCTCCTGATTTCATACGCGCGAGCTGAGCCGCAAATGCAGGCACAACAAAATCCTCTGTTTGACGTGGGCCGGTATGGTTGAACGGACGCAGTCTAAGGCAATTTAAGCCTTCACTCGCGAGGACACCCATTGCCAAATCGCCTGCGGCTTTTGTCATGGAGTAGGTATCTATGGGGTCCAACCGCGATGTCTCGTCGACGCGATCAACCTCAAGTGCTGCTCGTCCATAAATCAGTCCAGAACTTACGTGGAGCAACCAGCTATCAGGCATTTCAGCGAGCAGCATGTGTCCCAGTCTGTCCGGTGCCAGCGCATGTAGTTCCCAGGCTAGTGCAGGGTCGCGCCGCGCCTCGACAGGAGAAGCAATGCCAACGAGGTTGATCACATGCGTTGGCCGCTCATGTCGGATCATTTCACGAACAGCTTCTGTATCCACCAAATCGAGGGCTATTGTACCCTGATCTTGTGGACTGCGCGTCGTATTAATTATGCGCGCGTTATCCCCGAAATGATCCTTAAGTGCCGTGTGAAGATGGGTTCCGACAAAACCACCACCACCTAGGATAAGAATGCGCCGATCAACGGTCATCGGTTCACAGCTTTTCGCGATGTTTGATGCGCGCAATGTCTGCTTCAAGCATTTCCGATACAAGATCTTCAAGGGTGCATTCCGCTTCCCATCCCAACTTGGTCTTTGCTTTTGTGGCATCTCCAAACAGAACATCAACCTCGGCTGGACGCATATACCGCGGATCAACCACGACATGATCTTCCATGTTCAGACCTGCTTTGGAAAACGCCATGACGCAGAAGTCACGCACTGATGTCGTGCGTCCAGTTGCAATGACATAATCGTCGGCTTCTTCTTGTTGCAGCATTAGCCACATAGCGCGCACATAATCGCGCGCATGACCCCAATCGCGGGTAGCATCAAGATTTCCTAGCGCAAGCTTGTCTTCTAAGCCCAGCTTAATACGCGCCACGCCATCGGTGATCTTACGGGTCACAAACTCAATGCCACGCAAGGGAGATTCATGGTTGAATAAAATCCCCGACGACGCATGCAAGCCAAAGCTCTCGCGGTAGTTGACCGTCATCCAGTGACCGTAGAGTTTTGCAACCGCGTAAGGTGATCGTGGATAAAAAGGTGTTGTCTCGGATTGGACAGGTTCTTGAATAAGGCCGTACATCTCAGATGAAGATGCTTGATAAAAACGGGACTCCGGTGCCTCCAGTCGTACGGCTTCAAGCATGTTGTGAGCGCCCATCGCAGTCACAGAACCTGTCAGCAGTGGTTGCTGCCAAGACGACTTGACGAACGATTGCGCGCCGAGGTTATAAACTTCGTCCGGTTTGACGTCGCGCAAGATCCGAATGAGGCAGGACAGATCTGTTAAGTTGCCATCATGGGCTTGAACTTCACCGTCAATGCCAAGCCAGCGCAACCGTGCATCCACCACATCAGCTGAAGCGCTGCGTCTCAAAAGACCATGAACTTCGTAGCCTTTTGACAGCAGAAGCTGAGCAAGGTAAGCACCATCTTGGCCTGTCAGGCCAGTAATCAGCGCGCGTTTTGTCATTCTCATCAATCCCTCAGTTTACCAGTTTAGTCTATTTTTGATGCGCGTTATTCTCGAGCGTAAACATCTTCGTAACGCACAATGTCGTCTTCACCCAGATAGCTGCCGGTTTGTACCTCGATCAGAACCATTGGGACTTTGCCCGGGTTCTCCAAGCGGTGAACTGATGCGAGCGGAATATAAACGGATTCATTTTCCGTGAGTAGTCGAACAGTGTCATCAACAGTCACGCGTGCAGTACCCTGCACAACAATCCAGTGCTCTGATCTGTGGAAGTGACTTTGCAGGCTCAGCGCGGCACCGGGATGCACCACAATCCGTTTCACCTGAAAACGATTTCCCACGGCGATGCTTTCAAAATAACCCCAAGGTCTGTGATCGCTTGAAAAACTTGTGGCCTGCTTGGCCTCGCGGCGTTTCAAAGCCTCGACTGCATCCTTGACGCGCTGGCTGTCAGATTTGCGGGCAACCAGTACGGCATCGGGCATTGCAATCGCGATCATGTCGTCAAGCCCAATCCCTACCAGTTCTAGCCCATCAACCTCACTACGCAGCAGGCTACCTGTGCAATCAATCGCGGTAGCGTGATCAGAGACCACGTTCCCCGATGCGTCAGGATGGCTTTCCTGATGCACAGATTCCCAACTGCCAAGGTCCGACCAGCTTGAGGTGAAGGGCATCACGGAAAGATTCTTGGCCTTTTCCATGATCGCATAATCGATGGACACGCTTTCCGCGCGCGCCCACGCTTCAGGTGCCAGTCTAGAAAATCCAAGATCGGATTTTGACTGGGCCACAGAGACCTTGACCGCATCAAGGATCTCAGGCGCATGTTGCTCAAAAGCCTTGAGTAATGTCGCAGCTGTGAACAGAAATATCCCTGCGTTCCAAAGATACCGGCCCGACGCAACCATCTTCGCCGCACTTGCACTGTCCGGCTTTTCAACAAACCGGACAAGAGGCTGCGGCACGCTGGCGTCAATCTGTGCTCCGTCGGACAGTTCCAGATAGCCATAGCCCGTTTCTGGTCGAGTTGGCAAAATACCGAAAGTGACCAAATTGCCGTCTTTTGCAACCGGCACCGCAGAGCTGACAGCAGCTTGGAAGGCGTCAGCCTCGGCGATAATGTGATCGGACGGCAATACAAGCATCAAAGTATCAGGGTTGCTTCGTGCGAGCCAAACGGCCGCAGCTAGAGCCGCCGCAGCGGTATTGCGCGCCTGTGGTTCAATAATAATGCTGGCAGGCGCCACCTCGATAGCGGCCAATTGCTCAACAACGAGAAAACGAAACGGCTCACCAGTGACCACAAGCGGTGCGGCAAAGTCTGGACCAAGGCAACGCTTGGCCGACGCCTGAAAAAGGCTGGTATCGCCCATAAGCTTTGAAAATTGCTTAGGAAAACTCTGACGCGACAAGGGCCAGAGCCGAGTGCCGGCCCCTCCGCATAGGATGACTGGTGTAATGAGATGAGAAACGGTCATGGTATCCTTAGGGCTGCCGGGTATCACCGGGGGTGGCGATTTAACTGAGCACTGCTGACTTATGAACTTATCCCGAACGGATTAGTCGATTAGCTTCGTGTGTTCTAGTCAAAGCTGTAATCGAGATTCACTTTGTGCACGTATCCGCGCCACCGCTGGTTTCAGAGACGTGAACGTGAGATGGAGTATCTCGAGTTGGTGAGAAAAGAAGGACAGGATGTTTTATGTGCCAAGCTTTGTGGCGATCGATCAGATGCTGGCGATACACTAACACCTAAACCGGACACTTGATGATGGTTTTCCAGTCGTTTTGTAAAACTATTACAATACAATAGCTTACATCCAAATTCTGACTCTTTAGTAGATGAGAAAATCGATGAAGAAAGACAAGCTTGTTGCACGTGTCGCTCGTTGCTGGAAGCGGCAGTGTCCAGCAGAGTTCAAGAAACCTTGTTGGGCACGACGTAAGATGCTGAGTGCACCCGGTGTGAATCTTTACGGTTATGTTTTCTCAGAAATCGGCTTGGGGCAGGCTGCGCGCCTCGTTGCCGATGCTATCGCAACACAACCTCTTCCTCTGAATATAGTTCGTCGTGAACTTCCAGGACGTGAGAGCATCGATGCGTTTCACGATAGGGTATTTCCACCTGCGCCCTTCTCCACAAACGTAACTGTTGTTGGAGCCCCTGAGCTGGCACAGCTCAGGGGCGAAATCTGCCGCCAACAATTCAACATCGTTTATCCATTTTGGGAGCTCGAGAAGCTTCCCAAAAAGTTAGTGGATTACTGCAAGGAATTCGATAGTTTTTGGGCTCCGTCACAGTTTATCTTCGACTGCTTAAAGGCAGAACAAAGCCAACCGGTGCATCTCGTCAAGCAGCCCGTCCAGCTCCCCAATGCGAACCCAACGCTAGGCCTTAATGGCGATACACTCAGAATTCTGACGTACTTCGACTTTGATTCATTCCCGGCACGTAAGAACCCTGAAGCGGCGGTGAATGCATTTCGTGCTGCATTTCCAACAAAACAGGCAGATGTTTCCCTTACAGTAAAAACTCGCGGTAAGGCAGATCATGGGCGTCGAGCTTGGCTTGAAAAGCAAGCTGCTCAGGACGCACGTATCAAGATCATAGATAAAACACTCAATGATTTTGAGATGAGTGCTTTGATGCGGGACCACGACATTTTTCTCTCCTTGCACAGATCAGAAGGTTTTGGGCTTGGCTGTGCTGAAGCCTTGATCGCAGGACGTGCCGTTGTTGCCACGGACTATGGAGGAACAACCGATTTCATTAATGCGGAAACGGGTTATCCGGTTGCTTGGGACTCAATCGAGTTGCGTGAAGGCGATTACATCGGATGGGAAGGTGCGCATTGGGCAGATCCATCCATTGATCATGCTGCAGCTATCTTATTGCGCATTTATGACGATCCGGAAGCAGCACGGCTGAAAACTAAGCAGGGTCTCGATCTGCTCCGACGCGAGCATTCTTTTGAAGTAATAGGACGCCGGATTGTAGAAGCGCTGAAAAATGACGGTGTGCCTTATTCCCGGAACGAAGCTCTTCTCGGCATATAGAGGTCCTTCAGAAGAGCATCGCTAGTCACATCCGGAGGCCAATTTCAGTTCCCATTGCGATTGGCGCAGTGCGATATGATCGCTAACGCAAGCAGCGAGGTCGGCCATGGCGCGCTGCTGTTTCTCGATCCAGTCACGCGGTATGCGGTCTAGGGTGCCCTACCAAGGACAGGTTCCACTTCAACTTTCGCTGTAGGTCGTGCTTAGAACTGCTTCAAACGATCAGGATCAAGTGGTTTAGGCATGACGAGCCTCCTCAAGAATATCGATGGTTTCTGACGCAAATGCCCGTGCGTTAATCAAGGCCTTGATGATCCCGTTCACATCGGTTGGATCCAACTGTCTAAGACCACCGTCAGCGTTATGAAGCGAAGAGTATGCCGTTCTGCGATGAAGTCTATGTACGTGACCATGATACGGTCCGAAACTGAACGGGAGCCGCACAACTGTTCTGTCCGCCGCCCTGCAAAACGAGGTGGGATGAAGAGAGTTGACGGCTTGATCCGCCAAATTACAGGCGAAGGCGAAGGCACAGCCGCAGATACTGCTTGGGGCGAAAAATATTGCTCAGCAAGCAAATTTAGGCGACCTTGCCATCACGCGGTAGGCCGCTTGCGGAATGCGGGATAAATCCCATAAGGCAAATCGGCGGACCTGGTAGGATCAGAAGATGGCAAGGGACAGAAGCAGACATGTTCGTGAGGAAGTGGCGCTGCCAGTAGTGTTTGCTCGCGCTGTTGCGGTGTCCAATTGTGCGCATATCAAGCGCATAGAAGCGGCAATGTCAAAAATCGCCCGCGCCCTTCCCTCCAACACATCACTGAGTTCAGTCTGGGAACGGTTGGAGGATATGCATCTGAAAGCCGTAACAGAGCGTCAGACAGAGACGGCGGCCCAAGCGCGAGCATGCGCTTGGCTTGAAGGTCAGAAAGAAATCTTTTCTGGAAGATCAGCAGTAACTGGCAGCGATAAACCAGGGCCATAGCGTTCGCGGTTGATGCCGTGCTCCTTCAACATCTGCTCTTTAAAAAAATGACGGAGCCGCCAAAGAACCCTGACGCGGCATTTCTAGGCTTTTGTCGCAAAGTCTTCGAGAAGCGCGGCAGGCCCTAAGGCCCCCTGCCCTTCACTTCCGACATCAGCATCTCAAGGCCTTGCCAAAGCGTAAGATCTCGCGCAGCGCAAAAGGCGCGAAACTCGTCTGTCACACGCTTTGGTCCCGGTATGGAAACCTTGTCTTGAGGCTCTTTGCGTTTTGGGCCCGGTCTGAGACGCTTTGAAGGCTCTCGACTGACAAATCCAAGCTCGTTACCGGCCCTGACGGCGCGATCCAAGGCTTGTGTATCTGTCTTGGGCTGTGGTCTTGGCGCAGGAGTGCTGGTCGGAAGGTCTATCCCGCCGCCAAAGCCATACTTTCCGCTCATCTCTCCTCTCCCCGCGTTAAGGTGTTGATGACTGCCTGAGCGTAGGCTTGTGCGTTTTCAATCGCGCCGGCGACCTGCTTCATGGCTTTGTCAGTCACAGACGCTGACTTGCCTTCCAACTCCCTTGCAACAATTTCAGGCAACTCTGCCAGTAGAACACTCTCGCGAAAGATGCGGGTATAGGGCGCACGCTTGGCGACCCTTACCGGAAGCGTCGGGATATTGTTGAGTTCCATCTCTTGTCTGACATCGCGCTCATCAGTGGACTGAAAGGCTGCGTTCGTTCTTGTAAACAGTAGGATAAAGTTGATCTTCGCTCGGATCATGCTGGCGGTCGTTTGCACCAAACGGACAGCCTGAGCCGCCTGCCGAGCTTCCATCGGGGAGCCATCAAGTGGAATGACACAAAGATCCGTTCTCGATAGGGCGAAAGTAACAATCTGATCCTTTGAACCTTCAAGGTCGATAATCAGATAGTCCGTCTCATCTGCCAGATTGTCGATTAGTTCTACCGTTTCTTCAGCTTGGGGACGCGCATGCACCGAGAATGGTAAAGCCGCCCCTCGTGCGGACCGAGCTTGAGACCACGCGAGAATATTAGCATTTGGATCAAGGTCCAAAATAGCAACACGACCGTCGGACAGGGCGATCTGTTCAGCCAGGAGTATGGCGGAGGTGGTCTTGCCCGATCCGCCTTTTGGGTTTGCGAAGGTAATTACATACATGCCTCTATAATGATATAGTTAAGGTTAAAGTCAACTATAATTATAGAATTAATAATAACTCTAATGATAACCACAAAGTTAACGTTAGATTTACTTATATGTAACGCTTACGGCAAGGCTGAGCGCGCCGATCTCGGTTGAAGGGTCGAATTGTGCTCTATGGCAGCTTAGAGTACGAACCAATCGGTTGGCGGTTTTGTCGATGCCTGCCGTGTGCGGACAAGAGACGGGCAGAGCCTCAGTGTGGAGCAAAATGAGCCAGAACTCATGGAAGATAAAGCGGGAGCTACAACGTCTTAGCCGCAACAGCAAAGTGATGGCCGCCGATCTGATCCGAAAGCTCTACTTTCGTAGGTATTACGACTTGGTGACCAGCAAGTCTATCAGACGCACAGATGGCGCGGTTCCTTTCGGCAATGAAGTAGCTATCTATCTGATCTTTCCATCGGCAGGTTTACTATCGTCACACCTTCACATGCTGACAGAGTTGCGCAAGGCAGGCATTAGCCCGCTCGTAGTGTCAAACATACCCTTAAACGACGGAGATCGCAGCAAGCTCGTTGAGCTCTCGGCAGCAGTCATAGAACGCCCAAATGTTGGGTACGACTTTGGCGGCTACCGAGATGGCATCCTCGAGGTCGCAGAAAACCTTCACAAGCTGGACCGGGTTTGGCTTCTGAACGATTCAGCTTGGTTGTTGCCGCATCAACCAAGCTGGTTTGAGCAGGCTCGTACTATGGGCAAGGACTTTGTTGGTGCCACGTCAAGTTTCTCAATCCTACGCAAATCGTGGTTTGGAAAGAAACGCCTCAACGTTACTGAGTACCGGTCGATAACTTGGTCACATGAGCCAAATAATTCGAATTTCCACTATGCATCCTATGCGCTTTGTATCGGGTCAGCGATCCTAAAGGACCCTAACTTTCGGAAATACTGGGAAAAACTCGATATACGTAACGATAAGAAGCACACCGTCAGGCGTGGCGAGATAGGGCTAACCCAGTGGGTTCTGAAACATGGATACACACATGGCGCCACCTATGAGATCAATCAGTTGGACAAAGAACTGGATCAACAGTCAGATGCAGAGATGGACAAGATTGCGCATGAACTGGTTGTCTTTAAGGGTACAAAGCTTGCCGCAATCAAAACCAAGGTTTTAGCGACAGATCCGACCAGTCAGGAAGGCCGAGCCGATCGAAAGGGCCTGATCCTTATGGCTGTAGCACGTCAGGGAAGTGCTTACGCACTAGCAACCTTTATTGTGCGGCAGCATGACTTCCAGTTTCTGAAGAAGTCGCTTCTCTGGCTGTCTTCTGATGGGCCTGGCCCTGTAATCAAATACGTAGATACGGTTGCTCGTCAGGAGGGCGTTGATATTGCTGGAGAAGCCCGGATGCTTTGTGCAAGCTCTAACGCTGATTAGCCATCGGGGTAGGGGGCATCTTTCAGATTTTTCGAGTGAGCCTCCGAAGTAAGCTCTCGTGCGGCTTGGTGAGCAAATAGATTAACCAGTACAAGCACAGCCGCATCGATCTGCTCATGAGCAGGGGCCTCATGTGGTTGTTTATCCGTCATAATTTCCCTGCCCGCCCTTTGACAACCTGATCTCTGCAGCACTGGCTAGAATAACGTTCGAAACGTTCCATCCAGCCTCGCCCACTCTTTTGCACGCTTTCGCTTTGAGAAAAGCACTAATGGTGAAATGGCCACTAGAATGGCTTTGGTAAGCGCTTTTGTCCTACCAAAAGGCGTCCCATGCTTGATGGAACAGTAAACACGGGAGCGCCCCAGATGATATCCTTTGATCTGGGCAACATTCACCGACCGGGCGGAAGAAGCACCACCAGTGTGGACAACTTCGGCGCCAGGAATGCAGTAAAGCGGGCCACGCTCACGGCGCAATCGGAGGGAAAGATCATCATCTTCATAGTAGAGGAAGATCATCGGATCAAAGCCACCAATTGCATCAAAATCAACTTTCCGCATGAAGATCGCCGAGCCGGCTAAAACAGGCACCTCGCAGTCAGCTTTCAATTCTCTTCGAGGTAGCCATTCAGAGCGTGGCAGCAGATTGCTTCGGCGCTTCAGGCTTGTGGTTCCATCTTCGTTCAAAATGCGCGGATTGAAGGCTGAAGCTTTGGGATAACGTGCAGCGGCATCACGCAACTCATCCAACGCACCAGATCGGATCTCTACGTCTGGGTTGAGAAAGAGTAGAAACTCGGTCTGGGCATCGGCAGCGCCAACATTGCAGGCAATGCCGAACCCTTTGTTCTCAAAGAGTTCGATTAGTTTTGCACGATGATCCGCTACAATCTGCCGAACAGCCTCACGATCTTCAGACGCGTTGTCCACAATCACGACCTGCACACCTTCCGGCACAGAGGTCAGCATGCGTGGCAGCACCCTTTCACTATTGAAGGATACGGTAACGATTGTTAGCCAATCATCCTTATGATTCATGTTTTGGCTTTCAGATACGAGGGCCGGTTCATCTAAGTACTCCAAAGATGGCCTGTATCGAATATTTTTTCAAAACGTAAGCCTGCTCCAACGCCCCCGGCGGTGCGTGACGTTCATCTTGTCCAGCAAAATGAGCGGCAATGTTATCGGCGCCACAGACGCGATGACATTGCTACAAACGAAGTTGCGAGGCACCGTTTCTGGTCCTGCTTGATGCTTGCTATCTCACTAAGAGCGGCTGTCCCGCCATAATCGGAAATAAAGTAGTTCAACTCGTCAGAGTTCAGGGTGGCGTTTGCTCCAATCGGTTGCAGCCTCGTAAGCAGCCCCTAGACGGAGTATCGTCGCCTCATCCAATGGTCGGCCAATTGCTTGAAAACCGATCGGCAATCCGTCGGAAGAAAATCCGCAGGGTACCGATAGCGAAGGCAGGCCTGTCACGTTGGCTGGCGCTGACAGTCGTACGTAAACGGATGAGAGGGGCTCCTCGGTTCCATCCTGCCAGGTTATGGACTCAGTGCCTGCCTTAACCGCGGTGGCAGCCACAGTCGGAGCGACAATCACGTCCACCGAGTCGTACAGCTTTTGAAATCTCTGTTGTAGCAGATTTCGGACGCGCAGAGCTTGAATGTAGGTTGTCGCCGGAACCATCTCTCCGGCTTCGAGAAAAGCTCGTACGTCATCGTTGTAGCCGTCTGGCGTCTCCCGCAGCATGCGGCGATGGTAAGCACTCGCTTCCGGCAGACAGATGGCAAACTCGATTGCCATAATCTGCTCGGGCATTGGCAAGGAAACCTCGACCAACTCTGCGCCGAGCTCAGCGAGTTTGGCATAAGCGGCTCGCACTGCTTCTTGCACCTCGGGCTCAACATTATCGAAGAAATAGTTGGTGGGTACGCCGACACGTAGACCTTTCACGCCCTGATCCAAAGTGGCCGAATAGTCTGGCACGGGTTCGTTCAGACTGCCTGGATCGCGGGGGTCGTAGCCAGCCAACACCTGCAAGCAAATGGCTGCGTCCTCTACCGTGCGCGTCAACGGCCCAACATGATCCAACCCCCAGGAAAGCGATGTGACACCAAACCGACTTGTGCGTCCAAAGGTAGGCTTCAGCCCAACCACCCCGCACAGCGCTGCGGGGATACGGATTGAGCCGCCAGTGTCTGTGCCCATGCCCAGAAAGGCTCCACCTGAGGCCACCGTCGCGCCTGATCCACCGCTCGAGCCGCCCGGAATTCGCTCTGGATCCCAAGGGTTGCGTGAGGTGGGGGTAGTAATACCATAGGCAAATTCATGAGTGTGCGTCTTACCTAGGATAATGGCTCCCGCGTCCTTCAGAGCAGCGGTTGTGGCCCCGTCTGCCTTCGGCACCCAGTCCTTCCGGACGCGGGAGCTGGCGGTCGTAGGCACGCCCTCAATATCGTATAGGTCTTTGAGTGCCACTGGCACGCCGTGTAGCGGCCCCTTCCAGTTGCCTGCTTTTATTGCTGCTTCGGCCTCGCTCGCCGCCGCTCGTGCCTCGTCGGCAAGGACCTGTACATAAGCACCCAGCGTGTTGTCGGTAGCCTTGATGCGTGCCAAGCAGGCCTCTGTCGCTTCTATTGGTGAGATAGCGCCCGATTTGATCTTCCGAGACAGCTCAGCGAGCGATAGCTTCAGGATATCGTTCATTTCAGCTCCTCCAGCGCGCATCGAAGGAATTAGTTGGAGGCGTCTCGCCCACGTCCACCTCGTCGAGCACGTCAAACTGCCCCATAAAAGCGTCCAGAGTTGGCCCAAGCACCGCTAGTCGCTCTGGGGAGAGATCAAGCTGGACGAATTTGGCGAGCGTTACCAAATCGCCGTTATCTAAAGGTTTCCGGGACATGGTTTATCCTCCTCCGTAATGCACACCAAACAACTGTGCTGAAATAAACGATTGCCATGCAGTGCGCCTCGCAGTCAATGCTTCATACTAGACCCCATGATCGCGTTGTGAGCTGACTGGTTTGGTGGTCTCCCC
>TARA_R110002012_G_scaffold88331_2_pt1 | contig 12084 bp, 10 predicted proteins | sample TARA_R110002012 | Tara Oceans TARA_R110002012 (sample SAMEA4396515) | marine metagenome | biome: Westerlies Biome; feature: [DCM] deep chlorophyll maximum layer (ENVO:01000326); material: water (ENVO:00002006), including particulate matter (ENVO:01000060) such as... | depth 40 m
CCCAATTCAAGAACACGACCGCGTTGTCGCAGATCGTTGTGCCGGCAGGCCTCGACGCCCCCGATGGATATGACGAAGAAAGCTGGCAGCAGGCCCGCATCGTCGCCCGTCCGCCCCGTATTCTGGTCGACAGAACCCTTCTGTCGGAAGGCTCCCGTGCTGCTTTGGAGAAACAGCGCGGCATTACCCTAACCGAAGCAATAGAGCTCTACTTCGAGCTGTTGAGCTGGGGATACCGCGCGCCGTTCAACGTGAATCAGAAACGCAAGAAGATGCGTGCAAACCTGAAAGACGCTACGTTGGAAGAACGTCTTTGCGAGGATTATCGGGGTAAACGTAATCTTGCTCTCGATTTCTGGCCTTCAGTAATCGGAGATGAGCCAGTTGACGAAATCAGCATCGAGGAGCTCAACGATGCGCTTGAACTATTCTGGAGGGTTCCGGCAAACCACGGACGATCGTCAAAGGATCGCGCTAAATACAATCTCATCGAGAAGATTGAAATGGCGGATGTGCTCGAAGCCCAGAGGGAGAAAGATATCCAGGCAGCAGAGGAAAGAGGCGCCGGAGCAGAGGAAATCGACAAGATGCGGCTGAAGGGGCATATACCTCGGATTTCGGTGACCACCTATATCAAACACGGGCGTGTATTGCGCGCCATCGGCGAGATGCTGTGGGACATGCAACTCATTGATTATGACCCCTTTACGATCTGCAATTGGACCAATGATGAAGAAAATGCGCTAAAAAGCGACGAAGGACGGCGTCAAAGAGAGCCATGGGATGACCGCTTTTACGACTTGCTACGGTCGCCGATCTTTCAGGACCCCTTAAAGGACATCGGTGACCCGCTTTTTTGGGCCCCACTCATCGCGCGCTTTATGGGCATGAGGATGGAAGAGATTCTGCAGCTCGGGCCAGAAGATTTCGGGTCAGACAGGGGTATTCCTTACCTGCGCGTCCGCAACACAATTATCAACGGTTTGAAGACCCTAAGCAGCGAGAGGACGTTGCCAATCCATCCTCAATTGATCGAACTTGGTCTCCTCAAGCTTGTCGAACTGCGTAAGAAAGAGGATCATATTCGGCTGTTCCCTTTACTTAATCGTGGCAAACAGAAGGGCACATTCTCAGCGAATTTCAGTAAGGCTTTTGGCTACTATCGACGCACAAACGATTGCTACTGGCTCGGAATGGATTTCCATTCCCTGCGCACAACATTCCACCATGACCTTCTGGGAGACGACAAATCGGACGCTATTCGCTGCCGGCTCATGGGTCACACTTACAGAGATGAGGGTGATCGCTCATACGGACAGGGTCTTGGCATCGAAAAGCTTGCAAATCGCATGAAGTCTGTGATCGTTGATATCAGCATGATCAGGCGTCCGTTCGATACTCCAATCGCCAACACCCGGTCCAAGGCAGCCGAACATAGGTTGCGGGTGGTCGGGTGATTGCGTGCTGGCTGGCTTGTCCCAGCCAATAACAGAGGCCTAATCTGCCGACGTTGAAAGCTTGAAGGGGGCCGCGGCTCTTCCCGGCCGGAACATTGGGCTACAAGACTGTAGCATCATCCGCGCTAACCCGGACATGACGTCTGAAGTGAAAGGTAAGTCAACCCTTCAGCAGATCATAGCTGAGAAGCGCGACCGAGTTCGGCACGCCACTGGGTTTGTTTGCTGAGAAGTAAACTTGGCGCCACTACCGGGGTATACCGACGTTGGCAAAAACTAATTCTGTGCCCGACGAGATGAGTGATTGAGATTTCATCGAACATCTTCACGATTTGCCGTCTTATCGGTCAATGCCATGCCGTCGGATTCACGCCGATTTACCCTATCGACGAGATCTTGAACGCGCTCTGGATTTCGTGGTCGATCGCGGCCGCTGGTTTTGACAATCCAATACACAATCCAGAGACCTACTGCAGAGACCAAGACCGATGTTAACGACAGGATTATATCAAACGACTGCATTATCTGGCTCCTCGGACCGTTGAGAACATACATAGCTTACCACAGCCGATTACATAATCGGGTTGCCTGCAGGTCCATAAGGAAAGTTTGATTCTGACGGTTCGCCCATGTCGTCGGGGTAACAGCACCTCCAAAATCGATGAATTTGGGGTATTGTTAGCAGGCGGTGAGGCGGATCAGGCGTCGCGAAGATCGCGGTAGTATGCCCTAAATTCGCCCCCCGATCCACGTGGTGAAACGATGCCACATCCCGCCAAATTCAGGCATCTCTATTGCTGAGACGCTCTCCGAAACGCCTTCAAGAGAATCGATACTTGCTTTCCAAGCAGTTCGGGGGGATTTCTTGATGCCGGCCCAGACCTCTTCCTTCGTGGGGACTTCGAGTGCGCAAATCGCACTCCTGTCATCGGCGCGAGCAGTGGAGGGATCAAGTGCAACTTGGAGATCGTATAAATCAGTCATGTTATGGCACGCCGCGCGAAGCTCGTATGTTGTTGCCGCAAGAACAATCGCAATCCCGTAGAAAGGGATGCTTTCTCCAGGGATGCTGGAGACGTTTGTGAGGGTTGATCTCGTCGTCCGCGTCATTGTGCGGTCAAGCACTTCCTGTGTGGCTTCCTTAACTGACATCGACCGCCCTCTGAATGTAACAGCATCATCTTTTCGGAGGCGCGCATTCTCCGCGACGAGGCTGGATGCGCGGTTTTTCTCTAAGTTAAGATCGGCCTTTAACCGAGTGTTTTGGGTGGTCAGGTCAAGTGACTTTGTTCTCGATCGGCCCAAAACGGTTGATGTCGTTCCGGCAACTGCAGAAATTGCAGTGCTTGTAATGGCGGCCAGGGCCGTAATCGTGTGACTGGCGACAAAAAATCCGAGGAAAAGCAAGAAAACAACTACGCGGCCAGTCTTAAATACAGATCTCAATGCCCCCGTGGAAAGCGCTATCATTTTTTTCAACATGTTTACCGCTCAAGTTCCCGATACCATTATTCATAATCTGCACCCAAAGTGCGGCGGAGGAAAGGTCGCCCATGAACGAAAACTGTAAGCCCCCCGATTTGCATGGCCTGCAACACTGTGTGGTGACGTCTGGGATGGGCTGAGTAGCGCTATAATATCCCTGATACTCGCTATCTGAGATGGATTAAGCTCACCAATTCTGTAGATTATACTATCGGCACCGAGCCGGCAGGCGTGTTTCAGAGTTTGAAGAAACAGCGTAGGCTCTGGCGAAACTTAAGGTGCACGATTATGAATGGTTCGAGATGCAAACAAGTCCCTCCCTCTGGTCTCGATGCGTTCCGTGTTGTGGGAGTAAGTTAGGGAATAAAAGTGACGGCTGCGCTACAAATCACAGCAGCTATTTCCGTATCCAGTTCTGGGAGACGACCTTGCGTTCGATCGTTGAGAACCATGTAGGCAAGCCAACCTCTACGAAGCGCTTCGAGTAGTATCTACCTAAAGGAAACTTGCATACACGAGATTATGGGGTCGCGCTGCTGAAACCGCATTAACCAGCGTGCCATGCACATATCCGCCATCACGCACCGCCGATTGTAAATCATGTGAACGTCAAACCGGAGACGAACGGCGGCAATGCGGACTTAGCTGCCGTTTGCGATGTAGTGCGGAATTTCCGCTGGTCTGATCAGAAGTCGCGGGTTCAATTGAGAATCGTGATCTTCTTGACTGGGTGCTTATCGACTAATCGGCAAAAGGCGCTCGTGTTGGAATAGTCGCAACCGAGGATGGAGATGTGCTTCGGCGCCATCAGAGAGCCCCCCACGCGATCCAGATGCCCCAGATCAGAAGGACCAGACCAGAGATCAGGTCAAGCCACCGGGTGGCACTTGGTGTGATGCGGGACCGCGCCATTGACGCCGCCGTGACGAGAAATAGCCACCAAAACGTAGAGCCCAAGAAGACCCCCAAGACCAAGATATATGCTGCGCCTGGGGATGACGCGGCCGATGCCCCGAGGCCCGCGACAAGCGCTACAAATGCCAAAATTGTCATAGGGTTGGAGATCGTGAGTGCGAAAGTGGTCGCGAAGGCCGATATTAACCCGTTCGCCGCTTTGTCCTCCGCGGGTTTGGCAACAGACCCCGCGCCCTTCGAGAAGGCTCGGAGCGACAGAAGTCCCAGAAGGGCAATCATTGCTCCACCGAACAGCTTCATCGGCTCCGCGTAGCTGATCAGAATGCCCGTCGCGGCCAGCCCGGCGGCAACCATGAAGCCGTAAACCGCGTCAGCGCTGGCGGCCCCAAGGCCCGATGCGAGGCCGGATGCTCGTCCATCAGCAAGCGTGCGCTTGATGCACAAAAGCCCAATCGGCCCAACTGGGGCAGCGACAGCCAGGCCAACCCCAATTCCTTTTATCAATAGGTCTATCAACTCAGGCTCCGTCAACTTCGAGCGCGACGTGCAACGCGGCTGTTTCTTTGTGGGTTTTCATGGCAAAGATCGTTTCGGTGCGGTGGACTGCCACGAGGGGCTTCACCACCTCTCCGAGGAAATCCTGCACGGCGTTCATGTCTTGCATGCGCAGTTTCAAAAGGTAGGAATGCGCACCCGAGATGTGATGCAACTCCATGACTTCGGGCCGCGCGCAGAGGACCTCAACGGCTTCAGCTTCTCCGTCATAGCCCATGTCGATCAAAACAAAGCCCGCAAGACCCGTGCCAACGAGGTGGGGATCAAGTGCCGCATGCCAGCTTCGGATTGTGCCGTTAGCTGCAAGTCTGCGCAGTCGGTCATTGGCGGTAGAGGTTGGCACGCCCGCGGCTTCTGCAATTGTCGCGGTCGACGCACGTCCGTCGCGCTGAACCATTTCGCAAATTTTCCGGTCAATTTCATCCACAATCGGACTCCATCTGTTAAATTATGAGAAATCCGTATATGATTCGGTAATGATAGTCAATTTCGGAAATAGCGCGGTGCCCCATACCCCTGTTCGGACGTGCGCCGACAGAACGAGGCGCATGCCGGAAACCTCACCCCTCTTACTTTTTCAGAAAATAACTGTCGGCTGGGCGAAAGCCGTCATTCGCCCCGAACGCAGCATCAGTTAAAATGGGCTCATTCCTGCCATTCGCCGCGGTCGCCCACCCAAACAGTGCTCAGGTTTGAAGGTCAAAGGTCGCGTCTGCGGACCTTTCAGACCTTCGCTGCCAGTGGGCCAATGTCGGGGTCAGCGAACCGTTCAACAAGCGGTCGTTTTTTGGCAGATCTTTCAGGCTAACTTAAACTCGAAGTTGCTTGTCAAATATTCGCAAAGTAATCGCCGACTTTCTCAAGCGGATATATTGCCATAATTTTTCCATAATACGCTGCCAAGTAATCTCGAAATAATGTTGGAGTTACAATGCCGTATAAAACCATTATGACATTCTTAGCCACGCTGATCGTAGTAATGCCTGGTGCGTCTCAAGCCGATGAACCCTTCATGCCCTATATGGATCCTGATGGAACTGCGCCTCGGGAAATTCAATGCCGTATCGCGGACCATGGCACTATTTATCATAGTGGATCCTGCTATTTTCAGGCTGATGTTGGAGGCTCCTTCACGGTAGTAACCGGAAACGCAAAATTTGCAGCTACTGTGGGTCCAATCGAAGGTAATTACGCTCAGGGTATGTGGACCGAAGAAGCTTACGCGAGCCATATGCACGGCCAGTTGCACGACCTTAATCGTTCCACTGAGGACCCGGCGTGTTGGGAAAACGATGAGCTTTCAATCTGCGCTTGGTAAGCTTCAGATCAAGGTTTTACGAAAAGGTTGCTGAACTGACGTTCAGTTGCCTTCAGCGTCCGTTCAAAAACGCGCGGCATTGGCACGGCTGAGAAACGACCTATTTTTGGCTGTCTCGCAACAGCGGATATCCATGGATCGCGCAGCATCGGTTACATTGGGCTCAAAGCTGACATCGCGCTTAGAATCTCCAAAGCGCTTATCAACGCCACAAGTGCATTTGCCTGGCATCAAGGCCAGCATAGCCCGTATTCTTTTATGCGCCGCAGCTGTTGTCCGACAGCCCCCTGAAGCAAGACCCGCACTTGACCGACCACTGGAATCGGCTTCCAGAACTCTGGGATAGACTTTAATTCGGTGAACATTAAGGCTCTCCGCTCGTTCCGCCAGCCAGACAATCTTGGCTTGCGGCGTGTTCGACGAAGGAGAAACATGGAAAATAGCGTGAGATGAGGCACGACGGTGGAAAAGCTATGCTGAGCCAGTGTCTTGCGCTGTTGGCTGCTTTTTCTCGTGGATAAGCGGAAACACTTTGGTCGCCCTAAATGGGCCAATTACGCTGCCCAGCTAACCCCGAGCAGCAACGCCGCTTGGGGTTAGCCCTGTTCTTAGCTACTCATCATATTCAACAAGCAGCGATGTGCAGCGACCTGATCCAGGACGCCATTGCGGCAATAAAGGAAATCTGTGAATAGACCTTGGAACTCTAATAATTCAATTCCCCTATCGGTATAAACTGTCGTCCTACAGATTTCTCCTCGCGGACCGAACTCGTCATAGCCGGTTGCCTCAAATCGGGCTTCGGTCCCGAGATACTCGGATGCGATACTGCGTTCGATGATATCCAGAACAGCAGCGAGGCCCCCTTCGTCCATCTCATGGAAAGGTTGGCGTTCTTGTAGGCGCGCGAAACAACGGGACACAAAGGCAACGTCTCTGGCGTTTTCACCAAGTTGCAGTGCTCGTGCGCGCTCGGCTACCTGTCGGCCCAGGCATAAAGCCTTCGCGGCTAAATCTTCTAAGTTCATTTCGGGCTTAAGCGAATGCATCTTTGAAAGTTCCCTTCTTGGATAGTCGATCCTTGAGGCGGCCGTTCAGGCAGCCTCTTCAAGAAAACAGGCCCTGGAGGGACCGGTTTTTGCTGGGAATTACAGGACCTTGAAAATCATGCGTGATGCTTTGCAGAAAGTGTCACTGGTAATACCGTTCTCAGATATCGAGCTCAGCACTGCGCGGAGCTGCTCTGACAGCAAACAGCTCACCTCCAGGCTTTCGTAATAGGGCTCAAGCTCAACATAAATCCCGCCCGTAATATTCTCAGTTTCAATAACATGCCGCTGCATCAGGAGCTGATGAAAGTCGACCAGCTGGTTGCTCTGCGACCGGGTTAGTCGTCGTGTGTCGTGCACGGCTTCACACAGCAGAAACGCACGCGCACTGGCAGTTGAGCCGCCGATTTTGTATGCAGCTTTGGCCAAAGCAGCGCCGTGATCTCGTAAAAACCAGCGAACTTGGTTAAGCTTTGGGCAAGTCTCCGTTGTAAACTTCTGATGATAAGTCGTGGGTCTCATCCCGTGAAAACGCTACGCCACGGTGGCAACTTCAAGACGCCCTATTCCCCCTTTCAAACGGCGATCTGGCCAGGCCCGCTGTAGCAGCAGCTCGTTATATCGGTCTGGCAAATGTTAATATTTGTTCTGGTGCGATCTCACCGGAGTTTCCGGATCTGCGCGGCCTCACAAAAGGGCCCGCGCATGATCAGAAAATCTGATTTAGGAGTGGCTCAGAACTCATCCGCAGGGACCGCTGCAAAGTCTTTTGGTTAGGCACTATACTGCAGCGCTTTGCGCCATGCATGAACGAGTCTGGCGCTATCAGGGCCAGCCCTATGAGGCGCCGGACGCCGCTCAAGGGCCTCATACAGCATGTCGAGCGCTAACCCTGAAAAGTTTGCAAATGAAACCCGGTGATAATCTTCGATTGCAGGTGTCACGTCCATCAGTGCAGCTTTCATCAGACGGCTAAGCCATCGAGATTCAAATTCGGGAGCATCGGAGACAAGCGTTCGACCTCCCAGCTGCTCGAGAAGTGCTCTCGCTATATCGCGGGCATGTGGCGCATCCTCAAGGTCTTCAATTGGGATGCCATGCACGACAGCACTATGAGGGGACCAATCGGCGAGGTTCCATTCTATGGCAGGTCGGATCAACCCGCTCCACGTTCGAATCTCGCCAGCTACCAGCCATGACAGACCTACTTCAATCGGCCAGCTATTTTCTGATAGGCTGGACGCCTCAAAGTCCAGGGTTGCGAATTGCTCTATGTCTGGCTTCGTCTTCATCGCGTAGTTTACCCCTTATTTCTTTATAATATGCAACGTGCATCCTGCCCAAAGTCCAGGCGATTTCCTTCGTTAGTTGCGTCCACTTTAGCGCATACTTTCGGGTCGGCCCGGTCTCAACAACGGGACCGGGCTGATCCGGAAAAGTTCAGGTGGACTGCTAACTGTTAATTACACGGCTACGCTTCTGGCGCTTGCCTGTTGAACTTGCAGACTGTGCCGCAATCGTCATCCGAGCGTTTGCCCAGATCGCTTGCGCCGCCGCCCCTTCGCACTCGGCGCGATAGGCACCGCCGGCTTGCCGGGTGCCATGTCCAAGATGCGTGGCTATGACATCCGCAGCGTGGGCAGGATCATGGCGTCGCATGTAGTCTGCAGCGAGCGTCCTTAAATCATGCGATGGCACGCCGATCGCGGCCCTGGTAAGTTCGCTCGGCAGGTTGCGATATGGCTCAGTGTCCCCGAGCGTCAGCCAATTGCGGCCTACGAGTTCTTGGTAGCGGACATTGATCAGCCGGTCAGGACGTCCATTAAGGATCCATTCATCCAAAATCTCGCAGATCTCCGGCCAGATTGCACCCGTTTCCGTTGCGCCCCCCGTCTTCGCCTGTTCCCATTCGGCCCGCCAAGTTCCGTCGATTTCACGGACCATGTGCTCGCCGAACCGCCAGGAGACGAGATCGCTCTTGCGCGGGGGCTTGTTGACAATGACCGCGCAGACGACCGCCTGCTGCATGCAGCGGCGGCGCGCCGCACTGTGGGCAGGCAGATCATAAGCGCGCTCCCGGAGTTCCCTGATCTTGTCGGCAACATGGCCATATCCGCCTCGTTCCATCAGTTCGGAAATCCTTTCATACTTGTTCTTTTCTGCCAAAGCAGCCTGGTCGCGAAGATCGCGCAGGACGACCCGCATTGCGGTCAGGCTCCCCTCCGCAACTCCGCCCCTTGTGCCGAGAGCAATTAGCCCTTCGATGTAGTTGGCGGCCGTTACGGGTTTCACGCGCCGGTCCTTGTCGGAATGAAACAGGAAAGCGTCTGAAAGCTCGCAGGCTGCCACGAACCCGAACGCATCCGAAGCGAGACCTTCTGCGACGATGGTCGCGCACCGATCGACACTGGCGATATAGCGCTTCTGGGTTGTGTCCCTGATCGATGCAGCATTGAGTTCCGGCTTCATCCGCTGCCATGCGATCGGCCAAGTCGTCCCGACGGGTTTGTTCGCGTTCGGCACGACCATTGTGGCAGGCTTGCGTCGCAGGGCATACCACTCGTTGCTGACAAGCCTTGCGGGCGAAGTGGACACCTGCGGCGCATAGGCCGCGAGAGCCCGAAGCAGACACCTGAATGTCGATTCAGAGGCGGCGGCGGCGCGGTAGGCCTCCGCGGTCGGCATGAATAAATTTCCCCTGCCCGCGCGGACGGCGGTCCAGAAGCGCCCCATCACATGCGCCGCGCCCGGTGCAAGGTTTGCAGCGTCGTCGATCATGGCGCGCCTGACAGCCGCCGGTGCATCGTTCAGGATGATATTGAGATCGGCCTTCATGTCATGTCCTCCTTTTCATGCGGGCAAAGATGTCGGGATGATGTGCCAGTAGTGAGTCACGCACGGCAACGGCCGCGGCTTCGCCGCTGTCCTTACCGTAGTGGCGGCGCGCGACCTTTTCGGTGTTGGCCAGAACGGATGCCACGGTTGCGAAATCGCCCGGCCGGACTGCGAGCATCAGTGTTGCAAGCGCGTGACGGCATTGATGCGGCGTCAGCCCGAGCCCGAGTTGCCTATCCCCGAGGTCCCAAAGTTCCATTATCGCCGCGACGGACATACAGCCAGAGGGTAGGTTCAAGGTTGACTTGCGCAACCGCGGCGAGGCTGTTCCGGGGAAGAGATAGGGCGACGCGTCGATGCCGCGAAGTTCCATCAGCTTCGGTCGATCGACCCGATCCCATTGCCAGAGCACTCGCGCATCGTCGCCATGCACGTTTACGATCAGTGTCTGCCCATTCTTGACCTCGCCGCCGGAAAACCGGAGTTCGGCATGCTCCCGCTCCACGATCCAAGTCAGGTTGCGGGAACACCCCTCCGTCGCTCTACGGCGGGTCATGAACAGATTGGCCGGACGGAGGGCTCGGCTGACCTGCACCGCGTAGGCCGCGGCACAGGCTGAGAGCCGCAATGCGCGCTCGCGCGCTAAACCGGTCGTTGCTGCCTCCAGTCCCTCGGCCGAGATGGTGCCAAGGCGGGCGGGGGCGTTCACGAAGGCCGCAGCGAGTTGCGGGGACTTCCGCAGCCGGTTGCATATCGTTTCGGCATCTTTTGTCATCTCGATGGGGGACAGCACGTAGTCTGCGTTGAACATCCGCACGAGATTGACCCGAGCGAGGATCTCGGGATCACGCAGGCCATGGCGGGCGATGGTCGTGAGATTCGTGAAGCGCGACCAGAGCGTCGAACTCTCATCCGGATTCTTAAGCATCGTCGATGCGGCACTCCGCGCGATCTGTGCTTCGCAAGCCGCCTCCAATCCCTCGGTCGTGAATACATCGTGCAGCGCCTCGAGCCCGGCGAATCCGGTCTCTGGCTGGAAGCTCTCGCGCAGGAGCCAAGTTGTGGCCTGACGGTAGCCAGCGAGCGCGGACTCGATGCTTTTGGGGAGCTTCTTCTTCTCCTTGCCGAACCGCGCCGCGATCTCGGCATCAATTTCGACGGCGGATCGGCCGAGGCGCATCTGATCTTTCGCCCAGGCCTTCAGATCTTCGGGTTGGCGAAGGGTTTGGCGGAACACTTCCTCGGCGTCAGAGCGAAAGGGCGCAGGCAATGACTGCCATTCGATTCGCCGGGCGCGGTCCGAAGCAACAGGCACGATGAAATCCTGTTGCGGCAGCAGATTGGCAAGCTCGGGCCATCGATTGTGGCCGCGCCGGAGCTCAGCCACCCGCCGCGCGAATTTTCGCAGCGACTTGCGCCCATCCGGCGTGGCATCATGCCAGAGGCGGTCAAATTCTGCCTGGTTGATATCCGGGAGGCAGACCTGAGCGCGCGCCCGCACCAAAAGAAACGGCCTGTGGGCATTGGTGGTAAAGAGGTCCCCGCGGTCTATAAAGCCCTCGTTGCTGACGATGAACTCGATTGCCTGATCGTAACTTTCTCGGACAGCGGCGTCGGTTGGCTGATGCCCGTGCGTGACGAGGAACCGACCCAAGGCGCTTCGAACACGGGAGTTGCCGCGCTTCCGGGCCTTCTCAAGATCCTTGGACCGCGAGACTGCACCGTAGGCAGACGGCGCGATCACCTTTTCAAAGTAGCTAAGATCAGCCGGGATGAGGTCGAACTCATCATGGGTCAGATCGAGCCGCGCGGCAACTTTCTCAATCTCGTAAACGGTATCGCGGTGTTCGCTTGTCTCCTTTGCCCAGTTCAGGAAGTCCATGAACGTCGGGGCTGCAGCGGTAATCAGTTTGCGGTTATGTTTCATTCTGTTGATCTCCTTTATCGGGGCCTCTCAGGCCGCCTTCAAACAAAAAGGCGGCTCGAGCGGCCCAGGCCATGGACCTCAATCGGTCCTCTTAGGAGATCGCGCCCGGCGGGAGGTTTCGCACATTCTGTCGAGATTTTTCTGCGTTCCGCAGGATCGCCCCCAAACATAACGCCGATTTATGCTCGGGGTCCGATGTGCGACAGGAAGAGCAATCCTGCTCGTGTCGTGTTGGTGCCTATTGCATCTGTGCGACGAACAGGAAGCCATCACGTCCACCAATCTTGCGGCAGATCTATCCCCCGCAGTTTCAGCCAATCCGTCACGTCATGGGGATTGCAGCGCACCGCACCGAACACGCTGCGTGTGGGCAGCCCGTCATCGATCCAGCGCTCTACTGTGCGCACACTGACACGGAGCGCCGCAGCGATGGTCTTTTTGCAAATCAAGTCATTTTGGTAGCGAGGGATGCGCGCGCGTTTCGGCATCGGTCCGTCTTCGCAGGCCCAGACATCCGGCCAAGCCAAGCGGTAGGTCCTGCCG
>TARA_R110002012_G_scaffold318520_1_pt1 | contig 12083 bp, 5 predicted proteins | sample TARA_R110002012 | Tara Oceans TARA_R110002012 (sample SAMEA4396515) | marine metagenome | biome: Westerlies Biome; feature: [DCM] deep chlorophyll maximum layer (ENVO:01000326); material: water (ENVO:00002006), including particulate matter (ENVO:01000060) such as... | depth 40 m
ACGTAGAAAACCTATGAATTGAATGTGGGGATTGCCGGACGGACACGGAAGTTCAGTCGAAGTTGTAGGTATGTTAGACAATACGACGCTTAATTATGCTGGCAAAAGTCATACTATAAACAGTGGTGAAAGTTTCTCATACACTGTGCAAAAACAAGGCGAATCGATCTATGCAAATAAACCGTTCGCAATAGGTACAGAAGCGGAAGGGCTTGATATGCCTGTGCCTTACAAATTTCTCGGCGATAAATTCGTTATTCCGCATATTCGCGAAGGTCACTATTATTACTTGTTTAGTCCTATTGAAGATGCGTTTGTGGTTATCAATGTTGGTGAAACGTCTCATAACATTACTTTAACAGCGGGAGAGGTTTACCGGTTTAATGCAGGTACTACGAAAGGTGCGGGTACTATTGATGCTAGTATTCCCATACTTGTCTCTCACAGCTCAATTGGTAATTCATACGATCCGTACCCCGTTCCCCAATTATCTAAAGAGCTCTGGGGGGTTCGGAGCCAACAAGCCTATGTTGGAGCTTTTCAAAACAATACGACAGTAAGTGTCAGATCAAATTCCGGAGGGGAGCAAACGTTTAAGCTTAATGCTGGCGAGGTGAAAGAGGTGACCATTGGATTCGATACCGCGGAGGGACGTGGGGGAGCCATCCGGTTAACATCTGATAAGCCTATTTCAGCCGTGCAGCACGCAGATGGCGATGGCTATGACTCAACAGCTTTTTTGCCCGAAAAGTTATTTTCAAAAAAATATGTAATACCGGTTGATGCCCACTATATAGCTCTTGTTTGTAACACAGATACACTTATCACTTTAACTACAACTACAGAAGTGCAAGAAACTGTTGAGTGCAATTCAGACGGGATATTTCCTGGGAAGGCTTATTTTGGTGACATTATAAATTCTACAAATATTCGTGCTGGGAGTGAAGTCGTTGCTAATCATCCAGTATACCTAATATATGAAACTGCTGTGACTAATGATGAGCATAATTTACTAGGCTATACAGAAAAAGAAATTGTTCAAGTCACTTATCCTAGCAACGTTGACGGTAGTACAACTAGTTCAGGTGCCGCTTTTATTGTTGCGGCAACACCAACAGATAGCGATGAAGCTAGTATTCAAAAAGTCGAAGTTAGCATCAATAACACTGATTGGTTTACTGCTCTATTCTTCCAAGATAGTTATCAGCATAATTTCGGGTTGCTTGCTGCAGGAGAATACCAACTGAGAGTTAGAGTAACTCTCACCAATGGTGAAGTGATAATACTGAATAATGAAATCCATGTAGAAAACTTAAATTTATGGTCGGACTTTACGAAAATAGAAGTGGATAACGATCCTAGTTTTATTGAAAAATCTGTACCATTCAATGATGTGGTTGGCACCATGCCAGGCAAAGCTTCAGTAAGTGGTGGGCAAGCGAATTATAATATCCCTCTTCAAATTGCGCCGGGGCGAAATGATCTAAAACCGAATATAAGCCTTCAATATTCTAGTTCTGCTGGAAATAGTTCTTTAGGTGTAGGATGGTCATTGTCGGCAATTTCTTCAATTCAGCGCTGTAGTTCTACATTGGCGCAAGATGGAAGAATTGGAGCTGTGTTGCTTGATGCGAATGATAAGTTATGTTTAGACGGAAAAAGGTTGATCGTAACTTCAGGGGGATATGGGAAATCAGGTGCGGAATATCACACGGAGATAGACACATTTGCAAGAATAACTCAAAGTGGTGAGCTTTCAGATAACGGGGTATCTTTCACTGTTGAGACAAGAGACGGTAGAACCAACTATTATGGTCATGGTGGAAACTCTGTAATAAGTCCCTCAGGTCTTTCTCAAGAACTAGGTTGGTTAATCAACAAGTCTAGTGACGCTTCTGGCAATAACACTATCGAATATTCATACCTACAACATGGTGATGGAGAAGTACATGTTGAGGATATTTTTTATACGGGAAAAGGCGATACTCGCGGCAACAGGAAAGTACACTTTTCTTATGAACTTAGGCCTGATATACAACGGAAATACCTCGCAGGGGGCCTAATTATTTCGTCATTGAGATTAAATCGAATAACTAATTCCTACGGAACTCAAATTCTTTGGGATTACGATTTAACATATGAGCAAAGCCGCATCTCGAATCGGTCCTTGCTCACTAAAATTCAGGCTTGCGACGGTAACTTAAATTGTTTGCCGCCAACTACTTTTCAGTGGCCAAAAGATGCTCATTCTTTTGTTCATCAGCCACTTAGCTTCGATGAAGAAATAGCCTACCCAGGAATCGCTAGTCTTGATGCTATTTTGCCGCGAGGTGACATAAATGGTGATGGGGTTCGAGATTGGAGGGGGGTCTTCGTAAATGCAGAAGGACAAAAAGTTGGGACGACAGATGTAGAATTGAGACCATGCTACAAAAATCCCTATTTACGTCGTGAAATCTGTATTGATGCCGACTTTAACTTAGATGGACGGACGGATGATTGGCGGGAAAACCAAAATGAACTTCAGATTAAATATTCAGGTTCAACGGCATGGGTATCAACCTCAATAGCGTTAAATACTGCAAACCCAACAAGTACACTCGAAGGTGACCATATAAGGCATGTCGCCGATTATAACGGTGATGGTTGGCCGGATTTAATGCTATATGTTGATAACAACGGCTCCCCTGAACTTCATTTGCACATACATACGGGGAATACTCTTCTACCATTCAGAAATGACTATCAAATAGTTTATCGATACGGAGTGACAGGCTCTGTGAAACGAACTCTAACGAACGGCGTGCAATTTATGGGAGATATGGACGGTAACGGCTTGCCGGATCTAATCTCCTTTGAAACCGGCGCTAATACTGGTGAATTTTATCCTCAACCTCGACCAGTTAATTTGATGTTAAACATGGGTGGAAGTTCGCCTAGTTTTGTCAGTACAAACTTGAATTTCGCTTCAACAAGCAGCACACAAAAAGTCTACTTCAGTTACTTCATAGACATTAATGGCGATAATTTATCAGATTGGCTTGGGTGGTCTAGCGAAACAAATAGCGTGACTGATAATGAACTTCTACGAGTTAGATTCAATAAAGGGAGTGGGCAATTTTCAGAGCCAAAAGTCATAGATGGTGCAAGGTTCAAAGTAAGAAGCAATTTTATTTATCTCGGTCAAGGTGAACCTGATGTGATCAGTTTTGCTAAGTTTGGGAATCATTTTAAAGTTGTAGACATTAATGGTGATGGCAAAGTAGAGATCTTAACTCCTGGAGCCAGAATTATCGAAGCTTGCGCGGATGTGCAAACGTTTATTCCTGGTACTAATAACAAACGAGTAGAGAATAGATGCGGTGAAGGGTTATATGGTTTTTACTTAGATAGCAACTTTAATCGCGTCATGGTTGATAGTGACTTAGCTGACGACAGTATATATCAATTTGATGCATTGTATTTTGATGAAAATAGCGACGGCGGGATTACTATGCGTCGGGAGAACACGGAGCTATATGGTCATGTGTCACAATCAGGCATAGTTGATGCATTTGGTAAAGGCTTACCGGATATGGTATCTATTTACAGAAAACGGAATGGTGTTACGTTTAATGGTGATGCATCGGGGACAGTCATGGAAGACTTCCAAGGTAATTTCGGAGCTTATATCAGCCGTAATCTAGGCCCTAAAGGCCCCAGTGATAATTATTCTCCGATCGATATGTTGCAATCAGTAACAAATGGCCAAGGTGTTCATGCTACTTGGACATATCGCCCTTTATCAAGCGACGAATACATAGATTTTTATGATACTGATTTTGATTATACTGGTCAGTTTTCGACAGGTAACGGGGAATACTTCCACTTTACTTCTAGTATGTATGTTGTTGCAGAATTCATTCAAGATAGTGGTTCTAATTTTGAAACGAATCAGCAACTCTTCCGGTATCAAGGAGCCGTTTATAATATTAAAGGACGCGGGTTTCAGGGATTTCGAGAGATAGAAATTGAGGATGCTACCAATGGGTTAACTAGTATTAGTCGTTTTCATCAAACTTTCCCTAAAACAGGTCTGCTCCAAAGTTTAATGCAGTATGCTTTGAATGATTACGGTACAAAGACATTAATAGAAGCAACGGACTATACATGGCAATTAAATCACGCACACCGCGACCATTTCCCTTCAACAACATATCATTTGTACGATGCTTTAAAACGTAGTTATAGTTATGACTTGAATACAGGATTGCAATACGCTTCTAGTAGTCATGAAATTAGCGATATTGACGCTTACGGCAATATTATTGAAGCACAAAACACACATTCAGACGAAGACGGCAACACATATCAAACATCTATAAGCAGCACCTGGTCTTCTGATTCGTCAGACTGGTTTATAAATCGCTTGAATGCTCAAACCAAATCATTTAACAGCGTAGAACGGCCAGGAGGTGATCCCATTGCGGGAGTAATTGACATTGAAAAACTAGATTTAGAACGCAGTACAACTGTCATTTATGAAAATTATAATGAGCACCGAAAGCCTACGCTAGTCACCTTCTCAGCAAGCGACAGTGATACGACATTGGTTACAACTAGTGAATACAATCAGTATGGGCTTGCTAAGTGGGTAGAGAAGCAAGGGCAAGTCTTTTCTAACCGAACATGGGATACATCACAATCAAGAAAGACAATATTCGCCTATAGCGAGGACGGCTCTTCAATCTCGACTGAGGGGTATTTCCCATTTCAAGCAACCAATGCTTTAGGGCATACAATCACAACTACTACCGATGTTGGGCTAGGTAGACCACTAACTATAAAAGATGCTAATGAATACTTAACATCCTATACTTACGACGGCTTCGGGCGGACTCTAACCCAAACCTCTGAAGGCAAACCTATTCAATATATAGGATATCAATTTGCTGGAAATAACGCTCCTTCAGGAGCAGTTTGGCAGAGTATTTCCGTACAAGCAGGAGCACCAGATATAATTCAGTATTTTGACAAGTTCGACCGTCTTTTGCGTACCGCAACTGAAGACTTTGACGGTGGAGGGTATTATTTCTCCGATGTAGAATATAACGAGCGAGGCTTAAAGAGTTTTCAGTCGCAACCCTACAGAAGCGACGATAACCGCTACGGCACGAGTTTTGGTAATTATGATGCTTTAGGTCGCTTAAAGGAAAAAACGATAGAGCAAGTAACTAAGAGTCTGGTAACTACTTATCAATATGAAGGACATACTACTAAGTTATCCGTAGGTGGTTTACCTGAAATGAGCCGCAGCTACAATAGCTTCGAACAACTTGTAAAGACTGAGGATAGCGATGGGAATATTACCTTATATGCCTATGATAATATGGGTAACCCAATTGTTATTCGAGATGCGGATAACAACGATATTAAAGCCCTGTACAATGGATTCGGGTTTAAACTTTATGTAGAAGACCCGAATATGGGACGCACTGATTATTTAATTAATAGTTTTGGTGAATTAGAGAACGAAAAAGACGCCAATGGAGATGAAATTGATTATCAGTACGACTTACTCGGCAGGATTACTAGCCGCGCTACGATGCATCAAGGGGCCGCGAATGATAGTTATGCGACTTTCGATTGGGATGTAAAAAGTGACGGTTGTAAATTTGGACTAATATGTAGTGAAAGTGAAAAAGGAATGTCTCGAACGTATCAATATGATAGTGCGCTTAGAGTTACTCAAACTACTACTACGTTAGATGGCGCTAACTTTATATCTGAAAATCAATTTGATGATAATTTTGGACGGCCAATTGGCTTAGTTTACCCTAACGGTCTAACTCTGGCCTATGAGTATAATGCCCAGGGGTATCTGGTATCTGAGAAAAATGCTGCAAGTAGCTACATCTACCGTACGATTGAAGATATGGATGCTTTTGGAAATATAAGTTCGGCTACTATGTCTGATGGTTTATTAACGGGTCATTATCTGTATTCTCAGAAAAGTGCTCAAATGCTCAGTTCCACAATTACAGGTTCTCAAAGATTACATGAGCTTTATTACACGAATTATGACGAATTTGGCAACATTATAGAACAAAGCAATCTGGTTACCGGTACCAGCGAGCGTTTCACCTATGACAATTTACAACGTTTAACAAATAACGTTGCGGAGCATGCAGGTTCGGTTGTTCAGGCAGTAAGTTATGGTTATGACGCTATTGGTAATTTTAAATACAAATCTGATTATTCTACTACCGTCGAAAATGCATACCAATATATTCAAGGAGAAGCAGGACCTAATGCAGTCACTAGTGTTATTAAACCTAATGGCTTAGTTAGTTTTAAATATGACGCTAAAGGCAATATGATCTCAGGCGATGGGCTAACAGCAACTTATACAGCTTATGGTAAGCCTGAGATAATCGCAAAAAATGGCAAGACTAGTAATTTTGCGTATGGTAGTGATCGACTGCGTTATAAGCAAGAATCAGATAATGATTCAATATATTACATTGATAAGTTGTCAGAACTAGAAGGTAAAGATTGGCGTATTTATATTAGTGATGTGGCCGTTATCAAGTATAAAGCGGGTGACCCTATGCAAAATACCTCACAGAGTTCGGAAATCCGATTCTTGCATCGTGACCGCTTGGGAAGTGCAACCACCTTAACTGATCATAACGGTCAAGTAACTGAACGAAGGCGCTTTGATCCGTTTGGAAAACCCAGAGGAATATCTAGCGAGTCTCTACTATCAGCTCGTATTTCTAGCTTTGGTTCCGATAGTGAGGTGAGCAAGCGCGGGTTTACAGATCATGAACATTTAGACGAACATGAACTCATTCATATGAACGGGCGGGTGTATGATTATAACCTTGGGCGGTTTTTGAGTGTTGATCCGTTGGTTCAAGCTCCTACAAATAGTCAAAGCTTAAATCCCTATTCGTATATTATGAATAACCCCTTGTCAGGTACAGACCCTACAGGTTATTGCTCAACTACTGATACGATGAAGGATTGTGCTGGTGGTCTTGAAGAAGGAAAAACGCAAGCTATCACCAACTCTGATGGTAAAACCGTTGGTTACGTTGGCAAAGACAGCAAAGGTAATGTACATATAACGAACAACGGTGCGAGCAAGGGGCAAACAGCAGTATCAAACTCAATTGCAAGTGTTGGGAAGCCTAATGATATAAATTCACAGAATCAGGTAGCTAGATCAGATCCACAAGCGAATAGAAAGCAAGATGTAGAACTCAATGGCAGTGAGACCGCGTGTGCACCGATGTGTGTTATGCCATCAGTTGGAACATCCGCACTTGGTGTAGGTGGGGCTTTAGGAAGTCCAGAAGAAGGAGAAGCTGATAGTGGCCACATTCATCCCGGTTTTGAAGATTCAAAAAAATCAACACTTTCCTTTTCTAAAAGGTCTGATGATGTAAATGCCGAAGCTGACAATACAGGAGCGCTGAGCGCCAACAATAGGGCGGGCCAATACTCAATTAGACTACAAATACAAACTGGTGATGAAAACCTCGATTCTATTGCTATCATACGAGGAGCATCAGTCACTAAATCTGAGGCTTGGACTGGACTTGAGCACCTATATCATGGAACAAAGAATAGTAACAAGGAGTGGAATAGAAGTTTGAGGTCTGCAATTATCAATATGAGCAAGAAAATCAAAAGTCTTAAGACGGGTGTAGCCGGAACAGGTAACGTAATGCGAAGTGAATTTATCTTCAGAAGGCGCTTGTATCGAGTGGACCTTGAGAATTTGTCAGGAGTAAATTTAATACAATGATTTTTCTAGAATTAATGTCTCTCTTAATGAGCAATAATGAATTTGATTACGGTGTTAGACAAGTAGGCTATGTTCTTGAGATTAATACTATGAAAAATGGTGTTTCGTTACGAAATAATCCATTGCTAGAAGAAAGATTTCGAAACATAGTTTTAAGCGAGTCTCAAGTATCTGAACTTGTAGATGGGCTTAGTAAATTGACGAAGGATGATACTAAAGACAAGAAGCCTATAGCGTGGGCTTTAAGTAAAAGTTTTAACCAAAGAGCTTGTCCAAGTTTAAAGTATATTGCAAATGCTGCAATTGCAGACTCTAATGACGGGTTGTTATTTCAGTCTCTAATTGGAATAGAGAATTGCTGTTTACGCGAAAGTTGGGACTTTATAACAGAAGTTTCATATTTGGATTTCTTAGAGGATTCATCCGAATTTGCACAGAAGAAACTAGAATATAAGGAATTAGGCTTATACGATGATTAGTGTTAAATTTGTATAATGCCGAAAGAGGTTAAATTCTGGGCAGTTTAACCTTACTTTACCTCGCATTCCCCCCGCGCACCCAGCGGGGATTTTGTCGCCAAAGTGGGTTAGTAGTGTAGAGTCAACTTTAGTAAATTAATTTGTTGGAAATATCAGAGTAGTAGTCATGGATAAAGACGATATAAAGCAACTTATTAAAATTTGTGCGAAGGGAGTACCTGTTGCTGACCTCGGACTGGATTCATTAGACTTCATTTCGAACTCAATACAAAAACGAAGACTGTCAAGGATCAAGAAGTTTCTTCGATACCTTAATTTTCAATTTGAAAGATTAACACCTCAGCAGATAGACAATTTTTCAAAGCTCATCCATACATCTGAATGCGAAGAAGTGCTATCTGAATATGCTGAGTCCGCAATGAGTACATCATGCGACTTGGCTATAGCTTCTACCGCAATACTTTATGCGGAAAATTCTGACAATTGTTTGCTATCCGTAGATGAAGAAAAAATATTTCCATTTGGCCTACACAAGATTGATAGACAGTTATTGGATTTATTTTTAGCATTTATGCAAATGCCAAAAGATTTGAAACGTCATTGCTTCGCAGATGACGAATCATTGTTTTGTGAAAGATTGGCAGTTAACCCCCTTACATCAGACTACTTTCAACATAAGGGATTTGATTTAGAAAGTTGTTTCATTCTGTCGGACGACTTAATTAGAAGACGATTTTTAGCAAAAGATCCACGTAGTATGCCTAGAGCTATGGGGTCATCAGCACACTGGGAGATTGCAGTTGGCTCTACTTCAATTTCCAAAAAGTTTTCAGATATCGTAAAGAGAGCAACAGATTTACTAGAGCTTGCGAGGGAGCGGCGGTTAATTGAATAGTGATCAAAATTTGAACTCGACGTAGTAACATTAAGCCATTCGGCGTGTAGTTGGAAAAGGAATTTTTAATAGAGATTTTTGGTGCAGTTATGCGGCTTTTTGATTTTGAATTCCCTGCCTTGCCAAGTTCTAAATGACACAAATATTTGCAAAAATTGAATTACCGAGCATACTGTATATAAAGACAGTGTGTTAACTATCAAAACAAGAAGAAAGTGAGTTGATATGCTGGAATGTGTTGAATGCGGACATTCATTCGATGAGAAGTTAAATGATTGTCCAAAGTGTGCGGAGTTACATGACGTCATTAGACCTGAGCTTGTTGCGGTAGCAGCGAAGACAGTGCAATTGATAACTGAACGCGGTAGTCCAGAAATTGAATCGAAAATTGGCGAGCTGTGGCCTCAAAATGATGACGTTTGTTATAAATTAATATCTCAGGTTGAGCAAAAATTCGCTGCAAAGAATAAGTTTCATAGTTACTTGCGTGAAAATAACTCGATTAAGTCACTGCCTTCAACGCTGAAAAGGTATGTCGAGAATAAATTAGACTTCTCTGGATTGGTGAGCAGTATGATGCAACAGTTGGTCATTGCTGCAAGGGAATCAGGTGCACACAAGTTGACAGGTGGAAGTATCCTATTTATGCATTATAAGTCGCATGAAAACGATGACCTTGGTCGGTTACTTGCCATCCTTGTAGATAAAAAGGATGGCTTTGATTTTGATGAGGTAAGTTTAGTGCCTAAAAATACCCCACATTTAAATCTAGATGCACTAAGACAAGCAGCATTATATGACTTAACCTTGTTCGAGCTTATCTACCCAGAAATACCAAAAGAAGACACCTATCTACAATTCATTAAAGGAAATTCATCAGCCAGCTTTTTTAAGAGTGCTTTTGGCTGTGATGAGAGAAATACAGACAATGTTCTTTCAGTCGATCAGTTAAGGGTAGCACTCAGTGATTTTGATGAGAAACATAACATTGGTAGCGCATTCTATGAAAATGCAAAAGTAGATTTCGAATTACTAATTGAGAGAGCAGAGAAACGAAAAAAACCTATTGCGGTTACAGACTTATATGATGCTATTGAATCTCATCTCCCTGAAGGTTCTCATCTTAAAGGCACATTCGCCAATTTCGTGAATACTGGGGGATATAAAGTTAATCATCATATCGAACCTACAAAAAATAGCGTTAAAGCAGGCCAGTATGTTGATATCGTTGCCACGGATAAAAGTTTTTCAGGAAAAGTAGTTCGCAAAAAAGTGGGAGCCTCTGGTTCAGGGAAACCTGTCGAATATGAGGATGGTAGGCTTACCCTATTGATAACAGATCACAATCAACAAAGAGAGTTTGAAAGATTGATTGAAGCACAAAACAATGAAAACCAAGACTAGTTTCGAAGAATTTTTTTCGCTGCTAAGTAGTGAATCTGCAATTTTTGTAGATGATCAGGCTCGTATCACGATTGATGAAAATGCGGATAAAGCGCAATTAGCATTGATGCTACAGGGCATTGGCTACAATATTGATCCAGTTAGAACTATCAAAAATGGCCTTCTGACAATTTCTTTAAACGCCACTAATTGGGAAAGGCAATGTCCAATTTTTAGTAATTGGGAAACGCTTTTTGCTGATGTTAAAGCAAAATCATTATTGCCTGAGTTTTTCTATGTAGTCTCAGCAAGATCTTCAAGTTTTGATGATGAGCAAAATATCAAGCGACTTGATCTATTGTGCAAAACCAGAAAGTTGTTAGCCCAATTGTCAGATCATTGTGAGCCACCTTCTGGCCCGACAAAAGGATCACGCAAACTTGTCTATGTAATAGAAACTGAAACCAGCGTTGTAAAACATGAATTTAAACCTGTCGTATCGTGGGAAACATTAGGCATATTAGAAAATGTCGAGGCGTCGCTAGTTGCTATAGAAAAATTAGATAAAGTTATTAACGTCGGAGATAGTCAAGATACTGAGCGAAAAAATGTACTTCGTTCAGCTTTCAGTGAGCTTATAAGTGGGTGTACTGAGCAATCTGCAATTTTCCAAACTGTTCTGAGATCAGCCGTCGAGCTACTGAGAAAATATGAAGCTCATCATGAACTTTTTGTAAAACGCTTTAGCGTTAATAAGGTGCTACAAGAAATTAATGACCAAGATTTAAAATATACTTCGAAGATAAATGAAATTGTTTCGAGCGCTCAAAATAAAGCCTTAACTATTCCCGGTGCTTTGATTGCTATCGGTGCAATAATGAGAATTGACCAAGTTATTGATGGTATAGCTGTCGCTATAGGCATGTTGATTACAACGATAATCGTTCATCGCTCTCTAATCGTGCATGAAGCGACAATTGATCATATTGATAGGCAAGTAGAAGCCGATTTCCAGCGATACAATACGTTAAATGAAAAAGCTGAGGTAAGGTCGCAGGCAAATAATACTAGGAAAGAATTAACGAGCCTCTTAGGAAAGGCATCAACAAACTCTACTTTCATTAAAAAATGTATTTGGGGAATATTCATAGCTGCAATTTTGTTCATCTCCTCATCAAGCTATTTTGCCTCAACTGGAAGTAAAGAAAACGGGGCTGCTGTTCCCTTAAAAGTTATTTGCGTCGATAATTAACCTACACGCTAATTTTCACAATCGTTCTTTAAAGCTAAACTTTAAGGATTGTCAAAGAGGGAAATATCGTGAATAAAACCGAACAACGCACCCACATCATCGACCTCGTCCAGAACTGGGCAGTAGCCGAGAAAAGGCTGAGGATTGGAATGAAAACGAGCACCTACCACCCTTGAATTCAACCGCAAAAGTAGCAATTGAAAAGTAAGCGTCCGATAATTCCACCTAGCGTTTAGCAAACTGCCATGGTAGCAGTTGCTCGATATTGACATCGGGCTG
>TARA_R110002012_G_scaffold6305_7_pt1 | contig 12080 bp, 7 predicted proteins | sample TARA_R110002012 | Tara Oceans TARA_R110002012 (sample SAMEA4396515) | marine metagenome | biome: Westerlies Biome; feature: [DCM] deep chlorophyll maximum layer (ENVO:01000326); material: water (ENVO:00002006), including particulate matter (ENVO:01000060) such as... | depth 40 m
GCCCGCAAAATAGACAAGCCCCACGGCAGCTGGCCCGGCAACTCTCAAGCGATCAATGAAAGCATCCACATGACTGAAAAAGTCCGAATACTCAGTGTCGGGAGCATATATCGTACTATATCCGCTGGCTTCCAGCGCCGCGCGGACTTTCTCGCCGTCCGCATGTGTACCAGACAGAGAGAAGGCCTGTGATTCTGAATACGAGTTCGCAATCACCAGGGCTTGCCGGAGCGGCCAGCGGGCTCCACCCGGCGTCATCTCGACCCGGTCCAACTCCCACGAGCCAATCTTGATATCAGACGACCGCCGTTGCAGCCGCGAAAGATTCATGGGCTCCTGACGCTGAAAAGTCTTTTCCAACACATCGAGACGCACCTGTTCGAACATGTCCCGAACGGTGGTTGCCGGTTTGCTCAGGCGGGTGCTGAGCGCGCTGGCATAAGGCCCATTCCCGTCATCTGCGCGACCATCGCTGGCCGTTTCGCCTTCCCAGGTTGCAAAGGACAGGAACATGTTGCGCTCCCCCGCCCCGCCGGCAGTGCGGCGTAATCCTCGGAACGATTCGCCGCCGCCAAGCGAGCGCTGCGCCTCCGGAAGCTGCAGCACATTTCGACAGGCATCAATCGCCACGACGCTTGGGGCGTCCAGCGCATCCAGTTTCTGCATCAACCAGTCGAGCGACACCGAATCATCCCACAGCGCATCATCAAGCACATCCGCCTCTTCCACCGGGATCAGGTAGTTTCCCTCGTTCTCTCTGGCCGCGCCATGGCCGGAATAATAGAAAAAGCCCATCGCATCCGGACCCGCTTCTTTCAGCACGTCCACATAGTCCCGGATCGCAGCCATCATGTTTGAGCGGTTCGCATCGCGGACAATGTCACCTGACACGAGTCGAAAGCCGCAATTTGCAATTCCCTGCGCCACCAGCTCCGCATCATTGACCGGGTTTGCCAATGTGCCAATGCCACTGGAATAGGCCGCATTCCCCATGATCAGGGCAATCCGAGGCTTTGCGGGCGTTTCCTGGGTTTGCCCCGGCCACGGCATGGCAGCAGCGCCTCCAAGAAGCATCATGTGGCGACGTGAGATCATCTTCACCCTCTTTGACGACCGAGCATCAAGTCTGCCGATGCGGACCTGCTGCGTCAACGCCGCGGGCATTTTTGGGTTGCTTCAACCCGGAGCGGCTGACAGGAAGGGCCGGAATTTGATCAGGGGACCCTACATAGTGACGATTACTGCGGACCAACTCGGCCGGATTGCCCTCGATGCCGGCAAGCTCATAATGGATATATATGCGAGCGACTTCGGCGTGGAACACAAAGGCGATGCGTCACCAGTAACCGAAGCCGACCAGCGCGCGGAAGAATTGATCCTGAAAGGTCTCGCTGAGGCAGAACCTGATCTCGCCGTGGTGGCGGAGGAATCCTTCAGTGAAGGCAAGGTGCCCGAACATGGTTATCGGTTTGCGCTGGTCGACCCGCTCGATGGCACCAAGGAATTCGTGAACAAGAATGGCGAATTCACGGTCAATGTGGCGATCATAGAACATGGCCGCCCGGTCATGGGTGTTGTGTATGCGCCAGCCAAGAACCGGCTGTTTATTGCGGAAAGCCACAATTCCGCCTGGCAAGCCACGGCTGAACCCGGCGGCGAGCTTCCAACGGTCCGCAAAGCGCTGAAGATTCGGCCTGCGCCCGAAGCTGGCCTGACCGCTGTGGCGTCCAAATCCCACCGCTCACCTGAAACGAATGAATGGCTCAGCAAGTTCAATGTGGCCGAGACGGTGGGTGCAGGCTCTTCCCTGAAGTTCTGCCTGATAGCAGCAGGAGAAGCTGACCTCTATCCCCGCATGGGTCGCACCATGGAATGGGACACCGCAGCCGGCCATGCTGTTGTGGAAGCTGCGGGTGGCCGCGTCCTGACGGAAGAAGGCACACCCTTGCTCTATGGCAAGACCGGTCGAGGGTACGATAATCCGCATTTCATCGTATATGGCGACGTCACCCCCGCCTGAGGACCGATCTCGATTTTTCTCGTCAGACCTGCCAGAATCGCGGGCGAAGGATTTGGATCATGGCACGACAGTATTTTGGAACCGATGGCATACGCGGGCGCGTGAACACACCGCCCATGACCGCAGAATCCGCTTTGCGGCTTGCGATTGCTGCAGCCCGCACTTTTGCCCCGAATGGCGGTCGTGAAGTCGTCATTGGTCGTGACACACGCCGCTCAGGCCAGATGATTGAAGCAGCCTTGATTGCAGGCCTGACCAGTATGGGGCTCAAACCCGTCCTGCTGGGCATTGTCCCCACTCCTACCGTCGCCTTGATGACACGCGAGACCGGGGCGGCCCTCGGTCTGATGGTCTCGGCCTCACATAACAAATCAGACGACAACGGTATCAAACTCTTCAGTCCCGCAGGGATCAAGCTTACGGACGCCGAAGAAGAGGCTCTGGAAGCCGCCATGGCATCAGCCTTTGAAGGCGACTTCGCCCCGCCACCCGCCATTTCAACGCCGCACCACATGAAGGGCGCAACCACTCTCTACCTGGAACGCTGCCTTGAAACGGTGGGCACGGACATTGATTTCTCTGGCCTGAAGATCGTCCTGGATTGCGCGCATGGCGCGGCTTACGAGGTTGGCCCGGCCGCACTGCGCCAACTGGGCGCCGACGTAACAATCATTGGCGACACACCCGATGGGCTGAACATAAATGCAGGAGTCGGATCCACAGCCACCGGCCTGCTGAAATCCACCGTCACTGAGACCGGCGCGGACATTGGCATCGCCTTCGATGGCGATGCCGACCGCGTTATCGTGATTGATGAGCTGGGTGAAGAAGTGGATGGCGATCAGGTCATGGCGCTCATCGCGGGCGAACTTCATCGCGCCGGCCGTCTCAAGGGCGGTGGCATGGTCGCCACGATCATGTCGAACATGGGGCTTGCCGAATATCTCAAGGGGCTGGATCTCACCCTCGCCCGTACCAAAGTGGGCGATCGCTATGTCGGCGAACATATGCGCCAACATGGTTTCAATCTGGGCGGCGAACAGTCCGGCCATATCATTCTGTCCGACGTCTCGACCACAGGCGACGGCCTGCTAGCGGCACTCCAGGTGCTGAAAACGCTCGCCTCCAGTGATCGGCCCGCTTCCAGTATCATGCGGGTGTTTGAGCCTGCACCCCAGGAATTGGTCAACATCCCCTTCAATGGCTCCAATCCCCTTGAAAGCTCAGGCGTGGGCGATGCCCTGACGCAAGCGGACGAGCTGTTGGGCGAACGCGGCCGTATGGTTGTACGCAAATCTGGCACAGAACCCCTGATCCGAGTCATGGCTGAGGCCCTGGATGAAGAACTGATGCACCGTGCGCTTTCGCTAGTGGTCGCTGCAGTTCAGGCCGAGGCCTGAAGTATATTTGACGCGACCCGCGCGCGAAGTCTCTGAAGCAAAACGGTTTTTCTGTCCCGATAAGTCTTTGTCAGTATTTTCCCCATATAACCTATATTGTATCGGGGGACGTATAATGACGTTTGACGCGCGAGGCGGGGAAAAATCAGCAGGCGGAAACACGCTTGTTTTCGGAGCGATCACCCTGGCCGTTGTAGCAGGCGCATTCTTCGCTGTGCTCAACTTGCCTCAATCCGCAAACCACGCTGCGCCGGGAAGCGCTCACACGCTTGCTCGGATGCAAGACGCCGCCACCACCACAAAGATGGAATATCCGGAGTTCTCTGGAAAATCGGCCAGGTCATTCCTGTCCGCCCTCAGCCGCGTCGATCCCGCGGCACGCGCAAATCTTGATCGGCGGCTCGCCAAAGCCGACGCATACGATCATACGAAAATTGCCATCGAAGAGGCTGGCCAGGTATTGGCTCGGCACAAGTCGGACTTGGCAAAGGCTGATATGCGCCATGTCGATGACTGGCTGGATATGACCCGTTCACAGCTCAAGAGCGCATCGCGTTCCGGGCATCGCTGGTGTGCCGGCAGCCGATATCAGGACTTCAACACAGCGTCAGGCCTGTCGGGTCAGATGGCCGCTGCGTCCGACCTCGCAGATCTTGGCTCCGAACTGACTGACTATTCGTTTGCGTCAATCAGTATAGCGCTCTTGGCCATTGAAGACGCCCAAACGCGTCCCGTGAAGCACGGCAACTTGACATCTCGCGATGAAGCGGCACTTCAAGGCGTCGCGATGTCCCTGATGTCGGATCCACAAATCATGCCACTCCTAATGGCCTCCGGACCGGAAGGTCCGTCGAAGTCAGCGCTGGCTTCTCTCGATATGTGCCAATTGGGCGCGACTGCCGTAACCGCGCTGAAAACCCTGCCCCAGGGGACCAAGGGCCGCGCATTTGCTGAGATGGTTCGCTCTGCGGATTTCAGCGGTGGAGACCTCAGCCAGTTAAAGAGCTTGTCGAGCTTTTGAATGACCGGCGCTGCACGCCAGACTGTTCCAGTCGCCACTCCAGAACATCCAGCCGGTCCTGGCCGAAGAAGGCCTCCCCTTCGAACACCATCAGCGGCACACCCCAATGATGCGGATCCTGAGCAGCCTGGTTCTCGGCAATCAAGCCTTCGAGCCGGTCCTTCTCTGCTTCCTGCCGAGAGTCCAGATCGGCGAGGTCAAACCCTGCACGCGCGGCAGCTTCAACCAGAGCAGTCCCTTCGGTCCAAGCCCCTCCTGACCAGATCAGGCTGGAGACCTCATCCATGAAGGCCCAGCCCTCGGCGTCGCCGATCTCACAAGCAAGAATCCCCATTCGGGTCAGCCGACCAATATGCGGCTGGTCCGGTGAAATCTCGCGGGTCATCATGTTCATGACGACAGGATCCGGATTGAGCGCTCCGAGCGGTAGCCCCAGATATTGCGACAGACGGACAATATCCCTCATCAGATAGGGCACCCATTGCGGCCGTATTTCGGAGAAGAATTCCGGCGTTCGAATGGCAATCGGATAGACTGGTCGCGGACGCACCCGTACATCCCAGGCATTGCTCATGCTGCGAAGGCGCTTGGTCGCAAGATAGGAATAGGGCGAACGAAACGACCAGAAGACGTCTATGGTTTTCATATCGTCATCTTGGCGGCGTATTGCCGTCTTCACAAGGCCGGAATTTACCCCCATTTAGCCTGTCATGGGCTTCGATGATACCTTCCGCCAATTCATGGACAAATTCCAGATGCCGGACTTTTCCGCTGTAGACTGGAAAGGTTCGGTCGATCGTCTGCGCCAGCAATTCTATGTCGCCAGTCGCGCGATCGAGCGTGATGCGCCGGAGATGGCAAATATCTCGCTGATCACCATCCCCGGCCCCGGCGGGCCGATGAAGGCACGTATCTACACCCCCCTCGGCGCAGGCATTCCGCCCGGTCCGGGAATCATTTTCTTCCATGGCGGCGGCTTTGTGCTCGGCGACCTGGACAGTCATGACATGATCTGCAAGCGGCTGGCTGAAGGCGCACGCTCCAGGGTGATCGCGATCGACTACCGGCTCGCGCCGGAGCACAAATTTCCCGCGGCCCATGAAGATGCCCTCGCCGCATGGAGCTGGATCACCACCCATGCCGAAGCGTGCGGGGTTGATCCGGACCGGTTGGCGGTCAGCGGCGACAGTGCTGGCGGAAACCTGTCTGCCTTTCTGGCTCAGGAATTGTTGCGGACGGGCCAAAAGGGCCCTGCCTTCCAGCTATTGCTCTATCCGCTTGTACAATTTGTGGACATCCGCACAAAGAAAATGAGTTTCCAGGAAGGCGGCTTCTTCATATCAGCCAATCTGTTCGAGTATTTCCGCGATGCCTATATCGGGAATGATGCCGAACGAATGGATCCTCGCGTCTCGCCCCTCTTCGCAGAACCGAATGCCTTCAAGGGCCTGCCGCCAGCGCACTTCGTACTGTGCGGATGGGACCCGCTCAAGGATGAAGGCCTCGCCTATGCCGACAAGATGGCGAGTTTTGGCGTGCGCGTCAGCGTGCGCGAACATCCGGGCATGGTACATGGCTTCATGAACATGACCGCCCTGTCAGATGCCGTGCGCGTTGCTATCCGCGATGCCGGCGTTGAAGCTGGCCGGGCACTTGGCGCCTTCTGACATCCCGGCATAAAAAAGGGGACGACCCGAAGGCCGTCCCCAGTGCTGCATTCGATGGCAATCAGTTGCTGCCGCCGAAACGCTTGGTCACACTTATCTTGAATGTACGGCCAAACGGATTGTGTGTGTAGGGATCATAATTCAGATCGAACTGTGCAAATGGTGGATCTTCATCCGTCACGTTCACCACAGACAGACCGAGGTCGAGGTCCCAAGCGGTCGACTGCCAAGTGTAGAACAGGTCGAACGTGGTCTGGCTATCGATCTCCGTCGTGTTGTTGCCAGTCAGGTCGCCACGCTCATCATCATATGCATCCATGTAGCGCATCACAGCGCGGAAGTTGTGATCACCGAGCTCATAGTTCCCAAAGATATTGGCTTTGAGCTGCGGCAGCGAGCGGGAGAAATTCGACCGGTTGAACTGGCCGACCCGATCACCGCCGGCAATCATCACGCCTTCGATGTCGAAATCGTCCACATCATACTCTATGATATAACTGGCTTCGCCGCCGAGGGTGAAGCTTGAGGTGTTCATGTCCCAGACCTGTTCGGCACGGACGTCCACGCCGGACGTCTGAATGTCCGGGCCGTTCACGACATTTGTCCTGATACGGGCAATTTCATCGGCTGTATTGATGCCGTCACCATTGTTGTCGGTGAAGGTGATCCGCGACAGGATCGGGTTCTCCAGGTCCCCAGCCGCCAGGGCCGCAACGGCGGCACCCACGATCGACGACTGGTCTTCGACAATGATCGGATCCGAGAAGTCGAAATTGTAGTAGTCGATCGACGCGGTGAATCCGTTCTGGTTGTCATACAGGGCGCCGACATTGAAGCTGAAAGCCGATTCCGGGCTCAGGGCCGCATCGCCGAACTGGTCGACCGCCTTGAACGCCGAGGCTGCACCAACGAACTGCAGGGTCGTGACCTGGCCGGACAGCTGGTTCAGGGTTGGCCCGCGGAACGAGGTCTGGGCCGAACCTCGCAGGGCGAGGTTGTCATTGGCCTGCCACTTGATCGCAACCTTTGGGTCGAAGGTCGAGCCAACATCGCCACCATAATCTTCGTAGCGCATGGCCACCTGCATATCTATGTCCTCATAGAGCGGCACCTGCAGTTCACCGAAGACGGCATAGATGGTCTGGTCCTCATCCACTGGCGTCGTACCGGCCAAGAAGGAGAATGGTCCCGTGCCGCCCGGGCCCGGATTGAGGGTCAGGTTCGTCACGTCGTTTGGAACGACTTCATAACCTTCCCGACGCACCTGCATGCCGACGCCCCAGCCCACTTCGCCACCAGCGGCCTGGATGCCGCTCATGCCGGACATGGAGGCATCAAATACCAGAAGGTCTGTGGTCACCGTGGTGCCGACACCGTCCGTCAGCCAGTCGGCCAGCGTTTCGGTGTTTTCCAAGCCTGGTACATAGCTCGGGTTCGCGACACCGGTAATTCCGTTGGCAGCAATCGCGTTCGAGAACGGGTTGTAATATTCACACCCGCCGGCACCGGCCGTCAGCGATCCGGCATAGCCGGCCGCATAGGGCTGGGTTCCGGTCGCCGGGTCGTTCCCCGTGATCGGGTCCGTACAGACACCAAATCCGTTCAGAGCGGCGGTGAAGCCAGCGATATAGGTGTCATTCGTCACCCGCTCGCCTTCCGTGGTCGACCAGCTCAGCGCGGCATCCCAATTGATGCCATTGTCGAACTGCCCGGCCAGGTCACTGGCCACGCGATAACTCTCATAGGTACGGAAGCCTTCCTGCGGTCCGCCATCCGATCCGGGGTAACCGCCCCAACCAAACGAACGGCCGATAAACAGCGCCGCCAGCGTGCCGGCCGGGAACTGACCAGGATTGTCGGCCATGTATTGCTGGAAGCCAGGATGCGAGGCCAGAACGACTTGGGTCGCAAGCTCCTGCGGCGGATAAGACGGAGACGTCTTCCAAGACGGCACGTCGCTGTAGCCATAAAGGCCCTCGATGTGGAAATCGATGCCATTGCCGAAGGTCCGGTTGTACTCGGAGAAGACCTGGTAGCGCTCCTCTTCCTCGACCAGGTTGTCATACTGGGTGAAGTTGAAGTTGCACAGGCCGCTAGCCGGATTGACGAAGCCGCCCGTATCAACACAGCCGAGGTCGCCGGTCGGACCCTGGATTGCTCCGACCTGGCCGCCAATAAGTCCCAGTGGCACATAATAGCCGGGATTGGACAGGGTGGACCAGCCGCCGACCGGATTATCGGCATAAGGCAGGATCGCCCAGTCCTTCTCCAGCAGTGGCACTTCCGGACGGAAATTGTAGCCTACCGAAGTGACCCAGTTCCAGTTGCCGCCCTGCATGCCGTAGGAGGCATTGATGTTGTACTCGCCGTCGGTGCCGTCGAATTGCTGGAAGTCAGCGCTGATTTCGAACCCTTCCAGGTCTGACCGTGTTATGAAGTTCACGACGCCGGCAATGGCGTCCGAACCATAGATCGCGGCCGCGCCATCCTTCAGCACCTCGATCCGGCCGACTGCGGCACTCGGGATCATGTTCGTGTCAATGAACAGCTGCGCCTGCTCGCCAATCGCATAAGGGTGATAGGTCTGGCGGCGTCCATTGATCAGGACCAGTGTCCTGGCTGGGCCAAGCCCGCGTAGGTTGACGTTGGACGTACCCTCCAGTCCGTTCGAGGCGAACTGATTGGTTTGTCCATCAACCCCCGACGATACGCCGAGATTCCGGATCAGTTCCGTTATTGATGGCGAACCCTCAAGTTTCAATTCAGCGGCGGTCAGCACGTCGACTGGCAGCGCGGCATCTTCCGGTGTACCCGCGATCAGCGAGCCAGTAACCGTAACGGTCGACTGGCGCAGCTCGCTCCCGTCTTCCTCCTGTGCGACGGCCGGCATACCGACCGCCAGCGCAGCGCAAGACGCACTTATCCACATTTTCATTTGGTGTTTCATATACTTCCTCCCGTGGTGTGAGCGGCCGAATCTAGTGTTCGGCTCATGTCTCACTCACAGGCAGCATATGCTCGCTTCCGGACGGAAACAGGGTAATTTTGTTGTGCGGCGCAACAAATTGCCGCAGCTTCCTTACGGGACGCCATCATTACAACGTTGTCGTATCTAGAAGCTTGATCCGGACCTGCACAATTTCTGAACATATCTGGTCGGAAACGGCCCGATTGTGGCGCAAATGTTACAGTAAAAAACAATCCCCGACAGACTCGTTATTTGAGGCTGAATCTAGCGAAATAGCGATTATTTTTAATCGTACCCGCCGCCAAGAGCGGGCTCCGAAATACCCTCCCGGAACTATAATATTACAATCAGGAAACTGCTATGCATCTCAAACAATCGTTGTTTGCGACGGCTTCCGCCGTCCTTCTAATTGCGACCAATGCCCAGGCACAGGAAGCTGAAACCGAACGTGAATCTGCAATCGATCGCGTACTTGGAACGGTCACTGTGACCGCCACAAAGAAAAAGGACGTCGAGAATGTTCAGGATGTGCCCGTCGCGGTTACGGCCTTCAACTCCGACACGCTCGACGCGCTGAACGTCACGACACTGGAAAGCCTGTCCTACTCGTCCCCAAACGTTTCGCTGGATGATGTCGGCACGTCACGCGGCACTGCGAACTTCGCCATTCGTGGTCTGGGCGTGAACTCGTCCATCCCATCGATCGATCCGGCCGTCGGCGTCTTCATCGACGGTGTCTACCTGGGCGTGAACAGCGGCGTGGTCATCGACCTGTTCGACGTGGACAGCATCGAAATTCTGCGTGGCCCTCAAGGCCTCCTGTTTGGTCGCAACACCACTGGCGGCGCTGTGGTCGTGAACACGGGCAATCCGTCGGATGAATTCACCTACAAGATCGGTGCGAAAGTTGACGGCCCGGTTGACGAGGACCGTGGTGGCAACAGCGCTACTGTCCAAGGCTACGTCTCCGGCCCGCTGATCGAAGGCGTGCTGAACGGAAAGATCGGCGCCTCCTACACAACCGACGCCGGCTATTTCGAAAACCAGTACAATGGCGACAATCACGGTGAACTCCAGACCGCAACCTATCGCGGCGCGCTGGAATTCACGCCCACCGAGCGTCTCTCCTTTCTCGGCAAGATCGAGTATACCGACAGCCGCGGTGATGGCCCATCCGGCTCCAACGCTGGCTATTTCGACCGCGACTCGTTCGATTTCTCAATTGACGAGCCAGGCTTGGCAGAATCCGAAACTGTCTTCGGCTCTCTGCGTACCGATTATGACGTTGATTTCGGCAACGGCCGTATCACCAACATCTTCGGCTATCGTGATTATACGGGCGACTCGATCGGCGACATTGATGCTTCGCCAATCACCTTCTTTCATTCCGGTGCTGAGCTCTCGCAGGAACAGTTCTCCAACGAGCTGCGCTATGCTGGCACGTTCGGAAAAGCGGACGTGACGACTGGCGTGTACTATTTCGAGCAAGAAATCGCCTACACTGAAACGCGCAACCTGCCGACCACCCGCCCAGCCACGCTTCCAGCGACAATTCCGTGGGGCTTCTATGGTGGTGGCCGTCAGGACCATACCGTCTGGGGCGCCTTCGCCAACGTCGACTATTCCCTCACGGACAAGCTGGTCGGTACGCTCGGCCTGCGTTATTCCAATGAAGAAAAAGAAGCCGACGTTATCTATCTCCGTCCACGCAATGAGTGTTCGGTTGTTGGCGGCACCTGTTCGCCAGACGGCACCAACGCTCTGATCTCGCTGATCACAGGTGGTTTGGCACAGGAGCCTAATGGTTTCAGTGATGGCAATGAGTGGTCCAACTGGACGCCGAAAGTTGGCCTGCAATACTTCTGGAACGACAATTTGCAGACCTATGGTCACTACACCAAAGGCTTCCGCTCCGGTGGCTACAATTTCCGCATCACCGATATTCCGATCTTCTTCGACTTCGTGAACCAAACCGGCGATTTCGGATTTGATGAGGAAGAAGTCGACGCCTTCGAAGCTGGTTTCAAGACCAGCAGTGAAGACGGTCGTATCCAGGTCAACGGTGCCGTGTTCCACACGGAAATCCAGAACATGCAGCGTGAGGTCAACACCGCTGGTTCATCCGGCGTGGTCCAGAACATCATCAACACTGCCGATGCGTCCATCACGGGCGTTGAAGTGGATGGCCGAGTTGCCTTCGCAGACTCCTGGCTCGCCACGTTCAATGTCGGCATGATCGATGCGTCCTATGATGACGTGTTCTTCGATCTCGATGCGGACGGTGTTGTTGGTGACAGCGATCTCGCACTCGACCTCCCACGCGTGCCACAGGCAACTTGGGGCGTTGGCCTGATCAAGGATGTCGATCTGGGTGATTCCGGTGCGCTCATCGGCCAGGTGAACTATCAATATCGTGACCGTATCGCATATACTGACAGCAACTTCGGTTGGATTCGTTCCGCCAACATGCTGAATGCGAACCTGACTTGGGAAACGCCAATAGACGGTCTCGCCGCGTCGATCTACGGCAAGAACCTGCTAGACGAAGTTCAGACGGGTAACGATACCCAGCTGCCTTTCCCGGCCCCTCGGTCGACCGGTACGCAGCTACCTTACCAGAATGACCCTGGTGGCAGCACGTTCGCTCCGCTCAAGAAAGGCCGTCTTGTTGGCCTCGAGCTGACCTACGAATACTAGGATCAGTTCCTGTCAATCTTTTCGGAAAGGGCGGCCCGGCGGGTCGCCCTTTCTTCATTCAGGCCCTATGTGAGAGCGCATGACCCAGACCCCCCCCATTCTCGCCATCGCCGATTTCATAAGCGACCCCGTCGATCCTGCAGACTTCCCGAAGCATACAATACGGTACTGGAACACGCGCTGGGCCGACGAGGTCGGTCTGGGCGATCTGGATACAGCGGATCAGGCGACCCATTTCGGCCGGTTCGCGCCCCTGCCCCAAAATCTGCAACAGCCCCTCGCCCTGCGCTATCATGGCCACCAGTTC
>TARA_R110002012_G_scaffold45565_2_pt1 | contig 12075 bp, 21 predicted proteins | sample TARA_R110002012 | Tara Oceans TARA_R110002012 (sample SAMEA4396515) | marine metagenome | biome: Westerlies Biome; feature: [DCM] deep chlorophyll maximum layer (ENVO:01000326); material: water (ENVO:00002006), including particulate matter (ENVO:01000060) such as... | depth 40 m
TCGTTTATCATAAATTGCGCTCATTAAACTAAATCAAGGTAAGAAACACCCCTAAAATAGGGGTATTATTAACCACGTATATATGCTATCACATATAAAAGACGCACAACTCTTAGAATTATATGCAATTAAATATAACTAAAACAGAAGTAAGATGAACGATTATCATAAATTGCGCTCATTATAAGTGAACATGAGCCGAATAGATAAGTGAATCAACTCACCTAATAGCATAACCAAAAGTGAACATAGTTTAATGGTCAGGACTTACCTGATTACAAGACTACAATACATAATATAATGGGAGTACAAGAACGAGCTAGAAACAGAGAACAAGTAGATAAGAATAAAACAATTAAGAATCAATCTAAGGTTATCAAAGATATGTGGAGTGAGTTACAACAACTCAAGCGTATACTGATCGATGACCACCCAACAACATGGAACGAAATACAAAATAAAATAAACAAATGAAAGATGATAAAGAATTCAACCCACTAGAACACTGGTCTAAAGATCAGGTTAAGTCAGCCCTCAAAGCCAACACCAAGACTAGCTTACTCAAAGCGGCTATGCAGTGGCGTATGATGGCAGAAAGTTTACAAATAGAGATTAATAAATTAAAAGAAAGTAAAGATGGAGAATGAAGAAGAAGTGCACCTATGTAATTATTGCGACACATATGAGGTAGAAAAAGAAGGGCAGTTTTGCTCTAAGGATTGTGCTGGTGGATACTGGAGCGACATGGACTAAAAGAAAAACTTTAGATAGTAGTAGTATTATATATATAATAATTCAGTATGAATTATATATATAATACACTACATCTTAAATAATAAACCAATGCCACATTTAATAACACAAAATACTAAACTGAAAAGAACAAGCAAAATAATCGGACAGAGAGTGTTTAACTTTGGGATACCAGCGTTTCAGGATTCAGAAGGTAAACGTACATGTCCTTTTGCTGGGGATTGCGCTGAATTTTGCTATGCTCAAAAAGGTGCGTATGTTTGGAGTAACGTATCACCTGCATTTCAATTCAGGTATTTAGCGACCAAGTGCGATTCATTTGTAGATAAAATGATTGCAGAACTTAAGAAAAAAAGTGTTGAAATACTAAGAGTCCACGATTCAGGAGATTACTACTCGAATAAATATATAGACAAATGGGTGGCTATAGCTAAGGCTTTACCTCACGTTAAGTTTTATTCGTACACAAAATCTATCCCTTTGTTTATTGAGAGGGAAATGCCAAACAATTTTGATATCATATATAGTGAAGGTGGTACTCGTGATGATTTAATAGATTATGACAAGCACAGGCATTGCAAGATTTTTGATGATATAGAATCCTTAAATAATGCAGGGTATGTCTGTGCTATGGACTCTGATGTTATGGCAACAAAATGGTTTAATCGTTCTCGTAAAGTAGGATTGATTATGCATTAAACATAGTGAGTGTCTGGTTGATCCGCTGGGAAGTGATGTACCCACCCGATTGACTGCTTTTTATTTGGTTTAGCAAAGGGGTTCGAATCCCCTTACTCACACTAATTAATTTAACATGAATATATTTTATTTACACGAAAATCCTCAGAAAGCTGCTGAATATCAGTACGATAAACACGTAGTCAAGATGATCCTTGAATCAGCACAGATGCTATGCACAGCACATCATCACTATGCTGAGTCATATTCTCAAACTGTTGATCCGCCCTACAAGAAAACACACTACAATCATCCGTCTACTGTGTGGGCTAGGGCTAATAAGCCTCAATATTTTTGGCTATATAACCATATGATTGCTTTAGGTGAAGAATACACAAGACGATATGGCAAAACACACTTAACAATAACTAAATGCAAAGAGCCTTTGTTCTTACCTCCTTATGGTATGCCTGACGGGTTTTTTACAAACCCTCCACAATGTATGCCAGACGAATACAAAGATACGTGTAGTGTCAAAGCTTATTGGAACTACTATATAGGTGAGAAGCACAGCATAGCAAACAAAAACGAAACAATTAAAACAAAACAATTTATTTAAACAATGATACTAATAATAATAATTACAATAGCGATTGCGCTAACACTGTACTTTGAACACCAAAACGCAAAAAATGATGAGTAGAGAACATATAACATATCCATCTAGACAATTAACACCTGAACACCTTGATGCTTTGCATCTAATTAAATCGTTTGTTAAAAGCTATGAGGGTATCACAGAAACAAACATATACAAAGTGGGTTTAAGGGAAATAGTCTTAAATGATTTATATGAATCATGCAAAAACTATGGATTCTAATGACAGATAAAGATGCCTTAGTATGGGTTCGATCCATGAGATTGAAAGATGATTCCATGACTGACTGCGCTGTAGATCTATGTATACATGACATAGAAAATTATGGGCTTATAAACTGGTTGAGATGGACGCCTATAGGCATATCTAAGATGTTTTTAGAAATGGCTGAGTCTTCTGTCGAGGAATTAGTTGCTGAGATAGAGTCTCAACAAATAGGTGAAATTCTTATAGATGAAGTCTTAAACGTAGAGCAAGATGAAAGAGTAAACACATTAGAAGAATCTAAAAAACTCTCACTTTCATCTGTAAAAATGTTTAAAGTGTTACACAAGTATCACAAGATACACGAATTTATTAAAATACAGTACGATGAAGAAAAAAATACTTACTGATAAAGCTATACGAGATTTTAAAGATTTAGAAAAAGAAATAAATGCGCTTATGAGTATATTCCTTAAACGCTCATTTGAAATGAGAGAAGAAAGCCAATATTCTAAATATAAAAAAATGTCATTTATGTTATATACATTATTTTGCAATGAACATATGTTTAGATATGGTAAGCAAACGAATACAGCTATATCTGAATATTTTAATGAGTATACAAAGTTGCAAATAAAAAAAATGCAGGATAAAGCCGAAAGTCAATTAAACTTAAATAAAGTCTTTAAAACTCTTTACAAAATAACTGAAAATGTGGGGATTAAGATGGTTACTGAGGGATGGATAAGCTCAAAAGCTATACAAGTGCAATTTATTGATAGGCAAATCAACATACTAAGAGAAAGAAAAAAAACTATTCGAGAAACAGGTGAATATTAATATATTATTCGTAATTTTACACACAAAATTTAATTTATTATGGGAACATACAAGTTCAAAACAGTAAACATCCGAGGCAAACAATATGTCGAGGTCAAAGAGCGTGTTAAGTACTTCCGCCAAGAAAAAAAGTACGAGAATTGGACAATCGCAACTGAATTTTCAGTGTTAGATTCAGAGCATTGCGTATGCAAAGCAACTGTTGCTGATCAAACGAAGAGAGTTATAGCTACAGGTCATGCTCATGAAGTCCAAGCTAATGGTAACATTAACAAAACATCTTACATTGAAAACTGTGAGACATCAGCTATTGGTAGAGCACTGGCTGTTATGGGTATTGGAGTAGATGATTCTATGGCATCAGCAGGTGAGGTAGCAGATGCTATACACCAACAAGAGAGTACTCCTAAAGCAGCACCTAAGAAAAAAGCTAAAGTAAATATTATGGATAGCGCTGTTGGGTACGTTAAATCAGCTACAGACAAAAAGAAAGCTTATGACAACGTAGTTGCTAAATACGGTAGCGAGTTGACTGATAAGCAAAAGGAAGGATTAAAGAAGTTTATTTAATGAGAGAAGAATATGAAAGAAAGCTAAAGAACGGTGATTTTTTGGGTGCGCTTGAAATGATTTCATCTATTAATTGGAAAGAGATCACACCAATGAATCAGGAGTTTATGAAAGTTTTAGAAACTATAGATAAAACTAAGCCTACTATTACGTGCACTAAATCCCAAATGGATAGCATAGATAAAATGATAGATTCTTTTAAAGATAAAACAATAATGAAATGAACTTAAGACAACAACTTACAGATAGTGTAGGCAAAGGACATCTATCTTACTCTTCTATCAAGTATGCTCTTGGAGATATGCGTTTATGGGAGATGTACATGAGGGGGCAACTCAAGAAACAATCTGAAGCTTTAACTTTTGGTACACTGTACGACATGCTCCTTTTCGAAAGAGATAAAGCTATTGAAACATATATGGTTATTGATTCAGATCAAATCTTAGCGTCATGCTCTCAGAAAACACAAGACTCTAAAAGACCTGCTATGACTGCAGAGTATAAAAGCATAAAAGCTGATATGCAAGAAGAAGCTAAAGCTTCAGGTAAAGAGTTATGTTCTGAAGATGATTGGAATCAAGCTAATGATATGATCGATAGATTAGATGCATGTGGTTTGTTAAACACATACTTAAATGGTCAATACCAAGTGGAATTTAATAAAGATATCGATGGTGTCCCTTTAAAAGGATTTCTTGATTGTCTGGGTGACGGATTTATAACAGATAGTAAGAGTGCTAGGAGCGTCAACAAATTTAAGTATGATGTCAATAGTTGGTCGTATGATATTCAAGCATATATATATTCAACCGTGTTTGGTATAGATAATTACTATTGGGTTGTGCAAGAGAAGGCATACCCATATTACCCAGCGCTAGTTAAGTGCACTGAAGAAACAATGCTCAGGGGTGAAATGAAATTTCATGAAGCACTAACCAATATTAAAGAATGGTTAGCTAATGGACACAAAACGGAAACGCATTACGCTGTTTTCGATGTATAAGATTGTAAAAGCAAATAGTTTGCTTTCAATATAATTTATAAATTATTTTTATTATGAGTGATACAAAGTATGATTCAGTACTCGTAGGGTACACAGAAGAGCCACGTTATTTTGATGGCAAGTTCGCAGGCGTTACAGTTAAATATAAAATCTCTGAACTACAGGAGATGATTGACAAATACGCAACACCTGTTCAAGCAAATGGTGACGGTGGAAATGTTTTCTGCAGAACAGGCATCTCCAAAAATGGTAAGCCATACACTACGGTGTTCGATTACAATAGCGAGAAAGCTAAAGAAGATCGAGCATCTAGAGAGGAAAAAAAGGAAGCTGTGTCTAGTGACATGCCTTTCTAATAAACCGATGATAAAACACTCATACGTTCGTGTCGCCTTCAAAAAAAAGAAGGATGTGCACGAACGTTTTGAGTGGATTGTTACTATATACGACACACCATCTGATATCATGCGTTATGATGAAAAAGTAATATCACGTTTACGTGGAATATACTATACTCCTAAAGCTAAAAATAAGGAGATAATTATACGTGAGATATTAGATGTTGTGGAGTTATCACGATCACAAATAACATTAGATGAACACAAGAAAATGTATAATAGATAAGTGTGAAGAATTAAAAGAAATACTTTTAACTAAAAACACTGATTACGGCAATAGCGCAATGCAGCCTGGAGGTATCTTCTCCCATTTAGATTCAGCGGAAGGTATTAAAGCTAGAATAGACGATAAACTTAATAGAATAAAAAACAAAGGTGTGCATGGGCAAACAGAAGATACAGTTATGGATCTTGCTGGATACCTAATACTTTTAATGATTACATTAGACAATGAAGGTAACAATATTCAAAAGCATAAAGGACACGAAGAGTCCCCATCACATAACGCTGTCGACGGCACTGCGACGCATACAGGAGGGCAAGTCGGAGTCACTTATAAAGAAGATTAGAAAAGGAGATAAACCTAAAAAGAAAGAGCTCCCCATTGTTTGTTTCAGTGGGGAGTTTTCGTCTAGAAACGATGAGGCTTTATTTGAACATTCAGGTTTTATAGTATTAGATTTTGACCACGTTAAAGTTAAAGAAGCAAAAACAGCTTTAGCTACAGATCAATATGTACAATCATGTTGGGTATCCCCTTCAGGTGATGGTATAAAAGCCCTAGTAAGGATTACAAATCCTGAAAGACATAGAGACCACTTTAGAGCTCTATGTAATTACTTTCAAAAACAATATTGTCTTGATGTAGATGAGTCTGGGGTAAATGAATCGAGAGCGTGTTTTGAATCTTACGATCCTAACATTATAATAAAGGATTCTTACGAAAAGTTTGGTGCTTTTACTACAGAGTTTGCAGAAAAACAAACTCCTGATAATGAGGCGTATTCTTATACGGATTACATGAAGCTAAACTTAGCTGCACGTATGATACGTAATGCTGGAGATGGTGAGAAGTGGGTGAACTTAAATAAAGCTGCTATATTATGCGGAGGTTATATATCTGCTGGCCGCATGGAAGAAGATGAGGTAATAAGAATCCTTATTAGAGAAATAGATAAAAGAGATGTTGATTCTATTGAACACGCTAAACTTACAATTCTTGATGGGGTTGAAAAGGGTAAGCAAATGCCTATTAAAGCTCTTATAGATAATGAGAAATCAGCGGAAAGAAATTTGCTAATCAACGATGGTGATATGTCGTTTATATCATCAGATGATGAAGACTTTAGATGGATTGATGACTTTTCTCAAGGTAAAATTGAAATAGGGTTAGATACAGGAGACAGCAAGCTCGATGAATATTTCAGGTATAAGAAAGAATTCGTTATTATGAATGGACATAGTAATGTAGGTAAAACTACAACGGCTTTGTACTTAATAGTAAATTCTGTTATAAGACATAAGTGGAAGTGGATTCTATATTCTTCTGAGAATAGAACAGCGTCAATTAAAATGCAGTTAATGCAATTTGCTTCTGACAAGAAAGTATCAGACATGAATTTCTATGAAAGAAAGTCTGCATATGAATGGGTAAATAAATATTTTACTGTAATTAGCAACAACCAGGTATATAGCTATAGCGATATAATTGTTTTTATGGAGAAAGTGTTAAGACAGCAGCCTGTTGATGGAATATTTGTAGATCCTTATAATAGCTTAAAATTAGATATGAAAGGCAGTAACATAGGTGTTCATGACTACCATTATGAATCTGCTAGTTCATTTCTAACATTTTCAAAAGCAAATAATGTAGCTGTATGGTTAAATATGCATGCGTTTACTGAAGCTCAAAGACGTAAAGGTCCTGATGGATTGCCTATAGCACCTTATGCTGAGGACACAGAGGGTGGCGGAAAGTTCGTAAACAGAGCTGATTGCTTCCTTACTATTCATCGAAAGGTTCAATCTCCAGACCATAACATACGGAAACTCACTGAGTTACATGTTAGAAAAGTCCGAGAGACTGAAACTGGAGGCTATCCTACCCCTATAGAAGAGCCGCATAAATTCATAATGAATATGTCACAAACAGGATTTGTGTCTTGGATAAGAAAGAAGCCTTTATTTAAATCAATTCATTTTCAAACAGATAAACAAGAATCTTTAAATTTTTCAACAATATTATCGTCTAATAATTAATTATAGAGTAACTTTACTCTTGATGAGAAAGAAAAGAAATAAAAGAACTTCTAAATCTAAAAAAAAACAACTAGGAAAGTATAAGTCATCAATAGAAAAGTATTGTGCCTGTCAACTAAGTGAACACGGCATACCTTTCAACTATGAAGAAGAGCAATTTACTTTAGTCGAATCCTTTAGGTTTGAACATAAGTATTTTAAAATGACTAACAAAAAGAAAGATATGTCAGACAGGTCTAATAGTATACAACAGCCTATAAGATATACCCCTGATTTTGTATGTAAGGATTCTTCATGGATGATAGAGACTAAAGGCTTTTTACCTTCGCATCATGACTTCCCTATGCGATGGAAGCTTTTCCTGAAGTATATTATGGATAATGATATGGATTGTGAGGTCTACTTAGCTAAAAATAAATATCAGGTGGATCAAGCTATACGTGAAATAAAAAAATCTCTGAGTGATGACTAACAGAGAGGTAAGTCTTTTTTATATGGAGGCATGTGAAAGGATTCATAATGCAACATCTATGTTATATGAAAACTTACATGAGTCAGAAGAAGAAGGGGTGACTACTGAGATTCAAGATGTAATTGAAGCTATTAAACAATTTAGAATTTGGGCTAACACAGAATTAGATCTTATAAAAGAAATCTCAAAAGAATATGAAGAAGGAAAACAACCTTTCTAATGAAAGGCGTAAACAATCCTGGAAAGACGGTGGCGTATCAGCTACTAGATATGTAAGAATATTTAAAAATATTATAAAATCTACCCGTAAAGAGGATATAGAACTACACGTAGATTTTTGGCACGATTCTGATGGCGTTGACGTAAAAGGAAATAATCTTCCTGACGAGATATGGGTTGAGTTTAGAAATGTGCACGGTGAATTAGGATGGTTACTAGGTGAAGCAAAATGGATAGCTTTTGAGATGTGTGAATTAGGTGGGTTTGTACGTGTCGAAAGAGAAGAGCTTTTAAATTGGTGCTTAAGCAACATAAACTTTAATGAATACGTCTTATATAAAAGAGATGCATATAAAAAAATATATCAAAGGAAGAATAGAAAAGACAAAATAACAATGCTCGTATTAGACGATTTACGTCAATTAAATAGTTACGAGGTAATTAAATACAGACAGTCATATATTCATCCCGATACAAATAATAAAATTTTAATATAATGAAAAGAACAAAAGCTATAATACAAGCTGTAAATGAAGTGTATGAGACTTTAGATCTCCCTAGAAGTAAATCTCGTGTACGACATCATGTGCAAGTTAGAGCAGCTATATGTGTAGCCCTTACACCTTACTGCACTACAATGGAAATAGGTGATGCAATAGACAGAGATAGATCTACATGTAGCCACTACACAGGTAAACATTTTACAAACATGGGATATTGGCCAGGATATGCAGAGATTTATAGAGTTATAAAGGAAATAGTAGATGATATACTACAGGACTATTTGTTAGCCTCTCAAGTGGAGTCGATTGACAATAGAATTGTTACACTTGAAAAAACTAAAAGTAAATTATTAATAAAATTATCAAGAGAAAATGAGACAGCTTAAGATTACACAACAGATAACAGATAGAACGCAAGGTAGTTTAGATAGATATTTATCAGACATATCTAAAGAAGGTATGGTTGATGTAAGTGAGGAAACTGAGCTAGCAAAAAGAATAAGAAATGGTGATGCACGAGCACTAGATAAACTAACTAGAGCAAATTTAAGATTTGTAGTTTCCGTTGCTAAACAATATCAAAATCAAGGACTTAGCTTGCCTGACTTAATTAGTGAAGGTAACTTAGGTTTGATTCGTGCCGCAGAAAGATTTGATGAGACTCGTGGATTTAAGTTTATATCTTACGCTGTGTGGTGGATAAGACAAAATATATTATCTGCATTATCTGATCATGCTAGATTAGTAAGGTTACCTCAAAATAAGATAGGATCTTTAATAAAAATTAAAAGGACTTTTGCTGCTTTAGAACAGAGATTTGAACGACCTCCAACAGCTTCAGAAATAGCCGACGAGTTAGACATAACAGTCAAAGATGTAAAAATAATCCTAAAAAATTCTGATAGACATCTTAGTTTAGATGCACCTGTAAGTAAAGATGAAGACGCTTCGAGTAAACTTGGAGACTTTATGCCTGACACATCTTTCGATGACCCCGATCAAGGATTAATTGATGAAAGCCTTAGGGGGGAAATACAATCAGCTTTAAAAGGATTAACCCCTAGAGAAAGTAAAACTTTAAAACTTTACTTTGGATTAGATGTTGAGCATCCTCAGACGTTAGAAGAAATATCAGAAATATTTGACCTTTCTTCGGAGAGAGTGAGGCAAATACGTGATCGTGCTTTAAAGCGACTCAAACACTGTAGTCGTCATCAATTGTTATTAAGTTACTTAAATTAACTTATAACCCTTACGTCTTTTTTTATTTGATACGAAGCCTCCACGTTTGTTAAGCGTGGGGGCTTCTTCTATATTAGCTTCAGTAGATGTAGCTGATACTGCAGCACCTATACCTAATGGAACGCTAGGAGTAAGAACGCTGTTAAGGAGCCCAGTTAAATTTTCCATTCTTTCTTTTTCATTGTTTCCTTTTAATGTAGCAAAAAATAAATCATTACCTGTTCCCTTCTCCTCCCACATTTGAAAAGCTTTTTTAGTTTTTTCTGGAGTCCAATTATACATCCATTCAGACATTTCTTGTCCTCCAACTTTCTGTTGACTTTTCCACCATCCTATTTTCATTTCCGTTAACCTAGCTAAAATTTCTTCTGGCTCTAATAGATAAGTAAGATCAACATCGTATGAGCTTTTTATGGCTTCAGCAGTAGCGTTAGGATTTGCACCTCTTTCTCCAATTCCTGTTGTCCATTTATCAAGATCGCTACCTGGTCTTAACGTTCCATCTTTTATTCTTCCATATTTTAAATTACCTGCAGGACCTAAGTATTGGGGAGGAGCCACTTCACCTATTCTTGTAAATCTACCTATATGATATTCATCTAAAGTATGTTTTAAAAAAGGGACATCAATAGCATGTTTATGTTCGTGAGCTAAAATTTGAAGAAGCTGCTCTTCATTTAAGGTATTTAAAAAATCAATTGAAGTCCCTTTAAATTGTTGTCCAAATTCTGTTAGCCCTTCATCACTTTTATACAAACCCGTTTTTCTGCCCATGTACTCTCTAGACCTACCAACAGCATTTCTTAGAACTTCATCACCTCCTTTCATCGCATCTATCATAGCTTTAGCAGTTTGCTCTGGAGTAGAAAAAAACACTACATCTCCAACACTCTCATCAACATACCCAAATCTAGTAACATCCGCACCTCTCCAATTTACGACTCTTAACCATTCTTCTTGAGCAGCAGCACTTTTAATTCCTGTTCCAGGAATCATTTCGCTTGAGCTTAATTCTGCAGATTTAATTGATTCAAGAAGTTTTTCAAAAAATTTAGGTTGTTGCATCATCTCATTATTATATGCTAACACCTCTGCTATTGATTTTTCTACTTGGTCTTTAGTTAAAATACCACTAACACCTTTTGATTTAATACTTTCTATTTGTTTAGAAAGATAAGAACTATATGCCTTTTTTATTTCCATTTGTTTTACAGCATTAAGAGACGCTTCTATTCCTCCTGCAGTTGAAGATTCAAGAGATATTATTGGAGTTTGAGCAGGTTTAGATTTAGAGGCGGTTTCTATAGCTACTTTAGCATTAGGCACGAAATAATCTAAAGCAACAGGAACCATTTCAAATATATCAAATCCAATCTGACCTGCATTCTCCCATGAAGGATCATTTGAAAAATCAGCTATATCTCCAGGTAAGTTTGTAGAGCCGTGTGCTGCGAAGTATGTATTAAGTAAAGCCTCTCCAGTTACTGCACCCCCAGCTACAGGCGCTCCTGTTACTGGATTTGATAAAGGTGATTTAAATATTGCGCTTAAAGGACCAGATAGTGCACCGTAGGCATACTCACCTAAAGCAGCTAATCCTCTAGCTCCAAGACCAGCTCCTGATCCCATCAATAAACTCGTCAAAGGCATATTCTCTGTACGCCCAGACTCATATTGTTCATGATAAGGTCTATTGTCTATCCATGTATCTGTTGCTTCATCATAATACCTTCTGTTAGCGTTAGGGTCTGCTACAGCTTCAGTTACGTGCGTCCCATTAGGATTATGCGGATGGCTTTGAGAACCTCCACCGTGAAACTTCTGTATTTTAGCTCCTTTTTTTTTCTTTTTAGTGTATTTCATTTTTTCTTTTTCCTACAGCGCCACTTTCTTAAAGCCAAAGCTTTTCTTGTAGGACGACCCTTTTTATCCTTCATAGGACCTTTCATACCTCCCATTCTAGCACAAAATGATTTACGTCTTTTAGCAGCTTTAGAACCTGCTTTAACTTTTCCTGTTACAGCCATTTTAAGCTTACTACCTGGATTAGCTCTACGGTAAGAAGCCACACCTTTTCTGTTTAACCCACCTTTTGGATCTTTACCTTCTTTTCGTGTCCACGCAGGAGTTTTACCTCCCTTCTTCATTTCTTTATGTTCACACTTGCAAATTTTCATTAGAATGCACTCATTATTATTTCATCTACCGCATCCTGTACGTCCTCTTTACTAGCCTCTAGCTGCATCATGATGTTGGCTTGAAATCGTTTAACCTC
>TARA_R110002012_G_scaffold103196_4_pt1 | contig 12074 bp, 20 predicted proteins | sample TARA_R110002012 | Tara Oceans TARA_R110002012 (sample SAMEA4396515) | marine metagenome | biome: Westerlies Biome; feature: [DCM] deep chlorophyll maximum layer (ENVO:01000326); material: water (ENVO:00002006), including particulate matter (ENVO:01000060) such as... | depth 40 m
TTTTTAAAATTTTTAAAAAAGCCTGAAGGTGTTATGCATCTCGCAAGTTTTTTCCAAAATGTGTTATGCATCTCGCAAGTTTTTTCCAAAATGTGTTTTGATTTTGGGAAGTTTTATGATAAAATATGATAATATAAAGGAGAAACATGATAGTTCAAAGCACATGTGTTAATCACACTACAATTGACGGAGAGTATGATATCTCTGTAATTGAAACAGAAAGAGGTGTTTACAGCGCTTTTTGTAACAGAGAAGGGTACCCACCAAGATATCTTTTCAAAGTTAAAAATATTAAAGTAGATAATCGTTACGTAAATAACTTTGAGGAGATGCAAAAAGATAGGACGAAAACGGTTGTTGATTTAGCAAAGAACTTTTTAGAAAAAGAAAAATATAAGAAGTATAACAACTATCAGTTGTCGGAGCAGATATGACTAATTCTACTGAGGAGTATTGGGTTGATCAACATAGTAAAAGAAAAAAGCAAATTATATCTCAACTTGAAAAATATATTAAGGTTAGAAATGTTTCTAAAATTGATATAGTAAACATGAGATTTGATCACGAGATCAAAAGACTCAGAGAAGAATTAAATACTGTAAATCAATTACTGGATGTTATTTAATCTAAATAGGGGGTATAAACTCCCTATTTTAAGTATATTATTTTCAAATTAAATATTATATAAATAACAAATTATCTATGAAAGGATTAGAAATGACTGAAAAACAACAAAAAAAATGGGTGTCACAAATAATATCAAAGGATACTCGAGTAATTTTAGAAAGAATTTGTAAGGATACCTTAAGAACAAAACCTACTCAATTACACATAATTGTAAAAGAATATTATGATAAATTACCAAAAGTTTAGTATAAATTATTAACAATTTATGATAAATATTAACTATGTTGGAGATAATAAAAGATCATCCACACTTCTTTGAGAAGACTGTATATAGAGTCGAATACGTTGACGTACCTGACGAAGAAGAAAATATTGTTCACAAAGTGTTGGTAGAGTTTACTGACGGATCAGAGAAGCTTTATGATTTTAATTTTTGGAAGCAAATAGTTACAAAAGGAAAAGAAATTCTGGAGAGAAGGAGAAGTTAATCTCCCATACTCGGTCCATGTGGTATTTTATGCCACCATTCATCGTTTTTAGTGTCTTCTTCTTTGTATTCTTTGTAAGCACTCTTTTGAGCTATTACGTCTTGTAGGTAGGCTATAATAAGTTTGTTTTCTTGTTCCTCTGTCATGTAAATCTCCATTTTTTTTAGCGTGAACTATCAGTATATCAATTTTAAGGTATAAAAAGCCACACATTTATTTTACATTTTAGTAAATAAATGGTTTGACTTTTGTGTTATGATCGTTCCATGCTTAAATTTTTCTTAATTGGATGGGCCTGCGTGTATTCAGGGACACAAGAACAGTGTATTAGAATGGGTTCTGAGGTAGTTCACGACAGTATTGAAAGCTGTCAGCAGCATTATAATCTTATATTAGAAGAAGTTGCAAAAGTAGATAGTGTTGAAATAAAACTATCCTGTGTGAGTTCAGGTATTATAGAAGATTATATCTTACAACTTTAGCCATTTAGCTAAATTAGATCTTATAGGGTGAACTTTCCACGAGTCGCTGTCCACTATCATTACCACAACATCCATTGAAACCTGCATTTTTGTAGGTGATCTGTATATCTCTGATCCTATTTTTCTTTTTTGAGTCCTAGTTTTTCTAAGAGATCTAGTCTTAACATCAATTCTAAAGGTTTCGTTGTCAGGTGATATAGCAACAAGATCAATGAGTCCGTTGGGGGCTACGTTACTGAAAACAAGAAAGCCTAAGTCTAATAAAATCTCAGTTGCCCTAAGCTCGGAGATAACTCCCTTTACATGTTTTTCATTTAAAAAACTAGTCGAGTTCTTTTTTTGATTCATTAGAGTACAATTTGAGGGGTATTGTAAGCCTGTGAATTATAGAACTCTTATAAATTACAATGGTTCGACCACCTTCTTTATCTTTCCTGATCATCGAAGCCATTAGTTTTAATTCATCCTTGTTCTCTTGAAGAACCCATCCTATCTCATCACATATAGCTGTTTTTAATTTTCTCATGTCGGTGTATGTGTGCCAACCCGCTTGTTCTTCTACGGTATCCCTCCAAACAACGTACTCCAACTGATATTCCATACATGTGATTATATGGAAATATTGATTATTTTAAAGTGTTTTGGCCTGGTACTAATTTCTCAAATACCTTAAGGTTTTCAATGTTTTTACTTGTTAACCAAGTTTGTTCTTGGCTAGAATTTACAGATAAACCAGAAGCAAGAATTTTAGAGAGACATTTTTTAACTCCCTCTGAAACAGAAACCAATCCATAATCGTCCCCTAGCATTACTCCATCTGGTTTTAACTTAGGCCACCAATTTATTATATCGTCCATTACGGGTTCATATTCATGCGCCCCATCAACCATTATATAATCAACAGTTGCCTCTTCAAACTGTTCTAATATTTTAGGATCGTCAGATCTACCTTGGCATGGAATAACCATATTTCTACCAATAAAATATTTTAAATTTTCTTTGAAATCACCTGAAAAATCTTTGGGTAACTTTAAATTTGCGTGTTCTGAAGATCCCTCAAAAGTATCTACCGCATAAATCTTTACATTCTCTTTGTTAGCATTGACCAAACTAGTGGCAAGATAATGTGTTGATCTACCTAAAAAAGATCCTATCTCTACTATCTTTCCATCCTCTGGTATTTGGTCTACAATTACATCGTAACTCTCTGAGTAATTGAACCACCCTGGTATTTTAAAATAACTGTGTTTCATTTTTTCCTTTCGTTTAATTCTATTGTCTCATCATGAGACTGGGTATTAGTAAAATAATTTTTACCTAAAAGTTTATCGGCATTTTTTCTTGCTGTTTTTCTTCTATCTTCCTCATGATGGTATCTCTCTGAGGCTCTTTTGTCGGTGTATTCATAAACAGGTTTATACTTCATCTTAGTTTATTTTTTATTTCCTCAGCTAATTCCATTGCTGTTTCATGAATAGTATTGGCCATCGACCACTTTTCGTACTTATCTAAATTTTCTTGCATTTTAATCAAAGAATTAAAACATTCGCAAGCTTCTTTTAATTTTCTGTGATCTATTTTTGTTTTATCAGGATAATATATCATATTAACCACTCCTTAAATTCTTCACCAAGTATCTCACTGGCTATATTAATTTTAGAACGAAGACTTTTTATTATGTTTTCGTCTACAGTTCCCTCGCATACTAAATCTACATAAGTCACTTTATCTTCTGTTCCTATTCTATGATTTCTAGCCTCAGCCTGTTCTCTGATTTCTAGGTCGTAATCATTAGAATAAAATATCATAGTTTTAGCTATATTTAAAGTTAAGCCATATCCACCTGTCCGCGGATGACCAACCAAAAATCTCATATGATGTTCAGGATCTTTAAATTTTTTTAATATTTTGGGACGCTCTACTGAGGGAGTGTTTCCGTAAAAACCTTCCGCTGACCCCGATCCATATTTTTTGTCTAAAGTTTCAATAACTTTTCTAATATTATGGCGATAGGAACACCATATAATTACTTTACCGCCTACCTCCTCAACAGTATCCATCAACTCTTTTAATCTATTTTCAGAAAAGTCAATCAACTCTCCATCATCTGTTGTCATATATCCGCAAGCTATTTGATGAAGTCTTTTAAGTTGAGCAATCAAAGTGGCAGTTGTCAGTTGTTTTCCATCGATCTCAGCTAAAGCAATATTTTTCATCATTACATAAGCCTTGAGTTGTTTAGCAGACATCGGAACTCTTCTTTTCATATAAATTTTATCGGGCAGGTCTAATGCTTCGGCCTTAGTCACACGATAGGAAAATTGTTGTATCTTAGATGTAAGCTCTTCAAGTCTCTTATATCCTGTCACCTTGTTAAAGCTGCGTCCTCCAAAATTTAATTTTACTTGATTGCAGTATCTAGATTTAAAAGAATAGAAAGAACTAAACCCAAGAAGGTCTTCACTTAAAAAAGCACATTGACCATATAAGTCTTCAGGAGACTTAGTAATTGGTGATCCTGTCAGGATGACTCTGTACTTAGCAAAAGTTCCAATCTTAATACATCTCTTTGTTCTTTTAGCGGACATGTTTTTAATGATTGTGGACTCATCAATACACATCAATGTTTTATCTACTAAAGAAAACTTTTCCGCTACACTAGATCCAAACTTAGTTATGACTGAGTCAATGTTCATTATTAAAACTTTTAATTTATTGTCGTTTGCAAATAAAACTTTTTTTATTTCGTTTTGTTCTTTTTTAGTTTTAGCTCCCTCCCAAACATGAACGTCGTAATCAATATGATCAGATAAATGTTTTTCTAATTCTTCTTTCCAATTGTACTTAATACCATTAGGGCAAATAACTAAAAGCTGATTGACCTTCCCATTATCGAAAAAAATAGAGAGACCATCAATTAAAACTTTTGTTTTACCACAGCCCATCTCCATAAATAAAGCATACTCTGGGGAGTTCTTCTCAAACTGATTAAGCATACCAGCTAAACCAATTAGCTGATGCTCCATAGGTTTTGTTTTAAACTTGTATTTATCCAACAACATGTTAACTCTTATTCTAGAGAGAATTATTACATGAGTGAAAGTAAAAGTAAAGTCTATGTGATACAGAAAGTATTGCGTAAACAACCAGACGGCTCGTTTAGGGGGCTAGATTTTTCACAAGCAGAAAGATTTGGTGAGGTAATATTTTTATTTGATGGATATAAACAAGTCGTTATGTCCCCTCAGCCTACAATAAGAAAAATTAAACAAATACTAAAACACTTTAACGATAACGATTATTTGGTTTTAGTAGGAGATCCTGCATTAATAGGCTTGACATGTTCAGTTGCAAGCACTATATCTAATGGTAGATATAATATGTTAAAATATGATAGGATAGAAAGAGATTATTTCCCTATCAGAGTAGACATAAACGAATAGAAAGGTAAAAATGAAATTAGACTTGAGAAAAGAGAAAAGTAATTTCGAGGTTAGTGAGGTTGATCCAATTTCAAAAGCTTGTCAGGATCAATTAAACTTTGAAAAAGAAATTGAGGACTTAGAGACCTTAATTAAACAAAAAAAAGAAGCAGTACGCCAAAACGGGGAGACAATAGTCTCTTTGATGGAGGAGCGTGGTGTTAAATCAATTAAGATGTCGGACGGTCAGTCTGTAGACATCAAACCATTTTATACTGGAAGCATATCCAAAGACAATCAAGAAGAAGCTTTCGCATGGCTTAGAAATGAGGGGTATGATGACATTATAAAGAATCAAGTAATACTAAAATTTGGTAGAGCAGAAGATGATAAAGCTGATCAAATATTTAGTGACTTGGCTAGTAAAGGCTTAGACGCTGATAGAAATATTAAAGTTGAGCCTATGACTCTCAAAGCGTTCATTCGTGAACTTATTGAGAACGGCAAAGATATTCCAATGGACTTATTTGGTGTCTATGTCGGACATAAGATAAATATCAAGAAAGGTAAATAAAAATATGTCAGAGAAAAGTAAAACACAGCAAGTAGTAAAAGAAGAAAAGAAAAGCGTTGCGAAATTTGATAACACTCTTTTAAAAAAAGCAGGAGCATCTCTTAATGAAAGAGATGCAGAAGATTATCAAATACCTTATTTGAACGTAATCGTTTCCAATTCTCCACAAAGAAAAAAGACTCACGATAAATATATCGAGGGAGCAGATGAGGGAATGGTGTTCAATAGTGTAACTCAAAAGCTTTATACAGAGTTAACTGTTTTACCAGTTTACTATAGAAGAAGATATGTTGAGTGGCATTTAGATAGAGATAGAGCCAACGCTCCGATAAACACTTTTACCATTGACGAATATGAAAAAATGAAGAGAGATGGTAGGGTAGTTCGAAACGACGACAACATAGAGATTTTAGATGGTGGTGAGACCTATGTTCAAAACACCGCTGAACACTACGTGATTGTAGTGGAGGAAGACGGAAGTTGGAACCAAGCTATTATCAAAATGAAATCTACTCAGCTAAAGAAATCTAGAACATGGAATTCAATTATGGCTAATCAAAGAAGAATTGATGGAGATGAAATTTATCAACCTAAAGACTTTGCAAGAGCATATAAGCTAGGCACTAGAGCCGTACAAGGTAAAAAAGGTGACTATTATGATTGGGTGATTACTCAAGATAAATGGATTGATGAATTAAATAATTCTAATGTCGAGAAGATATTTAGTGATGCCATTAAATTTGAAAAGGCGATACATAAAGGTGAAGTATCTGGTGTAGAAGATACCTCCGATGAACAAGTTTCTCCACAAAAGGGTGGTGGAGATGCCTCGCAGGATAGTGAATCAAAAGATTTGCCGTTCTAACTTACTAGCGTAGGGCACAGCGGTTCCTACATTTATTTCTCCTCGTAACTTAGTGATGGGGACCGCTGTTTAAGATAGGGAACCAAAATGAAAGACGTATTTGTAGAAAAGTTTAAAAATATATTTACGGGTTTAGAGCGTGCTCATGGGGTTTTTGAGAAATCAAATGAACCTCAAAACGGTAAAAAGGTGGAAGCTAAAATGAAGACTGTCCACGAGCCGCTAACCACAGAAAAATATACAAAGCATTTAAAAGGCGAATATCCCGCATTAGGTATAGTACCCATTAACGACGAGAACCTATGCGTGTTTGGTGCTATTGATATTGATGTTTATCCACTAGATCACAAAGCACTTCAGAAAAAAATAAAAGAAAAAAACTTTCCATTAGTTATGTGTCTCTCTAAAAGTGGAGGAGCACACCTCTATCTTTTTATGAAAGAAAATGTTTTAGCAAAAGATATTCAATTAAAACTTAGTGAAATGGCAACAGCCATTGGCTACCCCTCAGCGGAGGTTTTTCCTAAGCAAATAGAATTATCTCAGAGAGAGGGAGAACAGAAAAGAGACACAGGTAGTTGGATTAATTTACCTTATCACGGAAGAAATAGGTACGCACTTAAGGAAGATGGATCGGGTGCAACATTAGAACAGTTTCTTGCTCTGTACGACTCTATGGTCGTCAGTGATCTGTCTGTCATCAAGACAGATTTCAAGAATGAAGTTATCAAGGACGGACCTCCTTGTTTACAAATACTAACCGAACAAGGGGTGAGCGATGGTTCCCGCAATAATGCTCTCTTCAACGTCGGCGTATTTTATAGGAAGTCTAGTCCTGATAACTTCGCAGAATTATTAGAGGAATATAATAGAGTGTATATTGCCCCTCCCCTCAAAGCAGACGAAGTTATTTCTGTTATCAGACAAATAAGTCAGAGTGATAATGAGGGTGCACCAAAATATATGTATAGATGTACTCAACCACCCATTGAGTCTCTCTGTAATAAGCGTTTATGTAAGAAGAGAAAATTTGGTGTAGGTGGAGATAACGACAGGGAACACCCTGTATACTCTGATTTAAAAGTTTATAAATCTGATCCTCCTAGGTATTTTCTTAATGTTGATGACAGAAGAGTTGAGATATCAAACACGGAAGACTTAATGAATCATCGTAAAATTATTCAAGCATGCTTGGAGCAGATAAACTCTGGAATTATGAACATGAGCGCCGCTGAATGGAATAGAACATACTCTGAGTTATTTGAAAATATATCAATTGACTACCCTCCCGAGGAAGTCACAAAAAAAGGTGAGTTCAAAGAGTTATTAGAAGAGTTTTGTTTACATCAAGGAGAAGCGTTAAGCTTTGATGATATTTTTTTAGGTAAGTCTTATAATGAAGATGGTTATACCTACTTTGCCTTAAAGGATTTAATGGATCATTTAAAAAGAAATGATTTTAAAGAAGCAAGACCGTGGGTGACAGTAAGACTAAGGGAGGAGTACAATGCCGAGGACCTTATTAAAACTGTTAAAAACATAAGAATTAGGCTTTGGAAAATAGAGGAGTTATCTGTGGATGAACCAGAGTTAGATATTCCTAATATGGAAAAAGATGAGAAAGACGAGGAGATACCATTTTGAGTAAACCCATTGTTGTCATCGGACCGCCAGGCACGGGCAAAACAACTTTTATCTTAAATAAGATAGAAGAGTATATTGCTGAGGGATACTCTATTGATGAGATTGGTTTCTTTTCTTTCTCAAACAAAGCGGTAGACGAAGCTAAACAGAGAGCCAGTGAAAAATTTAAAATACCCGCCTCTCAACTGGAAAGCTTTTCAACACTTCACTCTTATGCTCTACGTCAGTTGGGTTTAAGTCGTGACTATATAATGAGTAAAAATGATTGGAGAAATGTAGAAAATGTACTTCGGATTAAAATTAATGTTAATAATGATGACGATAGTTTTTACAATAACTACGACGACAAATACATTCAGTTAATAGAAAAAGCAAAGAGAAGAGATATTAGTTTAAGGGATTGTTGGACAACTTTTGCAAAGGATATTATTTATCATAAATTGGAATACATATCTAAAGGACTAAAAGAATATAAGAAAAAAGGTTATGAAAAATTTACAGACGGAGTGACAGGTTCCTTTGTAAAAGACTCTGGCCCTAAAATGGACTTTACGGATTTGATTACAAATTATGTTATTCAAGATAAAGTAAAACCTTTCCGTGTTGTTTTCTTTGACGAGTCGCAAGATATGTCTACTATTCAATGGAAAATGGCAGAAATGATATGGAAAGCTTCTGAAGTTTCTTATATTGCAATGGATCCGAATCAAGCTATTTATACCTGGGCTGATGCTGATGTTTCAAAAGCTATTGAAGTAAAGACAAATGCAGAAGAGACTGTTGTTTTAAATCAATCAAAGAGAGTACCAAGAAAGATTTGGGAAATTGTTAATCGTGTTGAAGAGCAGATTATTACTTACAACGACATAGAATGGAAACCTGCTGAAAGAGATGGAAGCGTAGAATTTATAAAAGGTATTTATCACACTAATATGTCTGATGGCAGTTGGTTGGTTATGGGTAGAACAAGAACAATTAGAGAGGATTTGGAAGAAGTATTACGTAAAAAGAATGTATTTTTTCGTGTTAAAATGCGTGATAATAAGTATCGTTATTCTGTGAAAGCTCAAGAGAGAAATGCTATCTTAACTTGGAAAGAGTTAATGAGAAGTGAAACAAATGAAGTTCCCATAAAGATGGTGGATAACCTCTATAAAAGTATAGGAAAAGAGTTTGTCACTAGGGGATATAAAAAAGTAGTTGCAGAACAAAAGAAAGCATTTCCTAGTAAAAAAGTTTGTTTCAAAGAACTTAAAGAAAACTATGGATTAGTCGCTAATTTTGGAATTTCATGGGTAGAAGTTATGACTACTCTAAATACTGAAACAAGAGCATACTTGGAAAACCTAGAGTCAAGGGGTGAGGACATAGGTAGAGAACCAAGAATTACATTGTCAACAATTCATCAGCAAAAAGGTGGTGAAGCAGACAATGTTATTGTTTCCTTAGATATAGGTAAAATGGCTTACGAAGACTATCGTACCAGTCCTATAAGTGAGCATCGTTTATTTTATGTTGCTTTTTCTAGAGCGAGACACAATCTATTTATTGTCTTACCACAGTCAAGGGAGGCTTACAGAATATGAACTTACAAGAATTAGAAGATAATGGTCTTTTGAATAATGAAATGATTAAGTGGGACGGCTTTGATGACTGCATTTTAGGGGTCGGAAGTAGATGTGGGATGCAAGATATTCTTGTTTATAGTAGACAAAAAATTGCTTACAAACTAAGAGACAGGGATGAAATGACGTTAGAAGAGGCTATAGAATATATAGACTTTAACATAGTGGGAGCATTTGTCGGGGAGGGAACTCCTATGATTTTGGAGGACTTTATATGAGTAAGCAGATAGGAATGTTTAAACCAAAGTCAGAGTGGCTACCGCCAATGGACTTTCCTGATTTAAAAGATGCAAAAAGAATAGCAATAGATTTAGAGACAAGGGACCCCAATATTACACAAAAAGGACCAGGTTGGGCTACAAATGATGGCCATATAATAGGGGTTGCAGTTGCTGTAGACGGTTGGGAGGGATATTATCCTATCAGGCATGAGACAGGTTTTAATCACTCTTCAGAAATAGTTTTTGATTGGTTAAATGAGATGTTGTCCACTGACTGCGATAAGATTGCTCACAACGCATCCTATGATTTTGGTTGGCTAGAAACTGAGGGAGTTAAATGGAGTGGTCGCATTATTGACACAATGATTGCAGCTCCTTTGATAAATGAAAACAAGTTTAGTTACGCTCTCAATTCTTTGTCTAAAGAATATTTAGACGAAAGCAAAAGTGAGTTTCTTTTAAAAGAGACAGCTGCTCAATGGGGAGTAGATCCTAAAGCGGAGATGTATAAAATTCCTGCCCAATTTGTAGGAGAGTACGCAGAAAAAGATGCTGTTCTATGTTTGAAACTGTGGGACAGGCTAAGTGTTGAGATTACTAAAAATAATCTACAAACTGTATTTGATCTAGAAACTGACCTGCTACCAGTTTTAATGAAGATGAGAAGAAAAGGTGTTAGGGTAGATTTAGATAAATTAGCAAAAGCTGAAAAAGATTTAATTAAAAGAGAAAATAAACTACTTAATTTTGTTCACAAAGAGACAGGTGGTAAGGTAGATATCTGGGCGGCTAGATCTATATCTGCTATATTTGATATATGTAAAATAGATTATCCTAAAACAGATAAAGGTAATCCTAGTTTTACAAAAAGTTTTTTAGAAAATCATCCTCATCCTGTGCCCAAGGCGATAGTTCAAGCTAGGGAATACAACAAAGCGCGGACCACTTTCCTTCATACGATAGAAAAATATAACTATAAAGGAAGAATACATGCCAATATAAACCAATTAAGAACTGAAAATGGTGGAACAGTGACAGGAAGATTTAGTTATTCTAACCCTAACCTTCAACAGATACCTGCCAGAGATGGCAAAGAGGCGGATATAAAAATAGGAACAATGATTAGAGGATTGTTTTTACCCGAAGAGGGGGAGAAGTGGGGATCTTTTGATTACTCCCAGCAAGAACCACGATTAGTGGTGCATTATGCTGATTTTATAGGGTTAGACGGATCAGAAAAGCTTGTAGGAGCCTATAGAAGCGATAAAAACACTGACTTTCATACAATCATGGCTGAGATAGGTAAAATCGAACGTAAGAGCGCTAAAACCATAAATTTGGGGTTATTTTATGGAATGGGTGTTGGAAAACTTGCTGATCAGCTTGGAATTGACCCTGAGGACGCAAAGAGAATAATTAGTGAATATAACACTCGTGTGCCTTTTGTAAGAAAGCTTGCTGATAGAGTTTCTGATCACGCTTCTAAAACGGGGAAGATAAAAACATTTTTAGGAAGGCAATGTCATTTTGATTTATGGGAACCTAAAGCTTTTGGAGCACACAAAGCTTACCCTCTTGAAAGGGCTAAAGAGGAACACGGGATTAATACTCCCTTAAAAAGAGCGGGAACTTATAAATCTTTAAATAGACTGATACAGGGAAGCGCCGCTGATCAAACAAAAAAAGCAATGGTAGAATTATATAAGGAGGGAATCGTGCCGATGATACAGATACATGATGAACTAGCTATTAGTTTTGATGGTAGTGAAGAAAAGAAGAAAAATATTATAAATCATATGGAAAACGCGATTGAGTTAAGTATTCCTTCAAAGGTAGATGTTGCTATAGGTGATAGTTGGGGGGAGGCAAAATGAGAATAATGTATCAAAATGGTGAGCTATTGTTGAGTCTTACAAGAGACGAAATAGATCATGTTAGTGAGAACAAAGGAACACCTGTTAAAATGGATATTAAAATGCTGAAGGTTCTTCATGAGGACATATCAAAAGCTGTTTTAAGTCATTGGTCTAATGTTGAGGTATGGGAAGCGATAGAGGAACACCTGGAGTCTAATAAGAACAAATCTAAAAGTAAAAAATAAGTGTATGTTCTCTAGTCCATAGGAG
>TARA_R110002012_G_scaffold56912_2_pt1 | contig 12071 bp, 19 predicted proteins | sample TARA_R110002012 | Tara Oceans TARA_R110002012 (sample SAMEA4396515) | marine metagenome | biome: Westerlies Biome; feature: [DCM] deep chlorophyll maximum layer (ENVO:01000326); material: water (ENVO:00002006), including particulate matter (ENVO:01000060) such as... | depth 40 m
ATTTTGGTTTGCAAACTGGAGATCTTGCAGACTTTGCTGGTATTGCAGGTCCTATAACTGGAGCAATAACTTTTATGTTGCCACAAGCTAGAGTCATAAAAGGTCTTACATCTTTATTTGGCGGCAGAGATCGTATAGCTAGAATGTTTGCAGCTGGTACTGGTTCAGCCGTAGGTAAAGCAGGAGAAGAAGCTTTAGATTATCAAGAGGGTTTTCAATTACAAGAAAGAGATGAACTCAAAGATTTATTTGGTGGTGAGTTTTTATTTGGATCTGTTGGTCAAGGTATAGGAGAACTTTTTGGTTTAGGTTATAAATTATTTTTAGGTAGAAATGCACCAACTTCTGATTTAAGGCTAAACAGACAAATGGCTTTAGGTAGATCTGCTTCAGATATACTTAAATTAGATGCACAACTAGGCAAAGAGGCAACAGAAAGACAAATAGCAAAAGCCGTAAGAGATGGTAAAGTAGCAAAGTTTGATTTTAAAGGTATAGCATCACAAGCAACTTTAGGAGCTAAATTACCTGGTAGGTTACAAGACATTTCTGAACAGGTATTAGGCAACACAAGAGATAAAGAAACCGCAGCATATCTTAGAGCTGAAATAGATAATTTACTTGAAGGGATTGGTGGCGAGAATGCGTTACTGCAAAAATCTATATCTGATGCAACCAAAGGTAGTCTAGACGAACAAGTACAAGCCAGCTTACAGGCCCTAAGATTAAAAGAGCAAACGGTCACACAACAACTACGTAAGCTCTTAGATGATGTAGTGGATGATGCTATAGAGGTTGGTAATTACGCTGATGCACCTGGTAGAGGAGCTTTAGGTCAAATACTTCAAGACAATCTAGGTAGAGCTAGACGAGAAGTTATGATTGATTTAGGCACAAAATACAGAGCAGTTGACGGTATGTTTAGGCAACTTACTTCAACTGAGGGCAAATCAGGGGTAGAGTTATTAAAAGCACAAACTTTAGATAGGGTAATTAGAGACACCATAAAGAAAAATGTAGACGATTCTATTGGGTTAATCAAACAACATAAAGAAGCTGATTATTTTTGGGGTGTTAATAACCGAGATGAGTTAGACGGCGGTATTGTTAGTAAAATAGAACAAGCCTTATCAAAACTTGCAGATGATGTTGCAGATGACTCCATTCCTATAAATCTTTCTCATATTAGAAATGCTTATTCTAAACTGAATACTATTTCTAGAGACACACTTGAAGCAAGTCCAGAAAGAAAAGTCATTATAGAAATCATGCGTAAGCTTGATGACTCTAGAGTTAAACAAAATGGTGAGATATTTATACCCGGTCAACCAGACAGTATCCTTACTCAACTAGAAATAGAAGGTGTAAAGGAGTTTAACGTAGCATTAGCACAAAATATTAAACTAGCTGGCTTGGGTGATGACGTTATAGAGTTAGAAAGTCAAGCAGTAAGGGAAGTAAATAACGCAATAAAACAATTAAGAGAGGCTAATAAAATTGCAGCAGAAAGGATGGCACCTTTTGATAGATTGCAAATTAAAAAAATTATATCCAATTCACAAAAGGGTGCATTTGATGCTGATGAGGTTTATAAAAAAGTTATTTTAAACGGAGAGAAAGGAGATTTAGATGATATATTTAAAGCTCTTAGAGATTATGACAACTATATGGTTCAAGCAGGTAAACCTGCAACCGCAGAAAGAACTTTAAAATCACAAATTAAAAAAAGATTGTTTGCTGATGCGTTTAGGGAATCAACAGATGTTGTGGATGAATCAATAAACTTTACTACGTTTGCTAAAGAAATTAAAAGGTTTGAAAGAGATTATCCTGGTAAGTTGGATCTTTTATTTACTGATTCAGCTACCGGCAAAAATACAGCTAAACTTGTTAGAGATACAATAGAACAAATAAATAAAATAAGCCCAAGATTAAAACCTCAAGATATGAAAAACTTGGTTAATGATTTTACAACCAACATTAAAGGTTTGAGTGCAAGTGACCAGGGCCTTGCTTTTGTTCAAGGCATGAAGCAGTTGGCTAAAAAATCGGAAAATAGATTAAAACTTGAAGCCAATAGAGCTATCTCAGATCTACCTCTGAAAGGGATAGATGAAACGGTTAATATAATATTTAGGCCAAATGCAAATGCCAACATAAAGATCTTAAAAGAAACCGTAAGTGATGAAGTATTTATCAGCATACAGCAAGCAAGTATGCAAAAACTTCTATCTAAAGCTATAGATCTAAATGGCAAAGGAAGAATTACAGATTTATTTAAAGCTGGCAATTTAAAAACAGCTTTAGAATCTTATGGTGATGAAACTTTAGAGGCTATGTTTGGCAAAGAACTTACTCAAGGATTAAAAAACTTCCAAAGACAAATTGACGTTTTAACAAAACAAGAATCAGGACGAGGCGGAGCTACTGGTGGATTGGTTGCTGCTGGTATTGGTGCAAGTTTAGCTTTAAATCCTATTGCAGTACTGCCTACTGTTTTATCTTTAGCGGTTGCTAGAAAATTGTTTGCATCACCAGGTTTTGTTTCGCTAGTAGCTAAAACAGACAAAGGATCTATTTTAACTGTATTAGACATGACTGAGCAGGCATTAAGACAAACTCTGGTAAGAGAATTAGGAATGGGAGCTGAACAAGCAGGAGAAGCTGCAAGCGGCATTATGGGAGGAGCTTATGATGCAGCAGGCATAGAAGAGTTATTAGGACCTGTTAAAGATTTAATAAAAAGTACGGTATCTGGTGTTGAAGATTTAGAGCAAGAGGCACGACAATCTTTGAGAAGTACTCAGGTTACCCCACCCACTCCAGCAAACATACCTTTACCGGATGTTGCGACAACTGAAATGCCAAATTTAGATCCTTTGTCTCAAGATAGATTGGCTTTAGATGAGCAACTATTTGGTAGGCCTTCTAGACTGGGTTAAAAACCTATTTCGTTACGGTCCATTCCTAAAGGCTTATCTGATAAGCATACCCAATCTTCTAGCGGTATATGTATGTAAGGCTCGTTGTCTTCATCGTAGGTAGGATTATCACTTACGTTCATTCTTACATCATAAACAAAATCTTTCTTCCATTCGTGCATGTAGATTCCGTCTGTCATAGCATAAACAATAATGAACGGTACTCCGGTTGCTAATGTAAAAGAAGATCCCCTTCTAAATTTATTTGTAGAAATTATTAAAGTGTCGTACTTATCAAAAGTAAAGGTGCGACATTTAACTTCGCACCAATAATTTTTTTTTGCTGACTCAATCCAATAGTCTAATGAATAACTTGTCGGCAGCTTATGGCAACTAACTCCCCAAAGTCCTTCTAAAAATCCCGCTACTCTTTCTTCTCTTTTCTGATCGTCTCTTGATTCTAATGATGGTGTCTTCATGTTACTCCTCAAAAAATTTGGAATCTACGGCAATCAACCTCTTAGTTGGCCTACCTTTACCTCCGACTTTAATTTCAATCTCTTGGATCTCTCCAGCATTCTTTAACCGTTCTATAATCTCTTTAACTTCGTATGACTTCATACTTCTAAATAGCTCATGTCTATCCACTTCTCTTTTAGATATACCCTCCCCATTTCTAGATCTAATAAAAGACAAGACTTGTTTGATTTTAGATTCTGTCGCAGAACTGGCAACCTTATCTCTGCAAGATTCAATAAACATAAGGTCATAGTATCTAATGTAATCTATCGCCCATTTAGTTACGTCTGCGGTTATTTTTTTTGAATCAGCACTACAAGCTAAAGTACAGAGCAAAGACAATCTCATAGCTTTTTCTCTAGATCTACTGAGTAAAGGCTCTAAGTTATCTTTCTCTAATATATCTTGTCGTTTAATTATCTCTCTAGCAAAGTCTTGCAATAATTCTTCTGACTGTTTATCAAACTCCAAAATAGTTTGATTTACATCTAATTCTGCATTATCTCTGCCCGCATCAGATAAATTGTTTTTTAGTCTACGCACATAGTTAACCCAATTAACTATACTCATAGGCGGTTCTTTGTATCTTTTTAGATCTCCAACCCTTCTGGGTTCATTAGATTCAACCACAACAAAACGATTAAGAAAACCGTCTGCTATTCTTCCGCTGTTTAAAGCGCCATAGAAGTTCTTAGGTACAGACAATCCAACTAATGTAATAGCTGGTTTATAGGTAACTCTGTTCATCATTCTTTCTTTAAACTCTTCTTGTACTGACATAAGAGAATAATTGTCTGGTCGTAGTGTCCCATGACACCTTCCCCAAGCTTCCATAAGCGTTTGTATTCCATCTTCTTTGTTTGTGTTTCCTGCGTTACTTATAGCTTCTAATCGTTTACCAAACTCATCCATAATAGTTATTTGAGTTGGTCTAATTTTAAGAACAGAATGAACAGCACCACTTGATGTATATCCATCACCTACTACTAATTTTTCTTGATCTGAAGCATTTAGTACAGATTCAATAAATGTTTTGATGTTTTCTTTACCCTGTCCTGATTTAGCAACACCCATAAAGTACATGCTAGAAAAATTGTTCATGTTAGTTCTATACAACCTCCCACAGGTAACACTTGCTAATGCCAAAGCACCTACAAGAGATAGTTCTGGTTGTGGTACTTGCGCTATATCTTCACAAAAATCGAACATATTTTTAAGCAGGCCAGGTGGTGAGAATAAATCTTTTGGTCTTGTAATGCTTTCAGTTGATTGTATAAATAATGGGGCTATTTGATTTTTACGGTCATGTGTCCTTTTTACATTATCAGCAACTGAATCAATTTCTTGTTGAGGTAATGGTGGGTTATTGTTTTTATTCCAATTCTGTAAAAATACCCGCACAAAGTCTATATTTACATTTTTAGATATAAGGTATCCAGCAATTCTTGCTGCTCCATCATTTCTAGATCCCTCTAAAACTCCGTCTAAAGAAAAAGGAGCCGTTTGTTTACTGCTTTCAACTTTAGGAACACCTGTTATCTGTAAGTATTCTTTTTCAGTAAAGTCTGGTAAATCAGCACAGTCATGTATCTTCCAATCTGTAAACATAACAGGCTTATAAACTTGACCATTAGCATGACGGTTGTATGGTGCAATAATAAGACCACCTACACCTCTAATGTCTATTAATCTTTCTATAGGAGTTGTATTGGTCCTTCTAGTCGCAAAGGTAGTATAGTTTTCTGGATTGTTGTAATAGTAATGCATTCCCTTGCCAGTTATTACTTTGTAAGGACAAGCGGGCAGGTTTTTTTCTACCCAATCCATAGCTTCAGGTGAATCTGCGTCTACTACAACAAACTTACCGCAGATCAAAGCTACCTGTAAATTGTCCCTATCTTTAAACCAAGACTCTACAAGCTCTCTTGGAGGTCTTGTTTCCTTGTATTGCTCCCAGCCTTTTAAAAATGGTGGTGGTTTTTTATTAGATCTTTGTAAAGGTACTACATTATATCCATCATCAAAATAAGCCAAAGCAATATCCAAGGATGAGTCATCCTCGGTAATATTGAGTTGGAACATCCTACTCTTTGTCTTCTAAAATATCAGATATGTGACCGTATATAGATTCAAAGTCTAACCTTCCCTCTGTTGCTCTAATAATTTGTTTGGCTTGCGCTATAGACGGTTGCCTGTATCCATATCTCCAGGACTTGCAAGTAGCTTCAGAACAGCCAAAGTCTTCTGCTGCCTTTTTATGTCCTAAAAATTTTATGTAACCAGATAATGAATACGGCTCTATTTTTCTCTCTTTGTGATTTGGTTCTACGCCCATAGTACTTAACTCCTTTAATTTTTTTGTTGCAATAGCTTTAGATCTAAAATAGTAATTTGCTATCCAAGTTGTGTCGTTTTCTTTTTTCATATACATCTCCTAAATATTATGATTTACATATTGTAATTTTTTAAGTTATAATAATCAAGTTCATTTCAAACAAACCGTAGGAGGGTAAAAATATGAGCTTGAAAGATAAGATAAAAACACCAGATAAAATGGTGGATCAACAAGGAGCAAAGCTATTAATTTATGGCCAAGCTGGATCTGGGAAAACATACGCAACACAAAGTATGCCAGGTAAAGTTTTAGTCATAAGTGCAGAAGCTGGTTTGCTTTCTATTAAAGATGCGTCTAACGTGTCTGCTATTGAGGTTAAAGGGTATGATGATCTAAGAGAGGTTTATGCAGCTCTTAAATCTGGCGAATTAGCCTATGATAGCGTGTGTTTAGACTCTGTATCAGAGATCAGCGAGATTCTTTTGGTACATGAGAAAAACAGAAATAAAGACGGGAGAATGGCTTACCAAAATGTAAGTGAGGCAGTCACCAGTCTAATGAGATCATTCAGGGATTTAGATATGCATGTGTTATTTCTTTGCAAAGAAGGTAAAGAAAATAATGATGGTGTATTTTTCTTTGGTCCCAAAATGGCAAGTAGACCTTTAGGAGATGCAATTACGTATTTCTTTGACGAGGTTTTGGCCCTACGCATTGTTGACGATCAAGATGATGAAGGCAACGTAATAGCGGCAAGGTGGTTACAAACAAGGATTGGTCAAGGCTACACAGCCAAAGACCGTAGCGGTAAGCTAGAAGCCTTTGAGGAACCAAATTTAACTGCCCTGATTCAAAAATTAGGGTTTTCTGTAAATATTGAAAATAAGGAGAGTAAATAATGTCAGATTTTAATGACGTTGATTTTTTCGAGAACGCGGAGCAAATGGAATCAAAAGGTCCTGAAGTTGCTCCGACTGGTGAATACGAGGCAAAGATTATTGCTGCTGAGAAATATAAATCTAACAGCGGTAATTGGACTCAGAAGATAACATTTCAAATTGATGGCGGTAACTACCGAGATCATAACGAATGGTATAACTTGTGGTCTGCTAATGAAAAATCAAAAGGCATAGCAAGCGAGATATTTAGTAGACTTGCTATTACTTGTGGTTTTAAAAAGTTACCGGATTTTGCTAAAGACTTTATAGGTAAAACACTTAAAGTTGGTCTTAGGCAATATGAAGATAACTGGAATAACAACGAGGGGGAAGCTGTAACTTCTCTGAAGACTAAAATCATTAAGATGGAACCTTCAGAAATGAAACCTGCTGTTCAAGGAGATAAACCTCCGTTCTAAGTAGCACCAAAGAAAAAGGGGCTTTATGCCCCTTTTTTTTGTCCTGGTGGTTTCTTTAAATATTCTTTAATCGCTCAATAGCCCAGTTAAGATAAACAACGGCCTTCTCCAGATCCTGGATGTTAGATCCTTTTAAATCTTCTCTCCAGATGTACTTAACTGCGTTGCCCTTACAGAAGCCTTTAAATTCATCAGCCGTAAGCATAGATCTCATAGCATCTATATACTCTATCTCACCCTTGGTGTAGTGAGGTGGTTGGTTTACTAGATCTTTACTCATGTTTCCTCCTGTTCTAATCTGTTTATTTCTTCTGTAACTTTAGTTGTCCATTCGTTTACCAAAACAAAGTTGTGTGGATTAAGACGTTTTCTTTTTTTGTCTACAAACTCTCTTATTGCTCTGTCACTTACCCCGTTGCCTATATATTTAGCAATTGATACAGCACTAAATCCATATTCTTTTAAAAGTTTTTCTAAATCTTGTCTAAGCGTGATGCACCTGATTTCTTCTATATTATTAAGATTCATGTTTCCTCTAATGATTGATCTTTCATTCGCCCCATCCTTTTAGATCTACATTAACGATACTGGGTGAGTTGTATATCGTAGCTTCTTTACCGTCTAATACTGCGTTGTATTCTCCCAGCAAATGCTCAAGCTTTAACCAGCCAGCAGTCATATCATCGTGATTCATTTTAAAGACTTTGCTTGCAAACGGTTTCTTCTTCTCTTGTGCCACAAATAAAAAATCAACTACGTTAAACCCAGCTCTTTCATAACCACGTTTGTACCAAGCGGCTTGTAAATCGTACTGATATTTTCTAATGGATGATGTGAATCCTCTAACAGAACAATCAACGGTAGTCTTGTAATCCACCAGGATTATTGATTTAGGATCGCTAGAAGCATCTAAAGGGTATCTAAGCACATCTGATTTAACTTTAAGCAATAGATCCTTTTCCCACCAAAAGATTGCTCTTTCAAATGGGGAGTTAAATACTTCTGGGTATTCTCCTTTGCTTGCCGATAGATGTTTGACTCCTTCCGGTATCAAGGCTTCCTTCATGCCGTATATAGTTTGTTTATCTTTAGAAGTAATGACGGTTAGGCCCCTGTCTTCATATTCTTTCTTTAGCTCTTTATTGGCATTGGTGTACGGAGATCCGGTTAGGCAAACCACATCATTAACAAAGGCTTCTTCGCCCTCAACAATAAGTGAATGACTTGCGGTTCCGAACTTCATAGCTGGAGTTGTATCGTTGTCTTCCTCAAAAGCATGAAGCTGGCTCTGACCAAATCTTCTAATGTTTGATGATGATACTCCTGGTACTTGGTGATAGAAGTTGTGTTCCATATCTGGAAAGTATATTGCGTCCCCTAGAACTACATGCTCTTCTTTTTCTAAAATTTCGGGTAATTTATTCATGATGCCTCCTCTAATTTATCAAGTGCATTAGTAAGCTCTTGAACACATCGAGTAAGCTCAGATATGTTTGTTTGTAGATTAAACAAAGTATAATTTAGTTTATCCTTTGTAAGTTCTCGTTCTACACGATTGTTTAAGTTATCAGTAGATGTCTCAATAATAGCATCTATTTCTTTTCTTATATTCATAGTACTCTCCTAAAGTAAATGTTAATTAAATATGTAAATTGCATTTTATAAGATAATCTTTATAATGTCTACACTTAGTAATTTAGGAGGTTACAAATGGAAGCAAAAGAAGATAAGTATATAGAGATGGATAAAGACATTACAATTAAGTGTCCTGGTCATGGTAGTTTTTTAGCTACTCCAGACGAACACTTAAAAGGTTACGGATGTCCTAACTGTATTCATGAAGACATAATAAAGGCCGTTAAAGAATGGAATGTGTATTTAGATTATTGCATAGAGCATGAATCTAATGCATACGACAACGAAACTTCTATTCAAGCTGATAGCTATTCACAAGTAATACATGAGATGTATGGCAAGACCAAGAAGCTACTTGATGAGTTTCAAGAAATAAGAGGTAAAAATATAGATAATGTATTAAAAAACTAAGGTATAGTTATTTAATGACATTAAAAGTAGTTCCCATACAAAGCAAAATGACTAAGCCTTCTCTATCAGAGGTGGTTAAAAGATTAGAAAATGTTTTTAATAACTTTACCCTTCGTGGTGAGGATAAATTAAACATCGTGATTGCTTCTTTAAGTTTCTGCGTTTGGAGTCTACAGAAGATTCTTGATAATGATGAAGAGATGATGGTTATGCTTGATGAGGTTATAGATCAGTATGTAGATGTTCCAGAAGATGAGTCTTATGTGGAATTATTTACTCCAGATAATGATTAGTCTATTATTGTCATATTATTGTCATAAATGCATGACATCAAAAAGCCTGTAAGTATGCGGGTTTGAAGATTATTTTATTTTTTTCATTTTTGTCACAGGAAAGAAAGAAATATAGATAATAATATAAGAATATCTTGACTACCTATTTCGTAGTAAGGTATCCTCTCCATACACTTTAGGGTAAAGTGGGGGTATGTATTACATATACACTCTGACTCTAAACTGCTAAATATATATGGGATATAGAAAAAACAAATTAGAATACGAACCCATCCTCGCTCCTGAAGAAGAAACTCCTATTGAATTTGCTAATCTAGACAACTCCCTCAACAGAAGGCAAAGAAACTTTATTTGGCAAGCCGTAAACAATCCTCGGCTATCTCTTGTAGAATGCGCTCATAAGGCTGGCTACAAAGACGCTAGGCAGTCTGCAAATAAACTCATGAACCATCCTACTATTCGTAAAGAGTATAACTATCTTATGAATGAGGCTAAGAAGAAGTATGAGTTGAATTATGATCGGGCTGTCCAAGATCTTTATGATATTCGGGACAAGGCTTTAGAGGCCGGATCCTTTAATGCTGCAATATCGGCTCAAAACAGTTTGCTTAAAGTCGGGGGCCTGGTTGTAGACAGGAAGGAAGTTATGTTCGGGAAAGTAGATCAAATGAGTCGGGAAGAGGTAGAGAAACGCCTGGAACAATTGATGGGGAGTATTGCGGTAGCTAATAAAACTGACGGTCTTTTAGATCCAGGCGAACTGGAAGATGAAGCAGATAGTTTGGAAGCGTTAGAAGGTGAGGACTTACAGACGGCAAGCCCTAAAGATTTGGAAAGCGAGGATTAGTTCTGGTTAGGTCTGTCCAGTATGTATATCAGGATATAAAGGAATATGGCTATACCTAGTAATAAACTCATGGGGTTGTGGCACTCACTAGATACATACTTTTAGGAGAGTAAGGAAGATATTTCATTAAATCCAACAAGTACCACTCCTGCATAATAGCGACAATACAGTTATTAAGCAACTTAGCTCGTTTCCTGTAGTTTCTTTTTGTTGTAATTGTCTAACATCATCTTCCATTTTTTAGGCTTCCTGCGTTTTCTAACGCACCCGTTAGATTCATCAGGTAGTTCTTCTTTCCACTTGGTTTCTGTTTTTTTAAGATTCATCATCTTTCTCCTTTTATTTGCCAATCTTCAATTCTTATCCAAATTGCCCTGCCTAAATAATACGGTAAATAAAATAAAACTATTAATATAAATAGGGCCATAAATAATATTGCTATAGTTATGTAAAAGAATATATCCTGGACGAATTTAAATCTGTTCATTGTCGGACTCCTTTAAATATCTAACATCATAGTTAGCTACAAATCCGTCTTTACCAAATTTATAATAGTGTCTAGTAATCCCTCTAGTTCTAAAATAAGGAATCGCATTAAGTTTGTTGTAAGCTGATTGAGGATTAGAAGCATCTACTTCTACCTTATATCCGTCTTTAGTTATAAAAGCATAATTATCCATTGTCGGACTCCTTAACAGTTAATACAAAATCACCTATATAGATTTCGTTTTTATCGCAATCAAACCAACACTCCTCTTTTATCGTAGAAAAGTCTGTTGGCTTGTATTGGGTATTTTTCATCAGATTGTCGTATACGTCCGTTATAAAATCTCTTTTACTCATCATTGTCGGACTCCTTGTTAGAGATTTCATTCCATTCATCATCATAATATTCTGTTACAACATCTTCTTTTTCATAGGGTTGTCTTGTTTCTATTCTTACAACATCATCATTCAAGGGTTCTAGTTCAGCATCAACTCCACTCATAAGAATATCTATTGCAGTTTTTATATCTTCTGCTTCAACTTCAAATTTTGCGTAATGTGTTTCTACCATATTAATTGTTAATTTACTCATTTATCTATTCTCTTTAGTAAACTTCTAATCTTTTTCTTTTCTAAGTGATCTATATCAAAATCATAAGCGGTAAATTCATAACCTCTTGGTGTGGTTTTATATGGCTTAGGTATGTCACCTGTTTTGTATGCGTATGCAGATAACAATAGATACCAAATTAAAGATTGGTCATCTTCATGTAGTTGGTCTAATATTTTTCTTGCGCTAGGTCTTGGGATTGTACTCACTTGTTTACCTCCTCGTTTAAATGTTTTGCAACATCTTCCATAATCATTATTAAAGTTTGATCTTCAAGAACAGACGCAGTTAAAGTTTTAATTTGCGTATCTTCTATATCAGTATCAAGCACATTAATTTGTATATCTAATACAAAATCTTCCATCAGCTTTTCTCCTCTGTTTTTAGATCTATTTCTAGGTCGTTGTCATAATTATTATTATGTTTTGTTATGGCTGTTTTAATGTCTCTTAATAGCCAACTAATATTACCAGCAGACTTTGATCTTTTGCTTTCTTGATGTTCCATAAATGCCACACGATCTCTAGTCTCATGATAGAGAGCTATCTTTTCTGAATGCTCTATAGGTAGGTCGTAACTGTTGCCATACACCTTACGGCTTCCCCTCCCTCTGGCTTTGAACTGATAGCGTTCTTTATTGGCTACGGACATTAGATA
>TARA_R110002012_G_scaffold72261_3_pt1 | contig 12063 bp, 16 predicted proteins | sample TARA_R110002012 | Tara Oceans TARA_R110002012 (sample SAMEA4396515) | marine metagenome | biome: Westerlies Biome; feature: [DCM] deep chlorophyll maximum layer (ENVO:01000326); material: water (ENVO:00002006), including particulate matter (ENVO:01000060) such as... | depth 40 m
TTCGCTCATAAGAAAAAAATTTTCCAATTTGTCACGATCCTCTCCAAATAACGCAAATATGGTTGTGAATGAGTTTAATATGGACACCACATCCCTTGTTAGAAGTTCCCTCAAAAAAGGAACAAATCGCTATGGGAGCAGAGAAGCTTCTCCAATATTGGGAGCGAAGAGAGGGAGCTATCGAAAGAGAGCGAGAAGATCCATATCGCTTTGGAACAGAATTACCTCATTGGAGACTCGCTGATGATCAATTAGCTGATCACAGCGAAATGCTAATTTGTGGAGGCAATCGTTCTGCAAAGACAAATTTTTGTGCGAAGCGAGTGGTTGAATGTTTAGTCAAAAACGCTGGAGCGACAATTTGGTGTTTCACGACATCCTCCCAAAACTCAATCGCTCATCAACAAGCGATTATTTATCACTACCTTCCCAAAGAGTTCAAAAAGCTTGGTCGCTCAAGAACCTATTACGTCTCATATTCAAATAAGAACGGCTTTACCTCCGGATCCTTTATACTTCCCAATAAGAGCCAATGCGTATTTCGCAACTTCCAACAAGACATCAAAACAGTTGAAGGTGGAGAATGCGGATTGGTAGATGATCCAGTTGCTGGAACCCACTCAATTGGTTGCTGGCTAGATGAAGAATATAACCTTTCATGGCTTTCTACACTTCGCTATCGCTGTCTTACGAGAGCAGATTCCAAAGGAATCCCAGCTCGCATTATCAGTAGCTTCACAACTGTCTCAGGTTGGACAAATGTAGTTAGCCAATATTTGACTGGAGCTAGAACTCTCGAAACCAAGAAGGCTGAACTTCTCAACAATGAAGAAGTTCCAGTACTTCAACATAGCATCCGCAATGCCCGAATCGTCTACTTCCACACAAAGGACAATCCTTACAACTCTTGGGAGGCTACTAAGAATCAGCTCAAAGGAGCAAATCGTGATGAGATTTTAACAAGGGCTTATGGAGTCCCGACCAAGCCAGCTAATACAGTTTTCAGAAATCTTGATGACAAGGTTATCATGAAACATAGCGAGATTCCCATAATCAAAAACCCAAAGGACAATCCATGTACCTATGTCCTTTCAATTGACCCAGCTGGGGCAAAACCTTGGTACATGATACTGGTAGGAATCTCAGCAAATGGGACTCACTATGTCATAGATGAATATCCTGACCCTTCATACGGAGCATGGGCTGATATGGAGAAAGGAACTCAGGGGCGACCTGGGGAAGCTTGCCAACCAAACGGCTATGGAATCGCTGATTACGCTGAAGTAATCAGAGAAATGACCAAGGGTCTTGAGAATGTTGATATGATTATCGACCCTCGTCTTGGATCTGCAAGCTATCAAAAGTCAGAAGGAACTTCTAACATTATAAGCGATCTCGCTGACGAAGAAATTTATGTAAATCCAGCCGAAGGCTTAGACATCGAAACTGGTCTTCAGGCAATCAATTCACTTTTAGCTTACGATACATCGAAACCCATTGGTTTCGATAATCACTCAAAGCTTATATTCAGCGACAAGTGCGGTAATACGATCCATTGCTGTTCTAACTATCAGGTAGAACACGGGCCAAAAGGAGTCTGCAAGGATGGAGTCGATTCACTCAGGTACATCGCAATAGGGAATTACAAATATTACGAAGACCACGAATTGGTCTCGACCGGAGCTGGAGGATACTAATGGCGATTATAAACAAAAAACTAGTTGATGGTATTAAAGTAGAACTCGATCATTCTGAGATTCAGTACTGCCAAATGGTTGGCAGAAACCGAAGCTTGGTTGCTCGTGGCAACAATGTAAAAGACGCTAAAATGGGCAATCAGGACGGAGCTGATGCTGATGTTTTAGGCTTTATGGGGGAATACGCTTTCGCAAAACATTTTAATTTATTCCCCGACATCGGATGGAGTCCAAGAAGTGGATCTCAAGACGGCGTCTACAAAGAAAAGCGATACGATGTTAAATCAACAAAGAACCAAACATCTCAGTTACTTTGCACATTAAAGGATAACCCTGATGTGGATTTCTATGTCTTATGCGTTGTACAAGGATCAGTTGTCGAGATCAAAGGGTGGGCTTGGAAGAGCGAATTAGTCAAAGAGGAGAATAAAGTAGATTATGGCTATGGCTGGAGCTACGGCTTGGATCAAAGATGCCTTAGTCAATTTGAGGATGTAATTAAAAAATGAAAATCTCAGGAGACAAGATTAAGGGAGTTTTAAAGCTAAAAGCTGATGGAGCCACTAACGCCAAGATCGCTAAGGATCTAGGAATAAGTAATGCCAGCGTAGGGAGAGTATTAAAGGCTGACAAAAAGCTACAGGGTGAGGAACTCAAAGCGTGGGTTTACAAATTATGTCCGAATCCAAGGATCATATTCATCCATTTTGGCGACTTCGACAATGTCTCCAAATGTGTTGTTAGGGCTAACGGCAACCACTTTTTAGATAAGCCTTTGAAAGTTAAGAAAATCGAGACATCAGATGAAGAACTATTTCGGGAGATTTGAGAGCAGAAAAGAGACCGATGAGAGGATTAAAGCCATGTTGAGATCCTTGGTCATAGAAACCTCTTTGTACTGTTGGGTATTTGATAAACCATTTCCAAGATTTACGAGAAACCAAATAGCAGACTATTGCGGATGTTCAAATGATACGATCAGAAGGATCGAAGAAAACGCTTTGAGCAAACTGAGCAACAATTCTGCAAAGTAAAATATATGGCAGAACAAGATAACGATCTTTATGAACACGAGTCGAAACCTGACATCGATTTTCTCAAAAGCGATTTTGACAGATGTAGGCATAATCTTTCCCACCATTTAGACTTAGCTGAAGAGGCTAGGGACATTCGTAGAAATGTTTGGGTAGGCAAGTCAAAGACTGGAAAGAAAGAGGATCCTGACGCATTCCCTTGGCAAGGAGCCAGCGATTTAGAACCAAATTTAGTATCACCATTGGTCGATGGAGACATCGCTCTTTTAAAATCATCAGTCAACAAGGGAAACCTGATTGCTTCACCAGTTGAATCAAATGATATAACCACCTCAGCAATCGTCACCCAGTTCATGCGATGGAGGATGTCTACGATGGACGAGCTTCCAAGAGAAGTGGGTGTTGCTGCCAATTATCTGCTTGAGCAAGGACTCTGTTTTTTAGGCGTACATTTTCGTAGGGAAGTGACTAGAGTTTTACAACCCATCACACTTCAGGAGATTACAGCCCTTTCTCCTGAGCTTGGTTCTGCCATAACCGATCCCGACATGAAGGAAGGCGTTTTGGATCTTGTTCAAAGCGCCTTCCCTAATATTTCCAAGAAGCGTGTCAGAAAAATGGTTCGTGACTTAGCCTCTAAAGGTGAAGCTGAAATTCCACAAGAAAAGGTGATCACTAACAGACCTACTATCAAAGCCTACGAGTTAGGTAGAGACCTAATTGTTGATTCAAATATTCTCGATCTAGAAAGTGCGAGAGCAATCTACACAGTTAATTATTACTCACCGGAGCAACTAAAAGAGAAAGTTGTGACTGATGGGTTTGATGCAGACTTTGTCGATGAGGTGATCACAAATACGACCGGAGACTATGATCATAAACACGATGGATATTCAGAGGCTACTATGTATGGAGATAATGCTCCTGACCATTATGATGGATTAATCCGACTGGTCGGCTGTTACCGCAAAGAGATTGATGAAGATGGAATACCAATTTGTACTTACACTTGCTTTAGCGAACAAGCGGAGGGTTTTGGTAAAACTTATACTATGTCTGCTGATGAGGGTAGGTATCCATTTGTAGCTATAACACGAGAACAGCTTTCTCGCAGATTGCTCGATAGTCGAGGTTACCCTGAAATTCTTCGCAGTTATCAGATTTGCGTTAAGAGTCTGATGGACGCACGAAAAGACCGAGAAAGTCTGTCAACTTGTCCTCCTTTAGAATATAGAATCGGGACGCGTCCTGAGAGGATCGGAGCTGGTAGTCAAATTCCAGTCAGAAGGCGCGGTGATATTGGGTACATGGAAATCCCTCCACAAAGTGGAGATAACATGGCTGTTGAAATGCAGATCCGTGAGCTGGCTGAAAAGCTTACCGGACGAGCTACCAGTCAAGCTGATGCGGTTGAGGCAAACTTGATTCGCCAGTCTTTAGTGAACAATTTCCTTCACGGCTTTTCCCAGGTCCTGAAGAAAATGTGGGCTTATGATCGTACCTATAATTCGGAGGTTTGGTACAGAGTCACACAGAACGCTCGTGGACAAAATATCATAATGGATGAAATGGCATCGGTCTACGATTTCCAGCTTACATTTAACTCGATGAACAATGACGAGGAGAAAGTCGTTCAGAAGCTTGAGATGGTTGGTAAAATTATGTCTCAATTTGATCGTCAGGGTGTTAGCCGATTTGACCAGTACCTCAGAGTATTCATTGATGCGATTGATCCGAATTTATCGGATCAATTGTTGATACCTCAGCAAGAGGCTTCGACCAAAGAAATTATCGAGACTTCCAATGACATAGCCAAGATCTCTAGCGGTCAGGTAGTCAACGCTCCACAGCAAAATGCAAATCCGCAATTACGACTTCAAGTTATCCAGCAATACTTGCAAGGAACTGAGGACATTAGCGGTGAGGATATTCAAGCTAGGCTCCAGCAAGATGAGAAGTTTAAGGCTAGGCTGGAAAAATATTCCAATCAGTTAACCTTCATGATTCAGCAACAAGAGAACGCTAGAACTGGAGCCTTAGGAACTACTGCTGGAAACATTCCGGCATCTGTAGCGGTATGACATTAGCAGAAGCAGTAGAAGCGTTAAGGCATAACGATGATTTTAAGGTGATTCTTGAAAATCTATCAAAAGAGAGGGAGGTCTTAATTAATGACTTCCACCAGCCTGAGATTTTAGAAAATCCCCAAGCTTTAGCTCGACTAGGAGGAGAGATTGCTTCCGTTGATCGGATTATCAAATCACTCACTTATGAGTCGGAGTGAAGCATTAAATGCAATTCAATTGTTTACTTCTTCTAAAAGTCCCCCCGAACTTTTTATGTGAAAATCTAAACTTTCAGAAGTAGCTGGCATAATAAATTTACCGACTTTTCCGTCATATTGATCAAAAGAGCATTTTGAGCATTTCCAATTATCTTTATACTTAGAAAGACTTGTCCATCTATGCTTTTCAGTGGAGTACAAATAATCGAGATAAGGTTTGTCAGTAACCCAAACTTCTTCTTCGTGGTTACAGTCGTTGTTTTTACAAACTAAAAACGCACTAACAATGTCGCAAATTTTTTCACCCTTAATCATTAGCAAACTTCCTAAATTCCTAAATCCTTTTTCTTTTTTTCATAAGACATTTGACGAGAAATATTTTTCGAAAATTCCTTTTCCTGAAATCTACTAAAAACTAAAGGGAATACATATATTCCTAGAAAAACTAAAGAAATAAAAACATACCATGCAATTGTCCAATAAAGTACATAATCCCTACTTTCGCCATCGGGCCATTGTGGCTTATCAATCCAATCTCGAAGAAGAATCGTGTAACCAATCATGTAAAAATTAAACCAACTGAAAATAGTAGCTTTAACGAAAAACAATAATTTCCTAACCAAAGGAAGTTTAGACCAAAAATTTTTCCCCGTGGAAAAAACATTTTTACATTTTGAGCAAATTTTTTGAGGCTCACCAAGCGCGTGACTTCCAATTAACCACCAAAGACAACCACCCATCTCAGTATCATAAACATGATTACAATGGGGACAGCTCTTTCTAGTAGTTACTAGTATCACAATTTATTTTGAAAAGAAGTAAGTTCGTTCCGTTTTATTTCTGTTTCCTTCATTATTAGTTTTCTCCGTATGCATAGCAGTAACTTTGTAATTAGAAAACAAAAACTGATTTATTATCAGTTCATCAGTATAGAAATCGTATTTACTAAACTTCGATTCTTGTCTCTTTTCACTAAAGTGGGAGAGCAAATTTTCTTTTCTTAGATACAACATCAGTCTTCGCATTTCTGATTCATTCGCATTACTTTTTTCTTCTTTCAGTTTGAAATCGAACAAACCTGAATCCTTGGATGCATTGGGTATATTGTATTTAACTATGTACACTCTCTCTACAAAGTCTTCTTTATAGTGAGTAATTATTAATTTGTATACATTACTTCCAAAACAAAGACTTGGAATAAGCAGAACGAGAAGAAGGATGAGTTTGTTTTTCATCTAAAGGAATCCTCCCTTTTTAACTAAATCCTTGGCAATTTCGTAGACAGTTTTATCCACAGATTTTTTTGCGCCATCTAGCATTATTTGAATTAAGTCATCGGTCATCCTACGATTTCTTTGTTCAGAAAGTTTGAAGTGACTAAGATAAGATTGGCGAACAGCGTCATTAATTTCGTCTTCAAAGTGATATTCAATAAATTTAATAACATCACGGAGTGTTATCGATTCCTCATTTCCAAATCTTCTTTTAAAAAGTGATTCAAGTCCACCTTCGACGAATTTTACCTCTAAATCTGCCTTGGCTTGTTTTGACTCCTCCATCATGAGCCAAAAGGCTTGGCTATTTTCTTTCTTTTGCTGTTCCGACATACAGCCAATCATGAATGTAGTTATAAAAAGAATGATTAATGTAAATCTCATCTATCCAACAAACCACTTTCCTAATTTTTCGTCAATATTTCAACTCTGAGCTTTGAGCCTTTAATTTCTGCATACTGAGTAATGACGAGCATCCGCTCGTAGAGAGAGTGCGAACTCCAGTTAAACGCAGAAATTATGGAAAATACAGATATTACCAGCGAGGCTTCCGCTGAAAACGAAGTAGACACTAATGCTAACACCAATCTTTCGCTGGAGGATTTTGCTTCTTCATTTATGGAGAAAGTTGAAACCAACGCGAATGAGTCTTCAACCGAGGCGACAGATGATATTACGGAAACAGAAGTCGTAGATGCGGAAGAAGAGGAGTCAGAAGTTCTTTCCCAGTCTAACACCGAAACCGAGGATGAATCTGAAGAAGAGGAAACAGAGGAATCGGATGAACCTCAACCAAAGGGATTATCAAAAGCTATTAAGCAGATTGGACGTCTTACCGCTCGTGCAAAAGGAGCAGAGGAAGAAGTACAATCCCTAAAGGAAGAGATCCAATCATTAAAGTCTTCGCCAGCAAAAGAGACCCAAGATCAGAAACCAGCTCTAGACAAAGTAAATTCTTTGAAGGATTTGGAAGCTCTGAGAAAAGAGGCTCTTTCAGCAAAGAAGTGGGCAATGCAAAACATTGGTCGTGACTTCGTTGAAATTGACGGCAAGGAGTACGAAGATCAGGACATCCGGAATATCTTAACTGAAGCTGAAGATCACTTGTCAGAACGGATACCCGAAAGGGCAAAATATCTACAAGAGAAACAAGCTTGGGCAGAAGATACTGCCAAAATGTTTCCCTACATATACGAAGCCGAAGGCTCCGAATATGAAAGGTATGTTCAGATCAGGCAAGCTCCCCAATACAAAACGATTTTGGATACACTACCAAATGGAGATTTTGTTGCTGGAGTTCTATGTAAAGGAATTGAGGCAATCGAAGCTAAACAGAAAACAAAACCAAAAGCTAAGAAAACCCAAGCCCTTCCACCCGATGAAGGGGGAGCGGTAGCTCCACCAGTTCAGTCAAAGGATGTTAGACAGCAGAAAGCGAAAGAAAAGGCTCTAGGAAAAGGCAATGTATCAGTCCGGCAATTTGCAGAATTTCTAACTTAACAAACAAACTTTTATACTACTATGGCTCAAGCAACATCATACGGAATAACTTCAGTTCAGGGAGCGAGGGAAGACCTCAGCAACCAACTCAAACGTGTCGCACCCGAAGACACTCCAATGTACTCTCTTCTCCCACAATCAGCCGCGCCCAAAGCGGTCGAAACAAGCTGGATAGCAGATACTCTCGACAACCCATCATTTGGAACTCCTCCAATCGATGGAGCGGATTTGTCATTTCCTTCTGCTTCTTACACAGATGAAATTGCAAATCGCGTACGATTGGGAAATTTAATTCAAACCTTTCAAAGACAATCGAGTGTTAGTCCTATCGCAGAGGCTATCGATGTAAGTGGCCCACAGACCTCACTTTTGGCGGCGTCAAAAGCTAGAGTCTTGACCCAGCTCAAAACTGACATAGAAGGTGCAATCGGATCTTCTAATGTACAGTCTGCTGGATCCTCTACTGCTGGCTCAAAAATGTCAGGTCTTCTTCATGTTACAGACCCGGCATCGACTAGTGGGTTTTTCAGTACTACTGCAAAGCAAGGATTTAGATCGGTAAGCGGAAGTAGACACGGATCAGGAACTCTTACCGAGGGTGCGTTTCGGACTGTTGTTCAGTCTATCTACGAGGCTGGAGGTAAAGCCCAAAACTACCGCTTGTTCTGCGGAAGTTCGATCATGAATGCTTTAACGGGATTCAGTCGAGCAACCAATATCGTAGGAGGAACTCAGGCAAACTTTGATGCAAATATTCAGGGTACTACTTTGACCCTCTCTGTTGTAGAAATCATCGGAGATTACGGAAAAATCGTAGTGATTCCTGACCTTTTTATCAACAGAACGAGTGGAACAGGACTTACCACATTATCAAAGAAATCAGGAGTTCTTATTCCTGAAGATGACAATGTAAGTCTCAAAATGCTTCAGCCCATATCAGTTCAGGATCTTCCTGATGTTGGTGGAGGCGGTGAGCGTTTTCTCACTAGGGCGATTCTTACTTTGTGTGTTTTGAACCCAAGAGCATTGGGATCAATCATCTCAGTTTAATCTTTAAAATTTAACCAATGGCAAGGGCTGGGACTGCGTAGCGGTCTCAGCCTTAGTCGCATCTATAAATCATGTCTTTAAATATAATAGTCAGAAAAAGTGGACGAAAAATGGGTGACGAGGAACTTGCTCATTATATGTCCAAGCAAAACGAGGAAGCTGTCATTCGTGAGAAAGCGACCTATAAGGAGAGATCCCGTAGGATCCGCAAGGAAGCCGAAAATATCCAGCTACCCAAAGGAATGAAAGTTCAGGGCGTTTATGATGCCCGAACCTACTTTCGTCATGAAGCTGAAAACCCAGGTTGTACCTCAGATGAAAGCTACATGAGAGAGCTTCGTAGGGACAACGATGAGATGAAAATGTGAGGACGATTACCTACCAAGATCTACTCAAGAAATACACTTCATTAAGAGGTGTAGACTTGTTGCTGGATTCGGAAAAAACCGATTTCAGTAATTCACTCAATCACCGAATAAAACAGATTTGGGTGAAGGCAAAGTGGAGTGATCTGTTGGTAGTTGTCGAAAAGACAATTCAAGTAATTAGTACCGATACTTTAAAAGCTGAAAATGCTGTCAGAATAGATGACGCTACTGATCTCTATGATGTCTTCGGGGTTTATAACAAAAACCCATATGAAGATACTGGAGCTATACGAATCGATCACACTTTGATCGATGGTTATTTAGTTCTACCAAGATCAACTACAGCCACATCTGTATTTGTGGTGGGATCGAAGGTTCCAGCAGATGACTACGGAGAGGGGTATTTTTCAGGTCAAGGTAGGACAGATATTCCCGCATTCATGGAGTGGGCGTTACTTAGTTACGCAATGCATGATCATTTCTTGGCAGATGGACAAAGCGACAAAGCATTAGTCGAACTTCAAAAAACTCAAGAGCATTTGGCTGAGGCAATGGAAAGATTTGAGCGAATCGAATCTCAAAACAAAGTCTCAGTTAATACCTATCCTTCATATCATACTACCAATCTGAATCTTGCCCAAAGAAACGTATGATCAAATCCTTCTCAGTCTGCGCTAATGATAGGGCAAAGCGAGAAGTCGCCTTGCTCATTAAAAGCATTCGTCAGTTCTACGACTGCCCGGTATTCGTATCTTGCGATATATCAACTAAGACTTTCTTGGAAAGTCTTGGGTTCAAAAATATCGAGTATAGAGTCAATCTGGAGCCTGAAAACTTACAACGTAAGGATAGGCTTGTTCGCCATGTGGTAGACCAAAATGATTTCCACTCTAAGTCTATTATTTTATCCAAAATGGACTCTGTCGAGTGGGCATTAAAGGAGGTCGGAGAGACAACTTTAGTTGATGCCGACATAGTTCTCATAAAGCCAATCCATGAGGATATTGATCAATCGATGGAATTGATGATCTCACCTCACTTTCATGTTGAGGATAAGGTAAGGCAAAACCGAACATATGGAGCGTTCAATGCTGGTTACCTTTGGACGAAATCAAAGGACTTCCCACAAGCGTGGAGAGATGTCTATCTAACTCGATCTAAGTTCTATGAACAGGAGGGTTTGATCCATATGTTCGAGCAATTTGACATAAGGACATTTAGCAAGAATCATAATGTTGGTTTTTGGAGATTCCCTAAAGCATGGAATCGGGGGAATCTCAGTCTTCAGGATTCAGTTGAAAATTGGGATGAGGTAAAGTCAGTTCATTTTCACTCCTTCCCTGAAACTTATGCCCATGCTGATAAAGGTTTAATCAAGGGATACGATCTATTGAAAGAGATCATACTTCCAAGGTTACCGGACGAACTAAAGGAGTTTGCATATGCTATATAGCAGGGTAAACAACTGGGCATTTGTTCATGTACCTAAGAATGCTGGAACATCTGTCGAAGCTCCTTTTGTAGAACTCCGTAATCCAAACTTTGAAAGAGAAAGAAAGCGGTATCGTGTAAAAGCTCTGATACCTAAATTACAAGCTCACCATAACAAATGGAGTTATTGGTCAGAGCATTCCGAGTTAAAAGAATTAACTCCAGTTGCATTATCACGAAACCCTTGGGACAGGGCATTATCAATTTACACCTACAACCTTAAAACGACCTCTCAAAACCTAGATCAAGATTGGGGTCGAATAGATCATGGAATCTTAACAAAGCAAGGTTTCAAAAAATCTTGGATGGATGGTGGATTCTTTGTAGATGGGCATGGTAAGGAGTTTGAATACAGCAATGAAACTGATCGAGCTTGGGGTCAGGATGATGATCAATATTCATGGCTGGAAGGCGAAGGTAAATGGTTTAGGATAGAAGACCAATGGGATGAATTTTGCTCCTTCACCAAACTACCTCACCCCAAGAAAATCAACACTACCACAAGAGGTGATTACCGAAACTATTACGACGATGAGTTAGCCGAAAGAATAGCAACTTTGTTTGCGAGAGATGTAGAGCTAGGAGGTTACAAATTTTGAAGCTATCAATCATATTCCTTACTCTTCTAACTGGTTGCTCAATGAAGCAATGGTATCCAACTATGGGAGCTGTAGTGGGCGGTGGAGCTGGATCATTGGGTGGCCCAATCGGTTCCGCTCTTGGAGCTGGAGGTGGAGCATTGATCGGTGAGGTCGTAAAAGGTAATGCGGAAATTGAAGAGGCGAGAGAAACCATTTCAGCCTTATCTCATGGCGATGTACAAAAGTTGGTCGAGAAAGGAATGGAGCAACACGCAAGCGGATTTGAATCATTCACAACCACAATCAAACGAATCCTGATAGGAGCTTTTGTAGTTCTTCTTTGCTACCTTGCGATCCCGATATTTGTAGCTCGAAAATGTTCGAGGTCTGAGGCTCAAAAACACCTAACTCGTCCACCTTTTCCGACGAAATGATGATGATCTGTCAGAAGAGTTTGAAGAGTGTTTTGAAGAGGATGGATATATATGGCCAAATAAACGAAAAAAGAAATAGCATTACCAAACCAATTATACCGAAATACACAGCTTTCGCACAACCTGCCGCTTGTCTGTTGCTTTTCTTTGAGCCTATTCCATCCCCCAGCCACGTTTTCTCCAATCCATCAATCCACTCTAATGCATAGGGGTTATCTCTCCACTTATGACGCAAATCATCAAAGCTATCGGTTTCACAATTAAACTCTTCTGTGATCGAAATTCTGATTTTCTGTTGTTGTTTTTCCTCATCCGAAAGATCAAAAAAACCAACCTTGTGTTTTCTACCA